>Ga0163161_10000454_pt1 | contig 33966 bp, 36 predicted proteins | sample S45metaG_FD_129847 | JGI IMG/M metagenome (GOLD analysis project Ga0163161, IMG submission 129847) | Switchgrass rhizosphere microbial communities from Kellogg Biological Station, Michigan, USA - S4-5 metaG | ecosystem: Host-associated > Plants > Roots > Rhizosphere > Soil | place: USA... | reverse complement strand
GGGATAGCGCCTAGCCGTAAGGCCATTTTCCTCATTCCTTTGCGTTTGCGGCAAAGCGGGGAAGAGAAAGGCGGCTTCGCCGCGAGGACGACCTCCCTCTTTCTTTCTCTTCGCGCCTCTGCGCCTCTGCGCGCGATCATCCTTCTTTCTTCTGCTGCGGCGCGCCCCAACCCACAGCCCAGGTGTTCCCATCCTCTGCGATTTCCGGTAGCGCAAAGCGCATGGACCAGTCGCTTCAAGAGATCGCCGTGCTGCCGACCGAGGATGTCCTTGGCGAGGCCGCGCTGGCCATCGACGACATCCGGGCCGCCGCAGTGCGAATTTCCGGCGCAGTCGTGCGCACGCCGACGCTGCACAGCAAGACACTCAGCCGCATCGTCGGCGCCGACGTCTGGCTCAAGTTTGAGAACCTGCAGTTCACCGCCGCCTACAAGGAACGCGGCGCGCTCAACAAGCTGCTTACGCTGCCTGCCGATGCCAAGACGCGCGGCGTGATCGCGGCGTCCGCCGGCAACCACGCGCAAGGGCTGGCCTACCATGCCGGGCGGCTGGGCATCCCGGTGACGATCGTCATGCCCAAGACCACGCCGATCGTGAAAGTGCAGCAGACCCGCGGGCACGGCGCCGAAGTTGTCCTGGACGGCGAGACCTTTGACGAGGCCTATGCGATCGCCCGCCGGATCGAGGGCGAGCGCGGGCTGATCTTCGTCCATCCGTTCGATGATCGCGAGATCATGGCCGGGCAGGGCACCGTCGCGCTGGAGATGTTGGAGGATGCGCCCGATCTCGACACCATCGTCGTGCCGGTCGGCGGCGGCGGCCTGATCTCGGGCTGCGCGGTCGCGGCCAAGAGCATCAACCCAGACATCCGCGTGATCGGCGTGCAGTCCAACCAGTACCCGGCGATGTACCTGCTCCACCGCAACGAGCCGGTGGCCGGCGGCGGCGACACCATCGCCGAGGGCATCGCGGTGAAGGAGCCGGGCCTGCTCACCCGCGCGGCGATCATCGAGCATGTCGACGAGGTGCGCGTGGTGTCCGAAACCCGCATCGAGGAGGCGATCTCGCTGCTGCTCGACATCGAGAAGACGGTGGTCGAAGGCGCCGGCGCGGTCGGGCTCGCCACGCTGCTGCCGCTCAAGAACGGGGCGTTCCGGCCCGAGTTCGCCGGGCGCAAGATCGGCGTGATCCTGACCGGCGGCAACATCGATCCGCGCTTTCTCGCCAACGTCATCCTGCGCAACCTGGCGCGCTCAGGCCGCATCGGCCGCCTGGCAATCCTGATGAACGACAAGGTCGGCGAACTGGCGAAGATCGCGGAGATCTTCACCCGCAACAGCGCCAACATCATCGAGGTGTCGCACCAGCGCATCTTCGGCGTGCTCTCCGCCAAGGGTAGCGAGGTCGAGATCGAATACGAGATCCGCGACAAGGATGCGCTGGAAGGCCTGCTGAACGACATGGACCAAGCCGGCTACACCTACGAGGTCATGACCATTTCCGGCCGTCGGCCCGGACGCTCGATGCGCAACAAGCATTAAGGTCGCGCGCGGCGCCTCAAAGCGAGACACCGCCACCACGATACGTCCGTCTCCGCGCGGTATTTGACCCGGCCGCTCCAGTTTTGTGGTTAAAGCTCTTTCAACCCCTTGGGCCCGCATGCATATCTAAGCCAACGCCAGATGGCAGCTTATGAGAAGGAAGAGGCGCCCCAGTGACGGCTCCCGTTCGGTTTCCGCGTTTTTTCGTGACCAGCCCCGCACCGTGCCCCTATCTGCCGGGGCGGAGCGAGCGCAAGGTGTTCACCGAACTGAAGGGTCCGCATGCGGACGCTCTGAACGACGCGCTCGGCCGCATCGGCTTTCGCCGCAGCCAGACCGTGGCGTACCGCCCCTCGTGCCTCGATTGCCAGGCGTGCATCTCGGTGCGGGTCGTCGCGGGTGAGTTCGCGCCGTCCTCCACGCAGAAGCGCAACCTGAAGCGCAACGGCGATCTCGTCACCACGGTGTGCCGCCCCTGGTCCACCAGCGAGCAGTTCGACCTGCTGCAGCGCTACCTCGGCGTGCGCCATCCCGAAGGCGGGATGACGTCGATGGACGAGGTCGATTTCGCCGACATGGTCGAGCATACGCCGGTGACCAGCTACGTCATCGAATACCGCGAGCCTTCGGTCGACGGCGTGACGCCGGGCCGCCTGGTCGGCGCCTGCCTGACCGACAAGCAGTGCGATGGCCTGTCGATGATCTACAGCTTCTACGACCCCGATCACGCCACCCGTTCGGGGCTGGGCAACTACATCATTCTCGACCACATGCGCCGCGCCACCGAGACGGGGCTGGCCTACGTCTACCTCGGCTACTGGGTCGAGGGTTCGCCGCGCATGCAGTACAAGGTGCGCTATCGCCCGCTGGAACGCCTGACGCGCGGCGGTTGGGAGCGCATGGGCGAAGCCGAGCAGGATCGCCTGATCGCCGCCGCCGTCAACACCCCGCGCCCCCTCGGCGCGGACGGCGCCGGCAAGGACGGCCTCGCCATGAGCAGCGCGCGGACCAACGACTAGTCTTTCAGTTCCTCCCTGTCGCGCAGCAATGGGGAGGGGGACCGCTTACAAAGCGGGTGGTGGAGGGGGGGAAGCCCCACAGCGCAACGCCGATCCTCTACCCGCTTAAGGGCTGAACACCAGAATCAGGAACACCCCGAACAGCGATAAGTGCACCGCGCCTTCCAGCATCGTGGTGCGCGCGCCCGAGAACGTCAGCGTGTTGAGGATGAGCGTGACCGCCAGCAGCACCATGTTCGCATTGCTCAGGCCCAGCACTACCGACTGCCCGGTCAGCAGGCCGATCAGCAGTACCGCCGGAACGGTCAGCCCCAGCGTCGAGGCGGCGGCGCCCAGGCACAAGTTGATCGCGCGGGTCAATTCGTTGCTGGCGACGGCCTTGAGCGCGGAAATGCCCTCTGGCGTGAACACGACCATGGCGATGATGATGCCGCTCAGCGCGGTCGGTGCGCCGAGCGTTGCGATGCCGGCATCGAGCAGCTTGGCCAGGCTCTTGGACAGGATGACGATCGGCAGGACGTTGGCGATCAGCAGCAGCGCGTGGCGGCCGGTGGAGATCGGCGTCGTCGGCGGATCATGCGCGATGGGGCGGGCATCGGGCTCGTGCCCCGCGCCGCCCGTCGCCGGCTGGAAGAAGCCCTTGTACCGCCCGGTCTGCAGCCACAGGAACAGGCCGTAAAGAGCGATCGTCAGCACGGAAAACAGCACCGCCTGCACCGACGATACGGTGCCGACCACGGTGGATGTGGTGAAGTTGGGCAGCACCAGCGCGATGAACGCCAGCGGGATCGTCACCGACAGATAGGCGGTGGCGCCCTGCAGGTTGAACGTCTGTTGGTGATGGCGCAGGCCGCCGACCAGCAGGCCGAGGCCGACGACGCCATTCAGCACGATCATCAGCACCGCGAACATGGTGTCGCGGCCGAGCGTCGGCACCTTGCTGCCGCCCAGCATCACCGCCGAGATCAGCGCGACTTCGATGACGACGATCGAGAGCGTCAGGATCAGCGTGCCCAGCGGCTCGCCCAGCGCCTCGGCCAGTTCCTCGGCTTCGTGGACGACGCCGAACGCGGCCCACACGATGACGCCGAGCAGCCAGGCGAACAGCGCGATAGACAGAACGGCACCGAGATTAGCGGGAACGATGGTGGGCGCAAAGGTGACCCCGGCCACCGTTGCCCAGGCGGCGATCAAGCGGAGATGAGACGTCATGCCCCCGGACTTAGAGCCTGGGCCCCACATCGCAACCCGCCGTGGCCCCCTAGATCGCCGGACACACAATGAAAAAGGCGCCCGGATCGCTCCGGACGCCCCTCTCGGTGATCGGTCGAACGATCAGTTCGAGTAGTACATGTCGAACTCGACGGCCGAAGGCGTGGTTTCCCAGCGCAGCACTTCGGGCCACTTGAGCTCGAGGTAGGCCTCGATCTGGTCTTCGGTGAACACACCGCCTTCGAGCAGGTAGGCGTGATCGGCCTGGAGCGATTCCAGGGCCTCGCGCAGCGAACCGCAGACGGTCGGCACTTCGGCGAGCTCGGCCGGGGGCAGATCGTACAGGTTCTTGTCCATGGCTTCGCCCGGGTGGATCTTGTTCTTGATCCCGTCGAGGCCGGCCATCAGCAGCGCCGAGTAGCACAGATAGGGGTTCGCCATCGCATCGGGGAAGCGGAACTCCACGCGCTTGGCCTTGGCGCCCGAGCCGTAGGGGATACGGCACGAGGCGGAGCGGTTACGCGCCGAGTAGGCGAGCAGTACGGGAGCTTCGTAGCCCGGCACCAGGCGCTTGTAGCTGTTGGTGGTCGGGTTGGTGAAGGCGTTCAGCGACTTGGCGTGCTTGATGACGCCGCCGATGAAGTACAGGCACATGTCCGACAGGCCGGCATAGCCGTTGCCGGCGAACAGGGGGTTGCCCTTGTCCCAGATCGAGATGTGCGTGTGCATCCCCGATCCGTTGTCCTTCATGATCGGCTTGGGCATGAACGTCGCGGTCTTGCCATAGGCCTGGGCGACCATCCACACGACGTACTTATAGATCTGCATGCGGTCGGCGGTGGTCACCAGCGTGCCGAAGGTCATGCCGAGCTCGTGCTGCGCGGCGGCGACTTCGTGGTGGTGCTTGTCGCACGGCAGGCCCATTTCGATCATGGTCGAGACCATCTCGGCACGGATGTCGACCGAGCTGTCGACCGGAGCGACCGGGAAGTAGCCGCCCTTGGCGCGCGGGCGGTGGCCCAGGTTGCCGGTGTCGTATTCCTTGTCGGTGTTGCCCGGCAGCTCGATGTCGTCGATCTTGAAGCCGTTGCCGTTATAGCCGTCGTAGAACTTCACGTCGTCGAACATGAAGAACTCGGCCTCGGGGCCGACGTAGACGGTGTCGCCGAAGCCGGCTGACTTGACGAACGCTTCGGCGCGCTTGGCGGTCGAGCGGGGATCGCGGCCGTACAGCTCACCGGTCGAAGGCTCGACGATGTCGCAGAACACGATCAGCATCGGCGTGGCCGAGAACGGATCGGTGTAGACCGAGTCGAGGTCCAGCTTGAGGATCATGTCGGACTCGTTGATGGCCTTCCAGCCCTCGATCGAGGAGCCGTCGAACATTAGGCCGTCTTCCAGCTCGTCCTCGCCCAGGACGGTCGAGACCATCGTCAGATGGTGCCACTTGCCCTTGGGATCGGTGAAGCGAAGATCGACCCATTCGATCTCCTCGTCCTTGATCCGCTTGAGGACGTCCTTTGCAGTAGCCATGAGAACTTATCTCCGAGTTGAACTCTTCCGATCCCGAAAGAAGCTTGGGTTGGATGGGTAATGCCGCCATGCCGCCGGCCTCCCAGCCGGGGCTTGCCGAAACGGTTTACAGGGCCGCGTCGTCGCGTTCGCCGGTGCGGATACGTACCGCGGTCTCGATCGGCACGACGAAGATCTTGCCGTCGCCGATGCGGCCGGTCTGGGCGGCCTCGGTGATCGCCTCGACCACGCGCTCGGCCAGAGCGTCGGGCACGACGACCTCGAGCTTCACCTTGGGAAGAAAGTCGACGACGTATTCGGCGCCGCGATAGAGTTCGGTATGGCCTTTCTGGCGGCCAAAGCCCTTGGCTTCGGTGACGGTGATGCCCGAAACGCCGACTTCGTGCAGCGCCTCCTTAACTTCGTCGAGCTTGAAGGGCTTGATGATGGCTTCGATCTTTTTCACGCGTGTAAGTTTCCCCGCATTCGGCCGGTCCGCTTGCATCCGGCGGCACTTGGACCTGATGCCCCGCGCGCGAGTCCATCAAGAATCGTGCCAGTGCCGATAGCAAAGTGGTAGGCCGTTTGTGCGCCTGCGAAAAGGGCGGATACGTGGCTTTTCCGCCGTTGCGGTTAAGGATTGTGTGTGAACTGGCACGCAGGTGCGAGTGGGGTTGTTCAAGTATTAGGCAGTGCTGCCTGATTGTTGGGCAGTGTGTGGCGGACCTTGACCACCACCACCACAACTACATCACACCTACCTCACCTTCGTCATTCCCGCGAAGGCGGGAATCCATCTCCCGAGCTGACGATTTCCACGGCGGTGAGACTACGCACGATCGGGCCGCACCGCACCGCACCGCAACCCGGAGCCCTCGGCCAAGCCGCGACGGCCGGAGATGGATTCCGCCTTCGCGGGAATGACGAGGGTGGGGGGCGTATGAAGTTCGCAGGCCCTAAAGCCGCAGACCCGCCGTCTCGTCCAAACCGGCCATCAGGTTCAGGTTCTGCACCGCTGCGCCGCTGGCGCCCTTGCCCAGGTTGTCGAGCACCGCCGCGAGCCGTGCCTGCGAGCCATCGGCCGCGGCGAACACGTAGAGCTCCAGCGTGTCCACCGGCGCCATCGAGGCGCGCAGCACCAGCTCCGCCGGCCGGTCGTCGCGCACCTTGACGATGGGCGAGCCGCGGTAGGCGTCGGTCAGGCTGGCGAGCAGCACGTCGGGCGCGGCGGCGTTGCTCATGGCGGACAGTTGCAGCGGCACTTCGACCAGCATGCCGCGATGCGCCGGGATCACGGCGGGCGCGAACAGCGGGGCGTGGGCGAGGCCGACATGACGCTGCATCTCGGCGACGTGCTTGTGGCCCAAGCCCAGGCCATAGGCGCGATAGGCGATGTCGCGGTCCGCCTCGAACTGCGCGATCATCGCCTTGCCGCCGCCCGAATAGCCGGAGACCGCATGGCAGATGTAAGGCCAGTCCTTGGGCAGCAGGCCGGCGCTCACCAGCGGGCTCAGCAGCGCGATGAAGCCGGTGGGATAGCACCCGGGATTGCTCACGCGCCGCGCCGAGGCGATCGCCTCGCGGCCGATCACTTCGGGAAACCCGTAGGTCCAGCCGATCGCGGTGCGGTGCGCGGAAGAAGCGTCGATCACCCGCACCGCATCGTTGCGGATCATCGCCACCGCGTCGCGCGCCGCGTCGTCGGGCAGGCACAGGATCACGAAGTCGGCGTCGTTCAGTGCCTCGGCGCGAGCGGCGTCGTCCTTGCGGCGCGCTTCGTCGAGGGTGACCAGCGTGAACTCGGGGCGACCGGCAAGCCGCTCTGCGATCTCGAGGCCGGTGGTGCCGGCAGCGCCGTCGATGAACACGGTGGCGGTCATAAGGCCCTCAGGTTGCTCAACAGGACATAGCCGACCGGACCCTCGTCCCCGTACTGGCCCCAGGCCCAGGCGCCGGCGATGTCGAGCACGTCGAACCGCGCGCCGGGCGACAGTGGGCAGATCTCGTCCGAGGAGAGGCGGGCGGCGGCGCGCAACATCATCGGATCGGTGATCTCATGCGGCATCGGTACCGCATAGTGCGGCACGAAGTAGCGCCCCGCCAGCTTGATGTGCGCCAGATCGCCACGCACGGGCAAGTGCCCGGGCTTGGCCGCGATGCTCGGCCCGCTGAGCATGAGGAGCCGGTCGCCGGCATCCGGACTCTGGAGGGAAAGCTCGAGCGGCAACTTGGCGGTGTCTCCGAAGGTGGATGGGCGCGCTTAGACGGGTCGGGGGGGCTGCGCAAGTTTGGCAGTGGCGCGGGTGGTGGAAGGGTCAGCCCTAGCGATACCGCCCCTCCAGCATCCGCCACGCCGCCCGCAGGCCCAGCGCATCGCCGCCCTTGGGCCGACCGGGTTTGCCCGCCGGGCGCCAGGCGAAGGTGTCGAAGTGGGCCCAGTCCACCCCCTTGGGCACGAACCGGTCGAGGAACAGCGCGGCGGTGCTGGCGCCGGCGAAGCCGCTGCTGCCGGCGTTGTTGATGTCGGCGATGTCGGACTTCAGTAACTCGCGATAGCCGTCGTGCAAGGGCAGTCGCCAGCACGGATCGTCGACGGCAAGCCCGGCCTCGACCAGCTCGCGCGCGGTTTCGTCGCGGCGGGTGAACAGCGCCGGCAGGTCCGGGCCCAACGCCACCCGTGCAGCGCCGGTCAGCGTGGCGAAGTCGAGGATCAGCTCCGGCTCTTTTTCGCCCGCGCGGGTGAGGGCGTCGCCCAGGATCAGCCGCCCTTCCGCGTCGGTGTTGCCGATCTCCACGGTGATCCCTGCGCGAGAACGCAGGACGTCGCCGGGGCGAAAGGCGTTGCCGGCGATGGCGTTCTCCACGGCCGGGATGAGCAGGTGCAGCCGCACCGGCAACGCCGAGCCCATGATCAGCTGCGCCAGCGCCAGCGCATGCGCGGCACCGCCCATGTCCTTCTTCATCAGCAGCATGCTCGATCCGGGCTTGATGTCGAGCCCGCCGGAATCGAAGCACACGCCTTTGCCTACGACCGCCATGCGCGGGTGCGAAGGATCGCCCCACTCCAGTTCGATCATCAGCGGGGCATGGCTGCGCGCGGCGGCGCGGCCGACCATGTGGACCATGGGGAACTCGCGCTCCAGCATGTCGCCGCGCGTCACTCGCAGTTCACCGCCATGCGCCTGGGCGAGCGCGGCGGCTTCGGCCTCGATCTCGGCCGGGCCCAGGTCTTCTGCCGGGGTGTTGACCATGTCGCGCACCAGCGCCGTCGCCGCAGCCTGCGCCAGGACCGGAGCGATCGCCTTGGGATCGCCAGTCAGCAGGATCCGCGCCGCTTCAGGCTTGGGATCGGACACGTACCGATCGAAGCGGTACTGCCCCGTGACCCAGCCGAGCATCGCCGCGCCCGGCTCGCCGTGCGCCAAACGATACGTGCCTTCCGGCAAGCTTTCCGCCAGCCGCGCCAGGCACCAGGGCGAAAGCTGCGCCGGATCGGCGACACCCGCCACCACGGACCAGCCATCGCCATCGGGCAGGACCGCATGGGAGCCCGCGTCGCCGGTGAACTTCTGCCCGGCGACGGCGGCGCGCTGGGGAACCGAGGCGCCGCTGAGGAATTTTTCCAGTCCGTCCTTGTCGACCAGATGGATGGCGACGGCTTGCTGGCCCCGGTCGGGCTGGATCAGGTCTCTGTTCATCGTCTGGTCTCTAGACCCCGGCGCCCGATCAGCGCGAGAGGAAATGCATGCGCCGCAATGCCCTTTTGGCCGTCATAGCCGTTCCCGCCTCGCTCATGATGAGTGGGTGCGACGCAAAGCCCATCCCCGCCCCCGGTGCGACCGCGACCGCCACCGCGCCGGCGCGTCCTCGGCCCGCACCGCAAGCGAGCGCGACGGCGACCCCGGCGACGGGCCGCAAGGTCGAGGTGAAGAACGCCACGTTGGAGTTCGCTTATAGCTACCCGGCGAAAGCGGCGGCGGTGCCCGGACTGAAGGCGCTGCTCGACAAGCGCATGGATGCGTCGCGTGCGGAGCTGGAAAAACAGGCGAAGGCCGATCAGGCCGAGGCCAAGCAGAACGACTATCCCTACCGCGCGCACAGCGCTTCGACCGAGTGGCAGGTGGTCACCGACCTGCCGCGCTGGCTGTCGCTCTCTGCCGAGATGTACGACTACAGCGGCGGCGCGCACGGCATGACTTATTATGATGCGATCCTGTGGGATCGCGAACAGAACCTGGCGCGCCAGACCTCCGACCTGTTCATCAGCAAGGCCGCGCTGAGTGCCGTAATCCGCGAGCCGTTCTGCGCCGCACTGGACAAGGAGCGCGCAAAGCGCCGGGGCGAGCCGGTGAACCGCAACAGCGGCGACCAGTTCGACGAATGCATCGATCCCGTCGAGCATACGATGATCCTGGGATCGTCGAACGGACGCACTTTCGACCGCATCGGCGTGCTGGTCGAGCCTTATGCCGCCGGCGCGTATGCCGAAGGAGTGTTCGACGTGACCCTGCCGGTAACCGAGCGGATCCTGGGTTCGGTGAAGCCGGTCTACAAGGATGCGTTTTCGGTACGCTAACCCCTTCCTCTTCAGAGGAGGGGCAGTGAGACTTGGAGCTTGCGAAGCAAGTCCTATTCGCAGCGGGGTGGTGCGGCGGCGTGGCGCTGGTCCGCCACCACCCCCAACCCCCTCCTCTGAAGAGGAGGGGGCAGCCCCTCGCAATTCGCGCGTTTGTCCGCTATATCGGCGGCATGACCGACTACCAATTGCTCGAAGCCGACACGACCGTCCTGCGCGATGGCACCATCAAGCTCCACGGCCCCGAGGGCTTCGAGGGCATGCGCCGCGCCGGGCGCCTCGCCGCCGAGATCCTGGACGAGATCGCCGCCATGGTGCAGCCCGGCGTGACCACCGCCGCGATCGACGACCGGGTGCGCGAGATGACGCTGGCGGGCGGCGCGGTCCCGGCAACGCTGGGCTATCGCGGCTACCAGCACTCGTGCTGCATCTCGATCAACCACGTGGTGTGCCACGGCATTCCCTCGGAAAAGACGCTCAAGGACGGCGACATCGTCAACATCGACGTGACCCCGCTGCTCGACGGCTGGCATGGCGATTCCAGCCGCATGTATCTCGTCGGCGACGTGCCGCTGAAAGCCCGCCGCCTGGTCGACGTGACGTACGAGTGCCTGATGATCGGGATCGACAAGGCCAAGCCCGGCGCGCGACTGGGTGATATCGGCGCGGCGATCCAGGCCTATGCCGAGCAGAACCGCTACGGCGTGGTGCGCGAATTCTGCGGCCACGGCGTCGGCCGCCTGTTCCACGATGCGCCGGAAGTCGTCCACGCCGCCCGCGCCGGCACCGGCCCGGAGCTCAAGCCCGGCATGTTCTTCACCATCGAGCCGATGATCAACCTGGGCAAACCGCCGGTGAAGATGCTGGCTGACGGCTGGACGGCCGTCACCCGCGACAAGTCACTCTCGGCGCAGTTCGAACACTCGATCGGCATAACCGAGGACGGCTGCGAGATCTTCACCGCCAGCCCCAAGGGCCTGCACAAGCCGCCTTACGGTTGAGGTTCGCCGCCTTCGCTAGTCACGACAGCGGATTCCAATGAGTCAGGTTCCGACCATGCGCGCGGGTCAATCAGTGACCTGCGATGAAGCGGGCACGTGATCTGTCAGTGCTGGATTATCGCGGACAATGAATGGAGCCGTGACAAGGATCAGCATGGCGCCTCGAACTTCAGTCGTCGACATCAGGCGGATGGAGCGGGACGATGTCGCCGCCGCGCTGAAAATCCAGGATCAAGTGTATCCTCGGTTTCTTGTTGAGGACGAGCCCGCCTTTTCTAGCCGGCTCGACCTAGCTGCCTCCTATTGCTTTGCGGCTTGGTGCGGCAATGAGCTCGTAGGCTATCTGCTCGCTCACGGTTGGAAGGCAGACTCGCCGCCGATGGTGGGAGCAGTGCTCACCGACGGCTCGCCAAGCGAAGTTTTGTATATTCATGATCTGGCGACAGCGCCGTCAGCCCTGGGGCTGGGCGTCGGTCACAAATTGATCACGTTCGCCTTTGCGGTGGCCGCGAACAGAGGGCTCTGCCGCGCGGAATTGATTGCCGTTGAAGGAGCGGCACGCTACTGGCGTCGACTTGGATTTGTGGAAGGGCCCGTTAACCACGAGGTAGCCACGAAGCTTGCAAGTTACGGTGCGTCCGCCACGTGGATGACGTGCGCAATCTCAAGCTTGCTATAACTAGACGGTCACAGCATTCTGCACCGATCCCGCCCGCGCCAGCAGGGGGCACTCGCAATCGCAAGTGACAGACGCCATCACCGCGGCCGATCAGCCCCCTTGGCCGCTTCCAGCGCCAGACGGCGGCCGGTGATGAGGGTCTGTACGACGAACAGCGTCATCAGGATCGCGCCGATCGCGCCGACGAACAGGTCGAAGCCGGAGATGTCGCCGAACAAGCCGGGGCCGGTGCCCAGCAGCATCATCATGAAGGTCAGGCCGAGCAGTAGGAAGCGCAGTTCGGTGGGGCCGGCGGCGAGGTAGGACAGCTTGAACTCGCCGAGCACGCGGGCCGACAGGTACGCGTGGATCGACAACAGCAGGTAACCCACCAGCGCCACCATCACCACGTCCATGGTGACATAAGGCGTCAGGCCGATGCCCCAGACGATCAGCGCGGTGGTCAGCCCGTCGCAGCTGTGGTCGATGAAGTAGCCGTACGATGGCCGCTCGATCTTGCGAAAGCGCGCGAGGCTGCCGTCCATCGAGTCGCCGAACCACTGGATCACGTATCCCGCGACCGCCAGCCACAGCCAGGCATCGCCCAGGTTGCTGGCCGCATAGCCGCCGAACACCAGCAGCGCGCCGAACACGCCGAGCCCGGTCAGCAGGTCGGGCGTAACCCAGGCCGGCATGCGCGCGCACAGCCAATTGAGCAGTTGCCGTTCGCGGCGGGCGAGGATGTTCTGCTGGATGCGCAGCGTCTGCATCTCACCCCCCACGGTGTCGCCGCGCTGTGCCGGGTTGGATGACCGGACAGGCGGTTCGTCGCTGGCCTCGATGGGCACGGATCGTGGGGTATCTAGCATGAAGGTTCGGGGCTATGCCCGAATGCGCACCAAAATGACAGTTTTTAGTCAGGGCCTGCGCCTGGCGGAGAGGTATGTGGGCCAGCCTGCCGCCAAGGTGCGCCAAAGCGAGTGCGCTTAGAAGGAAATCACCGCCTCGCCGATCGCATCCCACACCTCTGCAAGCTGCTCGCGCGTGATGCAGTAGGGCGGCATTACGTAGACGGTGTTGCCCAAGGGTCGCAGCAGCACGTCCCTCTCCCGAAAGAAGGCGCCGAGGCGCGGTGCCAGGCTGTCCATGTAGCCGGCGCGCTCGCCGGTCTTGAGATCCAGCGCGGCGATGGTGCCCAAGGTGCGCGGATTGTCGAAGTGGCAATAGCGCGAGAGCGTCTCGAGCCGCTCCGCCTGCATCGTCGCCAGCTGAGCGATGCGGTCGCGCACCGGCTCCTCGCGCCAGATCGCCAGGTTGGCGTTGGCAGCGGCGCAGGCGATCGGGTTGGCGGTGTAGCTGGAGGAGTGGAAGAACATCCGTGCCCGGTCGCTCGACCAGTGGGCTTGAAACACCGCCTCGCTCGCCATCGTCACCGCCAGGGGAGTCGCGCCGCCGGTCAGGCCCTTGGACAGGCAGAGGATGTCGGGCACCACCTGCGCCTGTTCGCAGGCCAGCAGCGTGCCGGTGCGGCCCCAGCCGGTCATCACTTCGTCGGCGATGAACAGCACGTCGTACGCGGCGCAGATATCGCGCATCGCCGCCAGAACGCGAGGCGGATAGACCAGCATGCCGCCCGCGCCCAGGATCAACGGCTCGATGATCAGCGCGGCGACGTCGCCCGCGCGGCATTGCGCCTCCAGGGCGTCGAGCGTCGCCTGTTCGGCTTCCGATGCGGGAAAGGGAATGCGGCCAACGTCGAACAGCAGCGGCTCGTACGTCTGGTTGAACACGCCGCGCGCGCCGACCGACATCGCGCCGATGGTGTCGCCGTGATAGGAATGCTCCATCACCACGATGCGATGGCGCGGCTCGCCACGGTTCGCCCAATAGCCGAGCGCCATCTTCAGCGCGACTTCGACGCTGGTGGAGCCGGAGTCGGAGAAGAACACCCGCGTCAGGCTTTCCGGCATGATCGCGGTGAGCCCGGCGGCCAGCGTCTCGGCCGGCTCGTGCGTCCAACCGGCGAAGATCAGCTGGTCCAGCGCTTGCGTCTGCGCGGCGATGGCGGCCATGATGCGCGGGTGGCAGTGCCCATGCGTGGTCACCCACCATGACGAGATCGCATCGATCACGGCCCGGCTGCTCCCGTCCCCGGCACGGGTGTGAAGCAGCGCGCCCTCGGCCCGCTCGACCAAGGGGATCGGTTCTTGCAGCCCGTGCTGGGTAAACGGATGCCAGATCGCCGAGGTCATGCCGCGAAATCCTCGACCCGGAACCCGTCTGCGAAGGCGGCCGCGAGTGTCGGCGCGTCGAGGTGGTCGAGGCGGGGGAGGCGGCCCAGGCGCTTGACGCGGCCCATCGCGGCGATCGTCGCTTCGCTGTCGTCGTTCGCGTCTCCCACGAAGGCGACGCCCAGCAGCGGCACGCCGCGCGCGCGCAATGCCTCGATGCTGAGCAGAGTGTGGTTGATCGTGCCCAGCTCGGTCCGCGCGACGATCACTGCCGGGTGCCGCCAACGCGCGAACACGTCGGCGAACGTGGTGTCGCGCGTGACCGGGACCAGCGCACCGCCCGCGCCTTCGATCACCAGCGGGCCGTCGACCTTGGGCGGCACCAGTGCCTGCACGTCGATCGCCACGCCATCGATCTCGGCGGCGCGGTGGGGGGAGCAGGGCGTCGCCAGGCGATAGGCCTCGGGCAGGATCCGCGCCGCCGGAACGCCGCTCAGGCGCGCGACGGTGTCGCGATCGCCGCTGCCGTCGTCGTCGAGCCCGGCCTGCACCGGCTTCCAGTAGAAGGCACCCAGCGCGCCGGTGAGGGCGGCGGCGAACACGGTCTTGCCGATCCCGGTGTCGGTACCGGTGACGATCACGATCTGGCTCATGCCGACGCTTTAGCGTGCGTGAAGTGGCAGGTCACCACCTCGTATGTGACGCGCGCGCCGCCCGCCTCGAACCGGCGCATCACCCGCCGCAACTGCGCGGGCGAGAGCGGACGATGGCCCGGCGCGGACGTCTGCGCGCCGATCGCGTGCAAGGCGCGCAGGAAGGCGCGAGCGTCGGTATGGTCTTCGCAGATGCGCTCGACGATCGGCGGTTCGGCCAGCGTGGTAAAGGCGTCTGGCGGGGTGAACTCGGGCGTGCCGGCGCGCAGGCCTTCCGCCTCGTGCGCGGCGCGCCACTCGGCGAAGGTGCTCGGGCCCAGCGTCGACACCATGACGTGGCCGCCCGGCGCCAGCCACCCGCGCCAGCGGGCGAGCGCGGCGGGCTCGTCGGCGAACCACTGCGTCGCCAGGCTGGAGCAGATGAGGTCGAACGGGCCACCCACGGGCGTGTCGCGCTCGCCGTCGAGCTCGGCGTAAGTCGGCCCGTCACCCAGCCGCGCCCGCGCGCGTTCCACCATCGCCGGGGCGAGGTCAGTGATCGTCCAGTCGCCGCCCACGCCCTCGTCGCGCAAAGCCTGCCCAAGAAAGCCGGTGCCGCAGCCGATCTCCAGCACACGCGGGCGGGACGGCAGCGGCAACGCGGCGATGTGCGCCGCCAGCGCGCGCGCGGCCCGCCGCTGGACCCAGGCATGGCGGTCATAGTCGGCGGCGGCGGCGAAGGCGCGCCCGACCGGCGTCTCGGTCATCCCAGCGTGCTCGCGAAATCACGGATGGCCTGCGCACACCACGCGGCGTCCTCCCGCGCGAGCAAGTGCCCGGCGGCGGGATGCGTGCGCCGCATCACGCCGTCAACGCGCGCGAACACGGTTTCGCGCAAGGAGACGTTGAGCAGGGTATCGCGCTCGGCCTGCAGCGACAGGATCGGCACGCCGATCTGAGCCGCCGCGCCGCGCATGTCGCCGTCGCGCAAGGTGACGAGGTCGGCCTGCAGGCGCTCTGGGCTCGGCGGGCCGGCGGGGACAGTGCTGGCGAACAGGGCGTGGAAGTCGGCCAGCACAGTTTCGGGCTCCTGCGCCACCGCGCTCACCATGCGGTCGACCACGCGGAACGGCGTACCGGGAAAGCCCTGGGTGGCCGTGAAGCGGTCGAACCCATTGATGGCGACGAGCCCGACCAAGCCCGGCGGCGGCGCGGCGAGCAGGCGCATCGTCCCGAAGCTGTGCGTGACCGCGATATACGGAGCCGTAGGGGACAGGGCGGCGGGAGCGCCGAAATAGCCGGCGTCGTCGCGCACTTGCGCGAACTCGGGCAGCGCGGCGGCAAGGGCGTCCCAGAACGCGGCGTCGAAGCCCCAGCCATGGCAGAACAGCAAGCTCATCGACATGCGGCCAGGGCCTCCAGCAAAGCGTCGATATCCTCATGGCGCTGCCTTGCGCGCAAGGCCAGGCGCAAGCGGCTGGTGCCGGGCGGCACCGTCGGCGGGCGGATCGCGGCGGCGAGGAACCCGCGCTCTTCCAGCGCGGCGGCGAGCGCCAGCGCCTCGGCTTCGCCGCCGATCACCGCCGGCACGATCTGGCTCGCCGAGGCGCCATGGTCGAAGCCCAGCGTGGCGAGACCGGCGCGCAGGCGATCCGCCAGGGCCACCAGATGCGCGCGCTCGGCGTCCATGCCCGGCGCCAGGTCGAGCGCGGCGTCGATCGCGCCCAGCACGCCCGGCGGCAGCGCGGTGGAGAACACGAAGCCGCTCGCCGCGTTGGTCAGCCAGTCGATCAGCGCGCGCGATCCGGCGACATAGGCGCCGAAGCCGCCCATCGCCTTGCTGAAGGTGCCCATCACCACATCGACATGGCCTGGCACCGTGGCGGACAGCCCCGCGCCGCCCGGCCCCAAGACGCCGGTCGCGTGCGCTTCGTCGACGAACAGAAAGGCGTCGTGCGCGCGGGCGAGGGCAGCGAGGGCGGGCAGGTCGGCGACGTCGCCGTCCATGCTGAACACGCTCTCGGTCAGGATCACGCGAGCGGGAGCATCCGCGCCCTTGGTGGCGAGCAGCTCGGCGAGATGATCGAGATCGTTGTGGCGGAAGCGATGTTGGCGAGCGCCGCTGATGGCGAGGCCGGCGTGCATGCTGGCGTGGATCAGCCGGTCGCTGAACACGGCCGCTCCCGGCAGCGCAGCCAGGAGCGCGGGGATCGTGGCGGCGTTGGCCTGCCAGCCGGAGGCGAAGATCAGCGCGGCCTCGGTGCCCTTGAACGCGGCGATGCGCGCTTCCAGCGCCAGCACCGCGTCGCTGGTGCCGGTGACCAGGCGCGATGCGCCGCTGCCGGTGCCATGGCGCGCGGTCCACTCCTGCGATCGGGCGGCGAGCAGGGGATGGGTGGCGAGGCCGAGGTAGTCGTTGCTCGAGAAATCGAGCAGTTCGCGCCCCTTGCGCACGATACGGCCGCCGGGCGCAAGCGCGGCACCGCGCAGCACGCGCCGGCGGCCGCTTTGCTCGATCCGGGTCAGCGCGGCGGTGAGATGATCGTCCAGGCTCGCCATGGTCGTGCCGGTAGGCCATGCGGCGGCGCGGCACAACGGTTTGCCTTGACTTAGTGAACCGTTTAGGTTATACGCCGCAGCAGTCGGAACGTGCTTCGGTACGTGCCGACGAACGGCGGGTGCGGGTGAACGGTGCATCGTTCAGCCATATCCCGCACCATGCGGCCGGCGCTTCATCAGACGGGCGCCTGCACCCAATGCGAAGCTTTACACGATCGGCAATACCGGTGGCTCTTGGACCCGCAGGCTCACCCGATCGTTCGACCGGCGGTGTTTTTGCGAGCCTTTCCCGCCGGGGACTTCGCACAAGAAAAAGGTCGAGCTTGCGGTCCGCTTGTCGGCTCCCCCGCCCGCCGTTCGCGATGATGGAACCGAAGCCAACCCTGTCGTGCCAGGGCAGCGCCGGCCGCGACGTCCGCCGTTTTTGGCTTTTGATCCGTGCTGGCCGGCGGAGGGTTTGCCGTGCCGCCTTTCTCCCTTCACCACTCGCTCCGCGAGCGGGGACCGCCGCTGAAAGCGGTGGTGGAGGGGGCACCACCCTCTCAAACCCAAACAACGCTAGCGATCAGTCCTCCAAATCCAGATACGCCACCACATCATTATCCGTGGCCAACCACAGCCCCTCCTGCGTCGCCTCATCCTGCTGCGCCGCCACCAGAAGCGCCTCGCTCAACGGGCCATAGAACAGCGTCGTCGCCGCCCCGCCGTCACCGACATCGTCGAGATGATACAGCCGCACTGACGCCTCGCCGTAGGTCGAGCGCATCAGTCCTCCTCCCGCCGCGCCCCGTCGAGCGTGCGGGCAAGCCGCTCCGCCTCGTCCCGGACCACGCGCCGCTCGGCCAGGCTCGCGCCGTGGCGGGCGCGGTTGGCCTCCGCCTTCGCGGCATCCCCGGCGCGGGCTTTCGCCTTGCGGGCGAGCCTCAGGTTGACGATCTCGGCCATGCGCCGATCCTACGCGTCGACGGTGCTGGTGGCCAGACCCAGGTGCGGCAGTCCGACCGAGCGCTTGCCCGAGAAGTCGGTGCGCACCACGATCAACCCGTCCTTTTCCAGGTAGTCGAGCAGGCGCTGGATGCGGCGCGGCGAGCTGGTGCCGTAAATCGTGGCCAGTTCGTTGTCGTCGGGGCAGGGGCGCCCCTCGGCGGCAGCGCGGCCGATCAGCAGGAAGGGCGCGAGCAGATCGTCGGGCACGCCGGCCGCGAGTTCGAGCAAGCCGGCCCAGCGCTCATCGTTGGGATCGTCGATCCCGGCGATCGCCATCGCGAAGCCCCGGCGAAAGCGCACCACGTCGAATGTCCGCGTCGAGATGCCGCGCATCCGGCAACGCAAGGTGAAATCCTGGAACAGCGTGGCGGCGGGCTGGTAAGTGCAGCCGTCCTCCGCCGCCATGGCCAGGAGGATTTCGGTGTACGCCGCTTCGGTCTCGATCTCGTCGAACAAGGGCAGGTCGGGGCGTTTCGGCGGCGGCGAGGTGGCCGCGTCATGCGCGACGATCTGTTCGACCAGTTCCTCCGGGTCGGCGCGGACCGGCGCGGGGCGCAATTCGCGCACGGGCTCGGCAAGGTTGTCGTGCAGCAGCGCGCGCAGCTCCTGCGGGTCGGCGGTGGGCGGCGGCGCGAAGCTTTGCACCACGGCGCGGCTTCCAGTGCGCACGTCGCCGATGTTGATCGCCACCGGTCGCCGGCTGACCGCCGGGCCGAGCCCCAGGAACTGCCCGCGGGCGAGATCGCGGATCGCTTCGGCCTGGCGCCGCTCCATGCCGAGCAGATCCGCGGCGCGGGCCATGTCGATGTCGAGGAAGGTGCGGCCCATCAGGAAGTTGCTGGCCTCGGCGGCCACGTTCTTGGCCAGCTTGGCGAGGCGCTGGGTGGCGATCACCCCGGCAAGGCCACGCTTGCGGCCCCGGCACATCAGGTTGGTCATCGCCGCCAGGCTGATCCGGCGGGCTTCCTCGCTGACTTCGCCGGCGGCGGCGGGGGCGAACATCTGTGCCTCGTCGACCACCACCAGCGCCGGGTACCACTGCTCGCGCGGGGCATCGAACAGCGCCGAGAGGAACTGTCCGGCGCACTTCATCTGCTGGTCGATCTCCAGCTCGTCGAGCGCGAGGACCACCGAGGCGCGGTGCTGGCGGATGCGCTGCGCGAGGCGCACGATCTCGCCCTCGGCATAAGCGGAGGCGTCGATCACGACATGGCCGTACGCCTCGCCCAGCGTCACGAAGTCGCCCTCGGGGTCGATCACCACTTGCTGGACGAGCGGGGCGCTTTCCTCGAGCAGGCGGCGCAGCAAGTGCGACTTGCCCGAGCCCGAGTTGCCCTGGACCAGCAGGCGCGTCGCCAACAACTCGCCCACGTCGATGGTGACGGGGGCGCCGCTGGGTTCATGGCCAATGACGATGGATGCGCTCACCTTCGGGGCCATAGGCGCGAACGGCAGCGATTCGGAACCGCTGTACAGGCCGTTTTCCCAAGCTTTGCGGTAGGTGCCAGGCTCAGGTGACGTTGGCGTCCGACGACGTGGCGACAGGAGCGTTCGCCTGCGGATCGGCGGCGGCGTTCTCCTGCGCCCGCACATCCTGGGCAGCGGCGAGCGCGGCATCGGCCGACGCGGCGGCGTCATCGTCGCGCGCTGCGGGGGCGGGATCGCTGACGCTCGCGGCCATCAGCTCTGGCGCATCCACTTCGGCCGACACGTCATTGGTGTAGTCGGCGGCGCTGTAGTCCGCTGCCTGATAGTCTGGCCCGCTGGCTGACCAATCGACCGCCGGTCCAGCGGGGTACTCGTCGGCGGCGGATTGCCAATGGACGGGCGTCAGGTCTTCGGGCGGGGCGTAAAACGAAATGGCGGTGTCCTGCGCCGAGACTTCGCGAATGCCGATCATCTCGCGCCAAGTGTCGCCTTCGCGGCGCATGTGGGTGGGCGTGGATAGCGCCAGCAGACCACCGGCGGTCAGCCCGCCGAGCAGAGCAAAGCCGGCGATCCGCGCTGCGCTCGACTTCATTATCTGCATCACCAGAGCCTCGCCTTGACCTGCTTGTTCCTACCGCCATAACGCACGTCATGGCGCGGCTGTTCCGCCTCGCAAGGGAGCCCCGTGATGCGTGTAGCCTCGATCCTGCTCCATCCGGGTTCTGCATCGTGACGGCCGCCGGAGACATCCGCATCGGCGTCGGCGGGTGGATCTATGCCCCCTGGCGCGACAACTTCTATCCCAAGGGGCTGACCCAGGCGCGCGAGCTCGAATACTTGGGCGAGCATCTGACCGCGACCGAGATCAACGCCACGTTCTACAAGCTGCAGAAACCCGAAAGCTTCGCCAAGTGGCGCGACGCGGTGCCCGATCACTTCCGCTTCGCCGTGAAGGGATCAGGCTATTGCACCAACCGCAAGAACCTGGCCGAAGCGGGCGAGGCGGTGCTGAAGTTCGCGAGCCAGGGGATCGTCGAACTGGGCGAGAAGCTGGGGCCGATCAACTGGCAGCTCAAGGGCACCAAACGCTTTGATGCCGACGAGATCGCCGCGTTCCTCGCGCTCCTGCCGTCGAGCCACGAAGGTGTGCCGCTGCGCCACGCGATCGAGGCCCGGCACGAAAGCTTCGATGATCCTGTGTTCTACGACCTGACGCGTCAGGCCGGGGTCGCGGTGGTGGTGGCCGAGAGCGACAAGTTCGCCGACTTCTCTGCCGCGGACGGCCCCTTCGTCTACGCCCGACTGCAACGCTGCCGGGCGGAGGAGCCGAACGGCTACCCGCCCGCTGAGATCGCCCACTGGGCCGATCAGGCGCGCGGCTGGGCAAAGGAAGGCCGCGATGTGTTCACGTTCTTCATTGCTGGCGCGAAAGAAAAAGCCCCAGCCGCCGCTCGCGCGCTGATCGCCGAACTGGCAGGGGATGCAGTGCCGCCGGTGGAGTGATAGAGCCTGCGCCCATGACTCTGCGCCGTACCTCTTCGCTCGCCTTCACCGTATTCGCGCTATTGGTGTCGGGCTGCCATGCCCGGCGCGGCGAGGATAACGGCGGGGTGCCGGGCGACGTCGATTCCGCTAAGCCGTTCTCCGGCATCGCGGCGACCGAAACCCTGCATGTGCTGGGCACCGAGCCGTTCTGGGGCGGCGAGGTGCGCGGGGGCACGTTCTCTTATTCGACGCCGGCGACGCCCGGCGGCACCGAGATCAAGGTCAGCCGCTTCGCCGGGCGCAATGGCCTGGGACTGAGCGGGACGCTGGATGACAAGACGCTCGACATGACGGTGACGCCCGGCACGTGCAGCGATGGCATGTCGGACCGGACGTTCCCGTTTACCGTCACGCTCAAGCTGGGCGAAGACGTGCGCCAGGGCTGCGGGTGGACGGACAGCCAGCGCTTCAAGGACAAGGTCAAGGGTTGAAATCCCCCCTGCTTCGTCATTCCCGCTAAGGCGGGAACCCATCTCCAAGTCGTTCCTGTCACGCAACGGCCGGGAGATGGAACCCCGCTTTCGCGAGGGGTGACGAGGGAAAAAGGCGGAGTGGTCCACGAGGGCCCCCAAAGCCTACCCCTCGAACGAAGTCGTCAGCGTGATTTCGCATTTGAGCAGCTTGGAGATCGGGCAACCGGCCTTGGCTTCGGCGGCGATCTTCTCGAACTCGGCCTGTTCGATCCCGGGCACCTTGCCGGTCAGCGCCAGTTCCGACTTGGTCACGGTAAAACCGCCGTCCTCGGGCTTGAGCGTGACCTTGCATTCTACTTCCAAGGACCCGTCGGAGTAGCCCGCCTTGGCCAGCGCGAAGCTGGTCGCCATGGTGAAGCAGCTGGCGTGCGCGGCGGCGATCATCTCTTCGGGGTTGGTGCCGGGCGCATCCTCGAAACGGGTGGTGAAGCCATAGTCGGCATCGATCACGCCCGACTTGCTGACGACGTGGCCCTGGCCGGTCTTGCCCAGGCCTTCATAGCGGGCGGTGGCGGTGTTGACGGTCATTGTGGTGGTTCCTTCGCTGAGGTTTAAAGAGTCACATCGCGCAACGCGGGCGCCACCCGACAAGTTTCCGTACGCCAGCCGCCCGTTACCGGTCGGCTTTATCATGAAAAGCCGCTTGACGATCCGCCGTGCATGCCTTGAAGAACGCGCCCGCCACGTGTGCGCATGAACCTAGAGGCAGGTGACCGGCCGGGAACTCTAGGCGAAGGGGTGCATTTGTGGTTCACAGTTGAGAAACACACACGGATGTAAAGGCGGGCGATGTCGCACGATCAAAAAGTGCCGTCGGACGCACCACTCGGCTGGGATGCGGGCCAGACGACCTTTAACTCCGGTGCCGAGAAGCCCGGTATCAACCGGCCGGAGGATCGCTTCGCCGGTGCGTCCGGTGTCTTGTTCGAGCAGGCGATGGCGCAGACCCGCATGGCGATCTGCCTCTGCGATCCGCACAAGCCCGACATGCCGATCGTGTTCGCCAACCGGGCCTTTCGCTCGCTGACCGGCTATGAAGAGCACGAAGTCGTCGGGCGCAACTGCCGTTTTCTGCAGGGGCCTGATACCGACCAGGGTGAGCTCGACAAGGTGCGCGCTGCCTTGCGCAGCGAGGACGTGGTGCTGGTCGAGCTGCTGAACTACCGCAAGGACGGCACGCCGTTCTGGAACGCGCTGCATCTGGGCCCGATCTATCGCCCGGACGGGACGCTGGCATACTTCTTCGGCAGCCAGTGGAACGTCTCGGAAGTGCGCGCGGCACGTGCCGAGGAGCGGCACGCGCGGATCATGGCGCGCGAATTGTCGCACCGCATGAAGAACATGTTCGCGGTGATCTCCGGCATCGTCAACATCACCGGTCGCGTCCGCGCGATCCCCCAGGAAGCCGCCGAGATCAACGGTCGCATTCAGGCGCTCGGCCGCGCCTACGAGACCACGCTGGACGAAGCCTCCAGCGGCACGATCGAGATCGGGCCGGCGATCCGCGCCATCCTGGGTCCCTACGATGCCGACAAGTCGCGGCTGAAGTTCCTGGGTAACGGGCTGCGCGTCCACTTCGCCACCGTCTCGGTGGTGGGGCTGGTGCTGCACGAACTGGCGGCCAATGCCACCAAGTTCGGGGCCTGGTCGTGCGAAGGCGGGCGGGTCGAAGTCGACTGGCGCGAGCGGCGCGAGGATGGCGTGAGCCTGCTGGTGGTGTCCTGGCGCGAGATCGGCGGGCCACCAATCCCGGTTGCGCCCGACGAGCGCGGCACGGGCACCCAGATCGTCGATCGCATGCTGCGTCATGGCGGCGGCAATATCGAACGCGTCTGGAACGATGACGGATTGGAAGCAACTATCGTGATACCCGCATGATCGGACACGAACGCTTTGCGGGGAACATGCCAGACATGAACATCCTGATGCTCGAGGACGAGCCGCTTATTCTGATGGACCTCGAGTTCGCGGCCGAGGACGTCGGCGCGAATCCCTTGTGTGCCTCCAGCGTCAGGGAGGCTCTCGCCATCCTGCAGGGGGGCACGGCGGTGGACAGCGCCATCCTCGACGTCACGCTCAAGGACGGCGAGACCTGCGTGCCAGTCGCGCGTGCTCTGGACGAGCGGGGCATTCCCTACCTGCTGCACTCCGGCGACCTTGATCGCCATGACGAGACCGTACGCGCGCTGGGCGCCGAACTGGTGGCCAAGCCGGCGAGTGCCGCAGGCGTGATCGCCCGGGCCATGAGCTACGCGCGCGGTGGTGCCGTCAATGGTCATGGCAGCGGCAATACCAACGCCAACGACAACGCCGGTGCGGGACGCCACTGATGGCGCGTGCACCCAAGTCGGCGGCCGTGGGCTGGCCGACACTGGCGACGCAGGCCTGGTGGCTGGGCGTCGAATCGAGCTGGGTCATCGGCCTGCGCTGCGCTCGTCTGGCCGGCGGGGGAGCCGAGGCCGATAGCGAGGCCTACCGTATGGTGGCGGAGAAGTGGCAGGCGCAAGCCGAACTGGCGACGGCGCTCGCCACCGGACGCTTCGGCATGGATCCGCAGCAGATCGCCGCCAAGACGATCGGCCACTACAGCAAACGCGTCCACGCCAACCGCAAGCGCCTCACCCGCACCCCGGCGTGAGACGCTGACGCCGGCGGATCAGCCGACTTCGACGCCTTTCCAGAAGGCGATGCAGTCGCGGATCTCGGCCGCCGCGTCCTTGGGTTCGGGATAGTACCAGGCGGCATCGCGATTGGTCGCGCCGTCCACTTCCAGCGAGTGGTAAAGCGCCGTGCCCTTCCACGGACACACGCTTGTGGTGTCGCTGGGGCGCAGCACTGCGGCATCCACGCTCTCGCGCGGGAAGTAGTGGTTGCCCTCCACCGTCACCGTATCGTCACTGCGCGCGATGACCTGTCCGTTCCAGCGTGCCTCGACCATGGGGTATGCTCCTTTGCGGCAAGAAACGCGCCGCTGGACACAAGGCTGCCGCATCGGTCACATCCGGCGTGACCCGCCGAACCCAGCCCGAGGACCTCCATGCGCCCGACTTTGCCTCTCCTTCTCGCAACGCTGATTGCCGCCGCGCCAGCGCTGGCAGCGACGCCGGAACAGACCGCCCAGGCCGCGCTGCGGGCTGCGCCGGTCTGGGACGGGCACAACGACGTGCCGGAGCAATTGCGCGAGCGTCGCCGCGACATGATCGCCGACTTCGACTTTCGCGACACCACCGGCACCGCCGATGCGGCAAAAGGCCAGCAGGCGATGCACACCGATCTTGCGCGGTTGCGTCGCGGCCATGTCGGCGCGCAGTTCTGGTCGGTCTACGTCTCGGCCGATTTGCCCGAGCCGCAGGCGGTGCAGGCGACGCTGGAGCAGATCGATGTCACCAAGCGCCTGATCGCGCGCTATCCGCAGGAGATGCAACTCGCCACCAGCACCGCCGAGGTCGAGCGGGCGATGAAGGCGGGCAAGATCGCCTCGCTGATCGGCATGGAGGGCGGCCATTCGATCGGCGGCTCGCTGGGCGTGCTGCGCCAGATGTATGCGCTGGGCGCGCGGTACATGACGCTGACGCACTTCAAGACCCTGGCCTGGGCGGATGCCGCCACCGACGCGCCGGTCCATGGCGGGCTGACCGACTTCGGGAGGGACGTGGTGCGTGAGATGCAGCGGCTCGGCATGCTGGTGGACCTGAGCCACGTCAGCGCCGACACCATGCGCGATGCGCTGGCAGTGGCGAAGGCACCGGTGATCTTCAGCCATTCCGGCACGCGATCGATCAACAGCCATCCGCGCAACGTGCCGGACGACGTGCTGGCGCTGCTCAAGGCGAACGGCGGCCTGGTCATGGTGGATTTCGCGCCGGATTACGTCAGCGAGGACGTTCGTGCCTGGTCGGCGGCGAAGGCGGCCGAGACCGCGCGACTGGCGGCCCTGAACATCGGCGATCCCTCCGCGGCGGAGCAGGGCGTGGCGGCTTGGCTCGCCGCTCATCCCGCCCCGAAGGCAACTTTGGCGCAGGCGGCGGACCACATTGACCAGGTGCGCAAGGTCGCCGGGATCGAACACATCGGCCTCGGCGGCGATTTCGACGGCGTCGGTTCGTTGCCGACGGGATTGGAGGACGTCTCGACGTATCCGGCGCTGTTCACGGAACTGGCACGGCGCGGCTATTCGCGTGGGGATCTGGAAAAGATCAGCAGCGGCAACATGCTGCGGGTAATGAAGGCGGCCGAGGCTTATGCGGCGGCGCATCGGGGGGATGCGCCGGTGGAGACGCCGACGGGGTTTTAAGGACGAGGGGTTGCTGACCCCTCCACGACCTCTCCAGTTTCTCCCTGTTCTCGAAGAGAATGGGGAGGGGGACCGCCAGCAAAGCTGGTGGTGGAGGGGGCAGCGCCCTATCGATGCCGGATCAAGGCCGATACCAAAGCGTCACCGAAGCCGCATGGTTCATCCTGGTCTGCCCCGCCGCCTGGTTGATCGTCTGGTTGAGATACCCCAGCTCCACCGTCGACTTCCCCGGCAGACCTACTTCCGCGCCGACAAACGTGCGCAACTGGTCGAAGCCACTGCGCGCGCCCCAATCCGTGTCGTTGAGCGCCACGAACGCCTCGGTCCAGACCAGCGCGTTCACGGCATCGCTGTCGGCCTTCAGGGGATGTTCGTAGCGCAGCATCTCGCGCAGTCGCCAGCCGGTGTCGCGGCCGTTGCTGCGCCAGCGCTGTTCCATCCGCGTGCGCGACGACAGCTCACCGTCGAGCGGTTTGCCGAGCGTTAGGCTCAGCTGCTGGAAGCTGCGCTCTTCGTTGAGGTCGCGCCCGCCCTCGATCGCGGTGACGACGTGGGCATAGCCCTGGTACAGCGTGACGGACGGCGATAGCTTCCACCCCACGGCGCCGCGCAGCAGCAGCTGGTCGAGCCGGGCGCCGTTGCCGAAGCGCGGTTGGACCTCGGCGAAATAGACGAGGTCGCCCGAGACCGAACCGATGGCGGTCAGATTGATCCACGCCTGCTCGTCATGAACCGTATCCGCCAGGGCGGGGGTCGCAGAGCCGGCGGCGCAGGCGAGGAGGGCGCGGACGATCCGGCGGTAAAAGGACATACGGCGCAGCCGCTAGCGCCCGATTGTGTCGGGTAGGTTGCCGAACTGTCAGCCCCGGTTGCGATTAGCGGCAGAAGTCTGCCCCATCGGCCTCCAGGTGCAAGTGGTTCTTGTGCGCGGCGTTGTACTGAGGGCCCAGCGTCGTGCCGAAGCGCTTGCAGGCGCTGGCCTGGACGACACGCAGGAAGCGGCGCTCCTCGGCCGTGCCGCCGTCCCAATCGTCCAGCACGGTGATTCGCCGCCCGTCTTCGAGCACGAAGCCGGACACGTCGATCGCGTTGGCGGTGGCATGCCCCGACAGGCGGCTGCTTCCCGCAACGGTGCGGCACGAATAGCTGCCGAACGTCTGGATCGTCGCCACGCGCGAGCCCAGGATCTGCAGGGCGGCGCGGTCCACCCCGTAGCGGGCCCAGCCGGCGAACTGATTCGCCACGGAGCAGGTTACCGGGCCCAGGTTTGCCAGCGACATCTGCGCGGTGTCGGCGCGCAAGTTCGCCAGGCGCACGGTGCCGATGTTGCGACAGCCGCTGCTGAACGTACGATCGGGTAGAAGCGCGAAGCTCGCGCCGGTGGTTCCCAGTTGCGACAGGCACTGCTGCAGCGCGGGCGGGCGATAGGCCGTCGTCGGTCGGCGCGCCGGCTCGCGGCGGCTGACCCTTGGTGTGTCGGCGCAGGCGTAAAGCACGGCCAGGATGGGGAGAAGTGTCAGGATCCGTCGCACGGCTGGGGCTATTTCAAGCATTGGCTTTCTGCGGGGTGAACTGCTTGTGCCCGGCAAGATGTATAGATCCCGCCTTGCGACCGCGAGGTTCGCCAGCTTCGCGGCGATGGGTAAGCCGGGGATATCTTCCTTGACTTGAGGGGCTCAGGCCCTAGAGCCGGCGCCGGGCCACGCGGTCCCAACGCCGCGCGTGCTCTCTGTAAGGAGAGACTACATGACTGCACCTACCCGGCCGACGAGCAAGCCTGCGCGTCCGTTCTTTTCTTCCGGTCCCTGCGCCAAGCCGCCCGGATACTCCCCCGACAAGCTGGCCACCGAATCGTTGGGCCGTTCGCACCGTGCGAAGATCGGCAAGTCGCGCCTTCAATACAGCATCGACCTGATGCGCGAAGTGCTGCAGCTGCCCGACACGCACCGCATCGGCATCGTCCCGGGCTCCGATACTGGCGCGTTCGAGATGGCGATGTGGACGATGCTGGGCGCGCGCCCTGTCACCACCATGGCCTGGGAAAGCTTTGGCGAGGGCTGGGTGACCGATGCGGTCAAGCAGCTCAAGATCGATCCCACCGTGATCCGCGCCGACTATGGCCAGCTGCCCGACTTGGGCCAGGTCGACTGGTCGAACGACGTGCTGTTCACCTGGAACGGCACCACTTCGGGCGTGCGTGTCCCCAACGCCGACTGGATCGCTGCCGATCGCGAGGGCCTGTCCTTCGCCGACGCGACCAGCGCCGTGTTCGCCTATGACATCGACTGGTCGAAGATCGACGTTGCGACGTTCTCCTGGCAGAAGGTGCTGGGCGGCGAGGGCGCGCATGGCGTGCTGATCCTTGGCCCTCGCGCGGTCGAGCGGCTGGAAAGCTATACTCCCGCCTGGCCGCTGCCCAAGGTGTTCCGCCTGGTGTCGAAGGGCAAGCTGTCGGAAGGCATCTTCAAGGGCGAGACGATCAACACGCCCTCGATGCTGGCGGTGGAGGACTCGATCTTCGCGCTGGAGTGGGCGAAGTCGCTGGGTGGCCTGTCGGGCCTCAAGGCACGTTCCGACGCGAATGCCGCCGCGCTCGACAAAATCGTCGAGGAGCGCGAGTGGCTGGGGCATCTCGCCGCCGATCCCGCGAGCCGGTCCAAGACCTCGGTCTGCCTTACCGTCGAGGGTGCCGACGCCGACTTCATCAAGAAGTTCGCGGCGCTGCTCGAGAAGGAAGAGGCCGCCTACGACGTCGCCGGATACCGCGATGCTCCGGCGGGCTTGCGCATCTGGTGCGGCGCGACGGTCGAGACCGCTGACATCGAGGCGCTCGGGCCGTGGCTCGACTGGGCCTATGCGACCGTGAAGGCCGGCTGACTTACCTCCCCATTACCGTCGCCCCGGGCTTGACCCGGGGCCCCGCTTCCTTCTCTCCCGCCCGCTGAAGAACAAGCGGGTTCCCGGATCAAGACCGGGAGGACGGGAGGGAGAGAGCGCACTGACAGGAACACACCCATGACCAAGCCCAAAGTCCTCATTTCCGACAAGATGGATCCCAACGCCGCCCGCATCTTCGAAGAGCGCGGCTGCGACGTCGATGTCATCACCGGCGAGACCCCGGAAGAGCTGATCGCCCGCATCGGTCAGTACGACGGCCTCGCCATCCGCTCCTCGACCAAGGTGACCAAGGCGATCCTCGACGCCGCGACCAACCTGAAGGTCATCGGCCGTGCCGGCATCGGCGTCGACAACGTCGATATCCCCGAAGCTTCGGCCAAGGGCGTGGTGGTGATGAACACCCCGTTCGGCAACTCGATCACCACCGCCGAGCACGCGATCGCCCTGATGTTCGCGCTCGCCCGCCAGCTTCCGGAAGCCAACGCCCAGACGCAGGCCGGCCTGTGGCCCAAGAACGGCTTCATGGGCGTCGAAGTCACCGGCAAGACGCTGGGCCTGATCGGCGCCGGCAACATCGGCTCGATCGTCGCCAGCCGCGCACTCGGCCTGCGCATGAAGGTCGTCGCGTTCGATCCGTTCCTCACGCCTGAGCGCGCGATCGAGATGGGCGTGGAAAAGGCGGACCTCGACACGCTGCTGGCCAAGGCCGACTTCATCACCTTGCACACGCCGCTGACCGACCAGACCCGCAACATCCTCTCGGCCGAGAACCTGGCCAAGACCAAGAAGGGCGTGCGCATCATCAACTGCGCGCGTGGCGGCCTGGTCGACGAGGCGGCGCTCAAGGCCGGGCTCGACAGCGGCCACATCGGCGGCGCCGCGCTCGACGTGTTCCAGACCGAACCGGCCAAGGACTCGCCGCTGTTCGGCACGCCGGGCTTCATCTGCACCCCGCACCTCGGGGCCTCGACCAACGAAGCGCAAGTCAACGTCGCGCTGCAGGTGGCCGAGCAGATGGCCGACTTCCTGGTCAACGGCGGCGTCACCAACGCGCTCAACATGCCGTCGTTGAGCGCCGAGGAAGCGCCCAAGCTCAAGCCCTACATGGCGCTGGCCGAGAAGCTGGGGTCGCTGGTCGGGCAGCTGACGCGTGATTCGGTGCCCCGCATCTCGATCCACACCGAAGGCTCGGCCACTGAACTGAACCAGAAGCCGATCGTCGCCGCCGTGCTGGCGGGCTTCATGCGGGTGCAGTCCGACACGGTGAACATGGTCAACGCGCCGTTCCTCGCCAAGGATCGCGGCCTTGAAGTGCGCGAGGTCAAGACCGAGCGCGAGGGTGACTACCACACGCTAGTGCGCGTCTCGGTCAAGACCGAGAGCGGCGAGCGTTCGGTCGCCGGCACCTTGTTCAACAACAGCGTGCCGCGTCTGGTCGAAATGTTCGGCATCAAGGTCGAGGCCGATCTCAACGGCCACATGATGTACATCGTCAACGAGGACGCGCCGGGTTTCATCGGCCGCATCGGCACGCTGCTGGGCGAGAACGGCATCAACATCGGCACCTTCAACCTGGGCCGCCGCGAGGCCGGTGGCGAGGCAGTGCTGCTGCTCTCGGTCGACAGCCCGGTCTCGGCGGACCTGGTGGACAAGGCGCAGAAGCTGCCCGGCGTGAAGCTGGTCAAGGCGCTGTCGTTCTGAGCTAGCTGACCTTTCAGTTCCTCCCTGTTCGCGCGAAGCGCGGATGGGGAGGGGGACCGCCGCCGCAGGCGGTGGTGGAGGGGGCAGCAACCTCTCGTTTGTTCCTTCGCGTCAGTTGGGATACAGGCTGCGCGCCCGCGTCCTCCTAGGTTGTTTCCCATCATGCACGACACCGACCGCGATCTTCTGCCCGAGGGCCTGGGCGACCGCTCGCCGGCGCAGGCTGCCGCCGCCAGCCAGGTCCGGCGTGGCTGCCTCGACGTCTTCGCCAGCCATGGCTACGACCGGGTCGAGACGCCGACGATCGAGTTCGAGAAGTCGATGGCCAGCCGCATGGCAGGCGTGCAGCCCCGGCGCATGTTCCGGCTGGTCGACCCGGTTTCGCTGCGCACGCTGTCGCTGCGGTCGGACATCACCGTGCAGGTCGGACGCATCGCCGTGACCAGCCTGGCCGCCAAACCCCGCCCGCTACGGCTATGCTATTGCGGGCAGGTGCTGACCATCAAGGGCGACGGGCTCGATCCCGCGCGTGAGCGATTGCAGCTGGGCGCCGAACTTATCGGCGCCGACAGCGTCGCCGCCGCAGCCGAAGTGGTGGCGCTGGCGATCGAGGCGCTGGAGCGCGCGGGCGCGACCGGCATCTCGATCGACCTGACACTGCCCGACCTGGTCGACACCCTCGCCGCCGAGGCGCTGCCGCTGGTGCCCAGCCAGGTCGAGGCGGTGCGTCGCGAACTCGACTCCAAGGACGCCGGCGGCCTGGTCGATGCAGGTGGCGCGGCCTACTTGCCGTTGCTCTACGCAGTCGGCCCATTCGCGGACGCGATCGCACGGCTGACCGAGTTCGACACCGGCGGCGCGCTCGCCAGCCGCATCGCTGGCCTGCGCGAGATCGCCGCGCGGATCGGCGACCGCGCCCGCGTCACGCTCGATCCGTCCGAGCGCCATGGCTTCGAGTACCAGTCGTGGTTCGGCTTCATGATCTACGCCAGCGGCGTGCAAGGCGCGGTCGGGCGTGGCGGCACCTACCGCATCCTGGGCGATACGCCCGACGGCGAACCGGCAACCGGCTTCTCGCTCTATCCCGATCGCCTGGTAGAGCTTCTGGCCGAGAGCGGCGCCGAGCAGGCCGCGCTGTTCCTGCCGATCGGCCACGATGCGCAAGTCGCCGCCAACCAGCGCGCGATCGGCTGGCGCACGGTGGCGGCGCTGTCGGCGGCCGACGATCCCTTGGCACTGGGCTGCACCCATCGGCTGGATGGCCACGAGGCGGTCGCGCTATAATCCGCAGCCTTCTCGATCGTTCGCACGTTGTCGAAGGCGTGCCAGCGAAGCGAGGAGATCGGGCCATCATGCGAACAGCCATCGTCACCGGCGGCGCCCAGGGGATTGGCAAGGGCATCGTCGAACTGCTGCTCGCCGAGGGTTGGCGTGTCGCCGCGCTCGACAAGGATGCCGAGGCGGTGCGCGACCTTGCCGGCGAGATGCCTGTGCCCGAACTGCTGGCGCTGCCGACCGACGTTTCCAGCGAGCGCGACGTCGCCAAGGCCTTCACCAGCATCGCGGCATGGAACGACGAGGCAGGGGCGTCCGGCCTCGATCTGCTGGTGTCGAACGCCGGGCTCGCCGATCCGATCAGCGGCCCGATCGAGGATCTGGGGCTCGATCGCTGGCGCATGTGGCAGGACAGCCACGTGACGGGCGCCTTCCTGATGGTGCGCGCCGCCGTGCCCTTGCTGCGCGACCGGCGCGGCTCGATCGTCCTGATGGCCTCCACCCGCGCGTTGCAGTCGGAGCCGCAGTGCGAGGCTTATGCCACCGCCAAGGGCGGGCTCTGCGCCATGGCCCATGCGCTGGCGATCAGCCTCGGTCCCGACATCCGCGTCAACACCATCCTGCCGGGATGGATCGAGACCAGGCCATGGCAGAAGGCATCGGAGCGCCAGGAGGCCGAACATCGCGAGATCGACTGCGACCAGCATCCGGTGGGCCGGGTCGGAACCCCGCGCGATATCGCCGCCACCGTCTCGTTCCTGGCCTCCGATGGCGCCGGCTTCATCACCGGGCAGCAGATCGTCGTCGACGGCGGCATGACACGCAAGATGATCTATGCCGAGTGAGCCGGTCCCAGCCATGTCGATGGGCGCTGCAATGGCTTGACGCGCTGGGCCTGCCTGCCTAGGAGCGCCACGCAAATCCGGGCGGCCTGCCGTCCTCTTGAACCATCCCGATCGCCGAGTCCTGTCGAAGGGCGTTTTGTGGATCCACCCTGGCAGGTGGAGGCAGTGTACCTGTGGCCAACGTAACCGTAATCGGCGCCCAGTGGGGCGATGAGGGCAAAGGCAAGATCGTCGACTGGCTCGCCAGCCGGGCCGACGCCGTTGTCCGTTTCCAGGGCGGGCACAACGCCGGCCACACGCTCGTCGTCGGCGAGCAGGTCTACAAGCTGAGCCTGCTGCCCTCGGGCATCGTCACCGGCACGCTCTCGATCATCGGCAACGGCGTGGTGCTCGATCCCTGGGCGCTCAAGGCCGAGATCGAGAAGCTGGAAGGCCAGGGCGTCACCATCAACACCGAAAACTTCGCTCTGGCGGACAATTGCCCGCTGATCCTGCCGATCCACCGCGAGCTAGACGGTTTGCGCGAAGCGGCGGCAGGCTCGGGCAAGATCGGCACCACCGGTCGCGGCATCGGCCCGGCCTACGAGGACAAGGTCGGCCGCCGCGCGATTCGCGTCTGCGACCTGGCGCACCTCGACGCGCTGGAGCCGCAGCTTGACCGCCTCTGCGCACATCACGACGCACTACGCGCGGGGTTCGGCGAGCCGGCGGTCGATCGCACTGCGTTGATCGAGCAGTTGCGCGAGATTGCACCGTTCGTGCTGCAGTATGCCCAACCGGTGTGGCGGCGCCTGAACAAAGTGCGCAAGGCTGGCGCGCGAATCCTGTTCGAAGGCGCGCAAGGCGTGCTGCTCGACGTCGATCACGGCACCTATCCCTTCGTCACCAGCAGCAACACGGTGAGCGGCACCGCCGCCAGCGGCTCGGGCCTGGGCCCGTCGGCGACCGGCTTCGTGCTCGGCATCGTCAAGGCCTATACAACCCGCGTCGGCTCGGGCCCGTTCCCGACCGAGCTGGAGGACGAAACCGGTCAGCGCCTGGGCGAACGCGGGCACGAGTTCGGCACCGTCACGGGCCGCAAGCGTCGCTGCGGCTGGTTCGACGCGGTCTTGGTGCGCCAGTCCTGCGCGATCTCGGGCGTAACCGGCATCGCGCTGACCAAGCTCGACGTGCTGGACGGCTTCGAGAAGGTGCGGATCTGCACCGGCTATCGTCTGAACGGCCCTAATGGTCAGACCAAGGTGCTGGACTACTTTCCCAGCCACGCCGCCGATCAGGCCAACGTCGAACCGATCTACGAAGAAATGGACGGCTGGAGCGGCACCACCGCCGGCGCGCGATCGTGGGCGGACTTGCCGGCCCAGGCGATCAAGTACATCCAGCGCGTGCAGGAACTGATCGAGACGCCGGTGGCGCTCGTTTCCACCAGCCCCGAGCGTGAGGACACCATCCTCGTGCGCGATCCGTTCCAGGATTGAGGCCTGTGGTGAGAGGCGCTCCGCTCTTGCGCGCTCTCACCATCCTCGCTGTGGCGGCGCTGGCGGCGTGCACGCAAGCGCCGCCGCCGGTCGTCGCGCCG
>Ga0163161_10000453_pt1 | contig 34026 bp, 18 predicted proteins | sample S45metaG_FD_129847 | JGI IMG/M metagenome (GOLD analysis project Ga0163161, IMG submission 129847) | Switchgrass rhizosphere microbial communities from Kellogg Biological Station, Michigan, USA - S4-5 metaG | ecosystem: Host-associated > Plants > Roots > Rhizosphere > Soil | place: USA... | reverse complement strand
GAACCCCCACGCCGTGAAGCGCCAGATCCTAAGTCTGGTGCGGCTACCAATTACGCCACTTCCGCAGTTAGGATGTTGTAAGGACTGCAAAGATAGAAACAAGATTGAATAATCAAAAGGCATTCGCTATATTTTATCTATTATTTTGGTCAAAAGCGGCTAACTATTTAGTTTTTAAGGAGAAAAAATTACTCAGAAGGTTTGCTGGGTGCTTTTGTGATGATGTATGCAGGCAAAGACTATAAAGAATTTGTAAATTAAAGCAGGCCTATTGCTGAAGCAAAATATTGGCTTTGTTTCAGCAATATAAGCCTTTATTCTTTTTGGAAAGCAAGTTTGGTGGCATTTATGATAATGCAGTCCTGCTCTCCGTTCTTTCCGATGAAAAATCGGAACCACTGCGATCAGGTTTAGGTGGCAAGGATAGGTGAAGTATCAATGGTTGAGTAACAGCGCGATGATACTGATTGTAAGATCAAGAAGCTGTGAAATAAAAAAACCGTCCTGATGTTTAAATCGGAACGGTTGATCTTGTTGTGCGGAAGAAGGGACTCGAACCCCCACGCCGTGAAGCGCCAGATCCTAAGTCTGGTGCGGCTACCAATTACGCCACTTCCGCAGATAGGATGTTTTAAGGACTGCAAAGATAGAAACTAAATTGAATAATCAAATCTTTGCAATACTTTGTGAAGAAACAAATTAGTTAATGATAGTCGTGTGTATATCTTTGCAGTCACCTAAACACTGTCCGTCATTGCCGGCTTGCCTGGCAATCTTAATGTATTAGAAAGTTAGTGAACTATGGGTGAAGCTTTAGGATTCCCGTTTTCACGGGAATAACGCCATTACCTTAACCAAATAGGTGTCAAAATTTCACTAGAGTTACATCAACCAATTCAGGTCCGCCTTCTAATGGATAACCAGAAACCTTTTTTCCTTTTATAGTAACCTTCTTATCTAAATAGGTATCTAGATTTATGCTAGCACTTTTTAAAGCATAAGTTTTATTGTCGGCTTTTAATAAATGTGTACCGTATTGAAACGTAGTCATGCCTAATTTTTCAATTGTTCCGCTAGCGGTAACTGTACTGGAGTTTCCTCCGTTTTTCATTGAACTGCAACTGGAAATTACGGCTACGAACAAGGATAGTATTAATACTTTTTTCATCGGATTACGATTTTTTATTGTAATGGTATAACGGGATGATTTCGCTGTATGCTACAAATTATAAAAATTTGCCTTTAAAAGCTAATAATTTGCTTCTGAAACTCAAAAAAGTATTGAACAGCTTTAACTAACCTACTTCCATACCAGCTGAACATTTCTCCATCTACCAGTATAATTTTTGCTTCAGGGACGGATGCTTGTATTTCTTCAATATGTTTTTCGCCAAAAGGATAAGGCTCTGACGACAGTAGGATCAGTTCGCAGTTTAAAGTTTTCAGTTCCTCTAGTGTAACCAATGGATAACGCTCTTGCGTAATCACATTCGTCATACCGTTGATCGTCAGTATGTCGTTTATAAATGTATTTTTTCCAGCAGCCATGTAGGGCTTGCGCCAGATGAGGTAGGCTATCTTTTTATCGATGCGATGTTGAAGTGCAAGTGTCTTCAGATCGTTAAATCCTGTTGTAATAAGATGATTAAGGTAACTGGCTTCTGGCTCGCGATCTACAAGCTCCCCTATCTGGCCAATAGCCTTCATGGCATCATCCAAAGTAAAAATGTCGCTCATCCAAACCGGAAAGTCTGCTGCAAGCTCTTCTATATCACTTTGTGTATTTTCTTCTTTGTTGCCAATAATCAAATCGGGTTTTAAATCTTTGATTAAATCGATGTTAAGCTTTTTTGTTCCACCAACCTTGGTTCTTTCTGCAAATTTTTCTATCGGATGGATACAGAATTTGGTCAATCCGATAATTTCCTTATCCAATCCCAAATCAAATAACAATTCTGTTTGTGAGGGCACAACAGAGATAATCCGTTTAGGAGGGAAATTGAAAGAAATTTCCCTGCCCATTTGATCGATAAATGATTTTTGCATGTGGCAAAGTTAATTTAACCACGGATAAAAAGGATAAATACAAATAGAAATTATTACCATTCCAAATACGTACTTATCCTCGGCCTTTTTGCTTAAATAATAATTTGGGTCTAACTTAATATAGCCACATCTTCTTTTACTACACCATCGGCAATGTGCAGAATCCTGTTTCCGTATTGCGCATTTTTTTCGGAGTGTGTAACCTGGATAATGGTAATCCCATCTTCCTGATTTAGTTTTTTAAACAATGTCATAATTTCTTCTGCCTGTGCAGATTGCAAGTTACCTGTTGGCTCATCGGCCAGAATTATAGATGGTTGAGCGGCCAACGCCCTTGCGATACCAACCAATTGTTGCTGCCCACCTGAAAGTTGATTTGGGAATAAATCTTTTTTTGCAACAATATTAAAGCGGTCTAACAGGTCGGCAATTCTACTTGCCCGCTCGGAGCTACCAACTTTTTTGTACAGCAATGGTGCTTCAATATTTTCGTAAACGGTCATTTCATCAATTAAGTGGTAGGCCTGAAAAACAAAACCGATGTGATTTCGGTAAAGTTCAATGCGTTTACGCTCATTCAACGAAGTTACATCCTCGCCCAGAAACTCATACGAACCATAAGTGGGTTCTTCAAGCATGCCAATAATATTGAGCAAAGTAGACTTCCCTGCACCTGATGGGCCCATAATGGAAACAAATTCTCCTTGTTTAATGGTTGTGGTAACCAAACGCAACACGTAGTTCTTAATGCCTTTGTTTGCGTAATATTTTTCGATGTTATTAAGTTGTATCATATTTTTAGGGTTTAGCGTAAAGTTGTTGGCAAGTGGGAGGGATTATCTCTGGGCAGCAAACGTTATACGCAATTGTTATTCATATTTTAAAGCCTCAACCGCATTTGTTTTTGCAGCACGGTAAGTTTGCCAGGTAATTGTTAAAACGGAAATCAACAATGTAAGCGTCGCAGTTAATGCAAACATCCATAAACTTAAAGATGTTCTTAACTCGAAATGCTGCAACCAATCATTCATGATATAGTATGCAATTGGGAGAGATATTACAATTGCTATAATTATTAATTTTATAAAATTTAATGAGAGTAAGGTCATTAGTTCTGTAATTGAAGCGCCCAGGATTTTACGGATACTCACTTCTTTTATTCTTTGTGAGGTACTAAAGGATGAAAGACCAAATAAACCCAGGCAGGATACAAAAATGGCTAAACAACCAAACAAATTGGCCAAAGCACCTAAAATCCTTTCGTTTTTTAATTTAATTTCATTTAAACCATCAATAAATTTTATCTCAACAGGAAAATTTGGGTTTATTTCTTTTACCAGTTTATCAATTACACCAATACTTTCACTCAAACTTTTGGCGGGATTTAAGCGCATCGTAATTACATCACTGATATCACCATAAGCAATAACCATTGGCGCGCCCACCTTACTCGGATCTCCCCAAACTATATTTTCAAAAACCCCCACTACATTCCGCTGGTCACCTTGATATAAAATCCTGGCGCCAACTGGAGTTTTTAACTGCATGATTTCAACAGCTTTTTTGCTCAATAACAAAGCAGCTGTATCTGATGCAAATTTTTGATTAAAATCTCTCCCAGCCAACAATTTAATATTTGTCGTTTTAATAAACTCATAAGTGGTGTAAATTTGATCGAAATCTATGATTTTATCACTTTCGGTCATTCCATCCCATCCTAGGCCTCTGGTGGTGCTGTTTTTATTTGAAATACTGCCTGATGATTGTGTTATGCCCACCACAGCGCCGCTGGATAACAATCTTTTTTTTAACAGATTGAATTTTTCATACAATAACCCTTCGTGTGGTATCTCTAACAAGCCAGTTGATTTGTAGCCTAAAGGCGTATTTTTAATAAACTGGATCTGTTTGTAAATGGTTATGGTTGCAGCAATCAACACGATCGAGAAGCTAAATTGAACAACTACCAAGACCTGTCTGAAAGTTAAGCTGTATCCTTGCTTAAAATTTAAAGTTTTTTTGAGCGATTGTATCACGTTAAATCCGGAAAGATAAAACGAAGGATAGCTTCCTGATATAAAACCAGTTACGATCAAAACACTAAAAATAAGTGTCCAATTGATTGGGTTTAAATAATCAAAAACAATTTCAATACCCAATAACCGATTAAACATGGGCAGGCTAAATTCGAGGATAATAATGCTTAGCAGAATACTGATTAATGTTAAAATAAACGACTCTAACATAAACTGAAAAATCAGGTCTGTTCTGGATGCACCCATTGTTTTTTTAACACCAATTTCTTTTGCCCTACCTTGTGTGCTTGCCGTTGCTAAATTCATAAAATTAATACATGCAATAAGGAGGATACCTATAGATAAGCCAACAAATAGTTGCACCTGGGAAATATTGCCGCCAATACTTTTGCCATTTAAAAAAGTTCCGTACAAATGCAATTTTGTTAATGGATAAATAAATACATCTTCTTTAGCTGCCGAAAAATGATTACCTATAAAACCCTTTAATTTTGCATTAAAGGCAGCAACATCTGTATGTTCGTTTAGTTTTAATAAAGTATAATAATCGTGGCTTCCCCAATTTGGTTTTTTAGGCCATTGATTTAAATTTTCATATAAAGACCATGTTGTTAACGATTCAAAACCATAGGTAACATTGGTTGGAAGATCTTTTATTACTGCGGTAACCTTTAAATCAGTCTGATTTTCGAAACGCACTTTTTGATTTAACACATCGGTTTTACCAAATATCCTTTTTGCGGCCGTTTCAGTTAGTACAATCGAATTTGGATCGTTTAATGCTTTCTCTGGGTTTCCGCTAATGAAATCATAGTTAAATAACCGCAAAAAATCAGGGTCCACATACCTACTATTTAGTTTTAAACTTTCTTCGCCGTTAGCCACTAATCTTTTATAAACATCTGTAGCCCTGGCACCATAGCTTACATCAGGAAACTCCTCTTTAAGGGCACCTAACATTACATTCTGCGATTGATCAATGGTTCTAATTACTTGGCCTTTCTGATCATTTAAATTAATCATGGCCTGATAGATATGAGGTGAGTTTTTAAACTGCTTATCGTAGCCCCACTCATAAGTAGCATATAACATTAATAACAAACAAGAAGTTAAGCCAATAGCCAAACCGCCAACATTAATGGCTGCATAAACTTTGTTTTTAAATAAGCTTCGTAGTGCGATTTTTAGGTTGAGTTTAAACATAAGGCTTAAGGTGTAAGGCTTAAGGTGTAAGGTTTAGGGTGTAAGGTTTAGGGTGTTAATGCATTAACCTCATGCCTTTTCACCTTAAACCTTACACCTTTATTCATATTTAAGTGCATCAATAGTATTTGCAACGGCTGCGTTATACGAGCGGATACTTACCGTAACCAAGGTAATGGCCATCGAAATAACCATAGCAAGCGCAAAGGGCCATATGCTGATATCAATTCGATAGACAAAGCCAGAAAGCCATTTGGAAACGAACAAATAAGCCAGCGGCCATGCCACCAGGTTAGCGATAAAGACCATAATCAGGAATGAACCGTTCAGCATTTTTACCAATTCGATGGTTGATGCGCCTAACACTTTACGTATGGCAACTTCTTTCGTTCTCTGCATGGCCACAAAAGAGATTAGACCAAACAAACCTATAAAGGAAATAAAAATGATTACACTGGCAAATACTTTAAATAATATTCCCATAACCCGTTCACTTTCGTAGTAATTTTTTATCCTGTCATTGACAAAATTTGCATTGTAAATGCTGTTCGGAAAAGTATTAGTCCATAAGGCTTCTATTTGTTTCGTTGTAGCGACCAGATGGTTCCCTTCTAACTTTATCGCAGCCTGCCAATATTGATTTTTATCTGCAGAAATAGCCAAACCAGAAATGCTTTCTTTTAATGATTTATCATTATAATCTTTCACCACCCCGACGATGGGAATATTAATTCTATTGGTATTGATTGTTTTGCCCAAGGCATTTTCGGGCCTGGTTATACCGACCTTTTTAAGGAAAGTTTCATTCACCACATATCCATTGGCAGTATCGCTTTTCATAAAAATTTTACCGGCAATTATTTTTAGATCAAAAAGCTTAAAATAATCTTCGTCGGCCTTACAGGTTCTTACCTCGAAATCTTTATTCATTACCCCATTAAAGGTAAAATTAGTAGAATTTACATTCTGAGATAAGGGTGGTGCCTGGCAATAGCTTAACAACTTTACACCAGGGATTTTCAACACCCGTTCTTTAAAATTATCACGCTTGCCCTTGCTTATATTGTCTCCGGGCATTCCTACCATTACTACCGCAGTAGAATTAAAACCTAATGGTTTTTGTTGCAGGTAATCCATTTGATTTACAATTACAATGGTTCCGATGATAAGTATAACAGTAATTGCAAACTGAACCACAACCAGGATTTTACGCAGGTTTAAACCATTATTATTAAGGTTAACTTTATTTTTTATAGCCAAAGCAGGATTGAAGCCAGATATAATCATAGCCGGATAAAAGCCAGCCAAAAAGCTAACAAATGCAACCAGCAAAATCATAAACAAGAAAATAACCGGATGACCGAACAAACTGAAGGTAATTTGATTTTTGAAAAGGTTCTGCATGGTTGGTATGGCCAACTCGCTAATGATGCAGGCGACTAATAAAGCAATTAATACCAATACAACCGTTTCGGTTAAAAACTGTACAATAAGCTGTTTACGTTTGCCTCCCATTACTTTACGTACACCAACCTCTTTAGATCGGTTAATGGCCTGTGCCGTATTTAAATTAATAAAGTTGATACAAGCGGTACAGATTAAAAACAATCCGATAATGGCAAGACCATAAATCTGGCTTTTGGCGATTGTCGCATCTGCAAAATTATCATAACGCTCATCAAAATGGATCTCTTTTAAAGCCTGAAGTCTGTTAACCTGATTGCCTTCAATTTTCCTATCTGCATAATATTTTTTATTAAATTTTGCCATTGCGCCATCAAGATCTGATTTACTCAGTCCTTCTTTAAGTAATACATAGCTACTTAAGCTCGAGTTTACGCAATCCCAGCAATCCTTATTACCATAATAATCAAATAAATTTTGGTAAGCGATTACTATTTTTAGTGGAAAACTTGAGTTTTGCGGCATATCCTGAAATACCCCAGTAACCCTTAATTGTGTCTTCGTGCCTAGTGTAATACTTTTGCCGATTGCATTGCTGATGCTGCCAAAATATTTAATGGCCATCGCTTCAGATAGGGTTACACTGCTAGGTGCTTTTAACGCTTCCGCTGGTTTGCCATATTTCCAGTTGATATGGAGTACATCAAAAAATTCGGGTTCAGCGAAATAAATGCTCTCGTTGCTCTTTAAAATTTCCCTACCACTATCATCCTTAACATGTACTATATCATCCATTTTAGCTATGGCACCAACTTTTTCTATACCAGCTATTTCATTTCTCGCAGCCGCGGTAAAAGGTATGGGTACGCCGGCAGAGAAATCATCAAATGCATTGTATTTCCAATCGGTAACGACTCTGAAAATCCTGTCTTCATTTTTAAATCCTTCATCAAAACTCATCTGATAACGGATAAAGATAAATATCAAAATAGAACTCGCCATCCCAATTGATAAACCAAGAATATTGATAAGTGTGTAGCCCTTATTTTTCCAAAGGTTTCGCCATGCGATTTTTAAGTTGAGTTTGAACATCAGGTAAAAGGCTTAAGGTATAAGGTTTATGGTTTTGGCGCATTAACCTTACGCCTTTATTCATATTTAAGTGCGTCAATGGTATTAGCAACTGCTGCTTTATACGAGCGGATGCTTACAGTAATCAATGTAATGACCATAGAAATAATCATGGCAAATACAAAAGGCCAGATATTCAAATCAATGCGGTATGTAAAAGTGGCCAGCCATTTGGCGACAAATAAATAAGCAAGTGGCCAGGCTACCAAATTGGCAAGAAAAACCATCAATAGAAATGAGCCATTTAACATTTTAACCAATTCTAGTGTAGAAGCACCCAAAACCTTTCTGATGGCAACTTCGCGGGTTCTCTGTGTAGCCACGAAAGAGATCAGTCCAAATAAACCGATAAAGGAAATAAAAATGATCACCCCGGCAAACACCTTAAAAAGGGCCCCCATTATTTTTTCGGTTTGATAATATTCACTGATTTTATCATCCATAAAAGTAGATTCATAAACATATTCGGGCAGTACTGTGTTCCATGTTTTTTCTATGGCCCGCATAGCAGGTAAAATACTTTTACTATCAAGCTTTACAGCTATAGTGGTGTACGATTCTTTGTCGCTGTTAATCATAATCGGAGAAATAGGCTCGTGCAAACTCATGTTGTTAAAATCTTTAACGACACCGATGATATTGCCTGTTTTGCCATTGATCCTGATGGATTTCCCAATCGCATCGTTATAGTTAACTACATTGAGCTTTTTTAGCATAGTTTCATTTACTACAATATCTTTGAGTGTATCACTCTTAGATAAGCCTTTACCAGCTATAATTTCTAAACCAAATGTTTTAAAATAGTTTTCATCTCCTGTTTTGGTGTTGGCCTGAAAAGTTGATTTTACTGTTCCATTGTAATTGAAATTACTTTGGTTATTAAAATCAGAAGAAGGTGCCGCATCGCAATAGCTGGTTGATAATACACCTGGGATTTTATTGATCCGATCCTGCAAAGTATGATATCGGGTAAATGCCATGCTATCAGAAGGAACATCAACCAGGGCTACAGCCGTAGGAATAAAACCAAGGGGTTTCTCTCGCATGTAACTCATTTGCCTTAATACAACCAAAGTGCCTATAATCAAAATAATAGTGATTGCAAATTGAACTACAACAAGAATCTTCCTCAAACTTAAACCTGCGGTATTCGCAGTAATTTTATTTTTAATAGCTAATGCGGGGCTATAACCAGACATGACCATTGCTGGATAAAAACCAGCTAAAAAACTAACCAGCAATACCAAAACAACCATAAATACAAATATGATGGGGTGCTCAACAATGCTAAATGAAATATGATCTTTAAATAGGCTTTGCATGCCCGGCAAGGCCACTTCTGTTAAAACGCAACCTACCAATAATGAAATAACGGTTATTGTTAACGTTTCGGTTAAAAACTGTACAATTAACTGCCTGCGTAAACTCCCCATTACTTTACGTACGCCAACTTCTTTCCCCCTGCTTACGGCCTGTGCAGTAGCGAGGTTGATAAAGTTGATACATGCAGTCAGCAATAAAAAAGCACCAATTATGGCCAATCCATAAAGTTCTTTCTTCGGCATTACTTTGTTCGCAAAATTGCCCAGGTCTGCATTATAATGGATATCTCTTAACTGTTGAAACCGATGACTTTCTTTCGAAACATTATCTCTTTTATAATATTTAGTAATAAACTGAGGGAGGCTTTTACTTGCATCCTCAATAGAAGCACCTTCTTTTAGTAATACATAACATTCAGAAGTAGAAGAAACTGTGCCCCAGTTAGTCGACTCTGGCCTTGCCTGGTTTTGATAAGTTTTATAAGAGATGATTACTTTAAGTGGAAAAGAGCTGTTATCGGGTGTTTTTTCTATAATACCAGTAACTTTAAGGTCTACTTTGTTCTGAAAGTTAATGCTCTTTCCAACTGCCCTGTGCCAATCTCCGAAAAGTTTATCGGCCATCTCATCTGATAATACAACAGTATTAGGCTGACTTAGTGATTGGCGTGGGTTTCCATCAAGCCATTTAAAGCTTAAGATCTCGAAAAAATCTGGCTCTGCATAATGTACACTTTCGGAGATTTTAATCCTTTCTTTTCCGGATTCGTCTTTTACTTTAATAATTCCACCACTGGCCTGAATAGCAGCAACTTTATCAAATTGTTGCTTAAAATCATTTCGCATCGCTGCCGGAAGAGGTCGTGGTGTGCCTGCAGATTCGAAAAAATTATCAGGTGTTTTCCAACCGCTTATTACACGGTATATACGACCTTCGTTTTTAAAGTTTTCATCAAAACTTAGCTGGTAACGGATAAAAATAAAAATGAGGATGCAGCTTGCCATTCCGATAGAAAGGCCCAAAATATTGATAAAAGTATAACCTTTATTTTTCCAAAGGTTTCGCCAGGCTATTTTCAAATTCAATTTAAACATATCAAATAATTAGTAAAATGAAATCTGCAAATGTTTATGCCAATTTTATACCAAGAGCAAAATAAACCATAATCAATTAAATATCAACAACATACAAATAATAAAAAAGAGAAAATGTCCGTTTATGAACAGTACCTGTACGGTTCCGAACGGAGAATAGCGCTAAGCGTTTGGACTTAGGCGATAAATTCGCGCTGATCGCCAAACGCCAAAGCGCAGGTCTTATTCATATTTAAGTGCATCAACAGGATTTGCTTTTACGGCACTGTTTGCCTGGATACTTACGGTTATAATGGTTAACAAAATGGTTAGGACTGCACTGATTAAAAAAGGAAAAAGTGGCAGATCGATTCGATAAGCAAAGGTTTCGAGCCACTTTTTGGTTAATATGTAAGCCAATGGCCAAGAAATAATATTGGCTATAAGCACCATAATAAAGAATGAACTGTTAATAAGTTTGAAAATCTGTAAATGACTTGCACCAAGAATTTTCCTAACTGCAATTTCCTTCATTCTACCAGTGGTAATGTATTTTGCAAAGGCAAATAAACCCAGTATTGCAATAAAAATGGTGAGGGTTGCAGCAGCAAAAAATACAGACTGTAATTGTTCTTGTTTTTTAAAGAGTTTACCATACATTTCATCCAGAAATTGGTAACGGAAATTATCTCCATCCAACTTGTTAATTTCTGGCCATTGCGATTTTAAGGTACTGAGCACTTCAGACATCTTGCTTTCTTCTATTTTTAGCATAATTTCTGTTTTAGGATTTCCGCAGGGATTATTTATTGCATAAATGGTAGGCTGTACTGCTTTCTCAAATCCAAGTGCTTTAAAATCTTTTATCACGCCTACAATCTTATATTCTTTATTCTGGCAGCCTTTTATGGTTTTACCTATAGGGCTGGTTAAACCATACTTTGCTACTGCAGCTTCATTAAGTATAGCAGAATTTGCGGTATCGGTTTTAAACTCTCTGGAAAATGTTCTGCCTTCTTTAATCTTAATGTCTAATGTTTCGAAATAATCAAAATCTACATCTGTAAAACTTAAACTTTGTTCTTTTCCATCAACAGTATATTTATTTTTTCCGCCATCAGAACCATCTGGCAATGCATTGGTAACGGTAACCGACTTCACCCCCGGAATCTTGATCATTTTATCCCTTATAGGATCGAATTTGCTTGGCGAAACGAAATATGCGAGGTTTTTAATGTACACCACTTGTTCGGGTTTGAAACCAATATCTTGGGTACGCATGTATTTTAGTTGTGAATTGATGATGAGCAGACCTATAATAAAAACTACCGCTACGCTGAACTGAACAACTAGTAAGCTGTTGCGCAACCAATAGCTCTGTTTGCTGGTTTGAAAATTGCCTTTTAAAACAAGGGCAGGTTTAAAACCTGATAAAACCAATGCGGGATAAATACCGGCAATCAGGGTAATAAAAATTAATATAAGTGGCAATTGCCAGAATAAGGCACTATTGGCTACCCAAATAGATAAATTGACCACGAACAAATTATTAAATTTTGGCAAGATGATTTCGGCCATAATCAGTCCTAATATCGTCGCTGCTAAACACTGGATTAAAATTTCGGTTAAAAATTGAAAGGCAAGCTGAAAACGGTAAGCACCCATTACTTTTTTAACACCTACTTCTTTTGCCCGTTTGGTAGCCTGTGCTATACTTAGATTGGTAAAGTTGATACAAGCGATGACCAAAATCAGGATCCCTAAAACAGACAAAGCTATGAGTACTTTATAATTGGCATCGGTACCAGCCTTTGGTTTAAGGTGTTGGTTTTTTAAAGGATCGAGAAAGGCTTTTGTTGCTTTAAAAGCCTCATTATTGGGATCTTCTCCATTTTTAAGCATTTCATTTTTATAAAGGGAATTAATTTTAGCTTCAAGTGCCTGAATATCCGTTCCTGGTTTTACCTGGATATAAGTACTGTAGTTGTTGTATCCATAGTTTTCTCCCAAACCCATTTCTTTTACCACCGAAATGGCATCGAAAGTAATATTAGAATGGGGATCGGCAAAAATACTTCCACTCAACTTACCTGTCATATTAGCAGATTTACTCCCAAGCCAAATCATTTCAGGCTGGCCGTTTTTATTATGAGGGAAAAGCGTTTTATAATTTTCGTTACTGAGGTAAAACAGATTTTCGGTTGTACTTTCCGGCTTAGTTAAACCGACAGTGGGTTTAATATTGAACATTTTTGCCGCAGCATAATCAAGATAGAGGCATTTACTTAAAAAAACAACGCCGTGATCGCTGCTAACCGGAAATTCAAAAAAGCTCATTTTCATGGTACCAACTGCAACTACTTCCGGCATTTCTGCTTTAATAGCTTTACCCAATGGTGGTGGAGTATAATTGGTCTTAAAATCAGGCAACTGTCTTCCTACTATGTAAATTTCGTTGTAGTTTGGATTTTTCCTGTCAAAACCTGTTTCATAGGTAAAATACATGGTTACCAAAATAAAAGCAGCCAAGGCAATAGCTAAGCCACCAATATTAATGGATGTAATTACTTTGTTTCTCCAAAGGTTGCGCAGTGCAATTTTTAAGTTTAATCTGAACATAAGGCATAGGGTTTAGGGTGTAGGGCTTAAGGTATGGGCGCTTTAACCTTACGCCCTTAACCTTTTAGCTTTCCACCTTATTCATATTTAAGTGCATCAACAGCGTTTGCTCTGGCCACTTTAAAGGTTTGCAGGCTTACTGTTAAAATGGCAATAATTACCGAGGTTAAAAGGGCAAGCAAAAAAGGCCATGGATTAATGGTAATCTTATAATCATATTTCTCAAGCCATTTGGCAACAAGAATATAGGCTACCGGAATAGCGATCACATTGGATATGATTACCAGTTTCATAAAATCCTTGTTCAAAAGGACCAAGATGTCGGAAAGATTGGCGCCCAGTACTTTGCGGATACTGATTTCTTTACTGCGCTGTTCGGCGGTATATAGCGCTAAACCCAACAAACCTAAACAGGAAATAAAAATGGCAAATCCTCCAAAAATATTGGAAAGTACACTGAGCAACTTTTCGCTCCGGAGTTTTTCGGCCATGCCCTGACTAACCAATTTCACTTCAATTGGATAAGCAGGATTTAAACGTTGACCTATCGATTTTATCGCTTCGATTGAATTAGAAAGTGATTGCTTAGGATTGAGTTTAAGCAGTAAAACCCGACTCGTTTTAACATTGTAATAATAAACTGTTGGCTGTATTTTAGAAGCAAGCGATTCGTTAGAATAATCTTGCACCACCCCCACCACTTTAAGTGGCGGATTATCGCCCCAATGGATAATGGTACCAACAGGATTTTTTAACCCCATTATTTTAACGGCTGTTTGGTTGAGGAGCAGAGATGTAGCTGTATCAGCCGAAAATTTAGGATCAAAATCTCTCCCTGCAAGAATCTTTACACCAGTTGTTTTGGCAAAATCGAAACCTGTACTTCTATAATTAATAATCGAGACATCATTTTTGGGCTTGCCTGGCCATTGAATGTCGCTAGTAATTGAACCACCATCTGTAAATGAGCTAGCATACTCTGTTGTAGCAATTGTAGCACCTTCCCGCTCCAATTCATTTTTAAAAGTCTGCAATTTCTGCTGCTTTGTCCACTCTCCTTCTAAATCGATCTGTACCAGCGCAGTCTGATCAAAGCCTAAGGGTTTATTTTTAAGGTGCTGAATTTGACTGTAAATTACAATTGCCGAGATAATCATGCAGATAGAAAGGCTAAACTGCACTACTACCAGTGTTTTGCGGATGGATAATGAGCCCGTTGAACCTTTAAAGCCTTTTAACACCTTTACGGGTATAAATGATGAAAGGTAAAATGCAGGATAACTGCCGGCAAGCAAACCAGTTACCAGTACCATAGCAAGTAATATGCCCCAAAACTGATAAGCATTGTAATTAATTTTGATTGAGATATCGAGCAGGTTGTTAAAGTAAGGCAATGAGACTTCGAGCAGTGTAAAGGCAATTAACATTGCTAAAAAAGACAACAGCATTGACTCTACCATAAACTGTCCCATTATTGTATTTCTGGTTGAACCTAAAGCCTTTCTAACACCTACCTCGCGGGCACGTTTCTCCGACTTAGCAGTTGAAAGATTCATATAATTGATGCAGGCGATAAACAGCACACATATAGCCAGGAAAACAAATAACCTTAACTGATCGATTTTACCACCAACAGATTTCCCATTGTCAAAATCATCATATAAGTGAAGTTTACTCAAAGGAAAAAGAAAAGGTTCATAAGTCATTTCTTTTAAATCAGGTTCTTTATCTACAATAAAATGTTTTAGAGCTGCATTTGTAGCCTCCAGTGAAGCATTATCGTTAAGCTGAAATAAAGTTAAACAGGTAATGGCGCCCCAACTATTTTCTTTTTCAGAAGGATTTTCCTGTTCAAAAAAAGCCCATGGCTGCAACACATCGTATTGCATACTCTGGTTTTTGGGAAGGTCTTCTATAACGGCCGTCACTTTTAAACTGATCCTGTTATCATACTTAATGCTTTGCCCGATCGGGTTCTCTTTGCCAAATAGTTTTTTAGCAGTTGATTGACTGATCAACACATTATTCGGTTCGCTTAAAGCCGTATTTGGATCTCCATAGATGAATTTGTGATCGAGGATTTTTAAAAAATCAGGATCAACATTCATCCCTGAAAGTTTAAAATTGTGCTGATTACGGCTAAACAACTTTTCACCATTATTCATCGACATGCGAGCCGCACTTTTAACGCCCGGCAGTTCTGAAGCACCGGCTTTGGCCAGTTTATTCGGAACCGCCATGGTAGTAGCCAGTTTGCCATTAAACTTTAAATTTAATGCGACTAGATATACCTTATCCGCATTTTTATACTGTTTATCGAAGCTCCATTCGTAGTATACATACAACAGCAGCATTAAACAACAGGCCATTCCAATAGCTAGGCCGCCTACATTGATCAATGTAAAGCCTTTGTTTTTCCAAAGGTTACGTAGTGCTATTTTAAAGTTTAATCTGAACATGATAGGTTAACTGTATAAATTGGTAAACTGGTTAATTGTTATATTGCTAACTGAAAACTGCAACTGAATTATTCATATTTAAGTGCATCAACAGGATTGGCATTAGCCGTTTTATAAGCCTGAAAACTTACAGTAATCAATGCCATTAGCAAAGTCCCAAACCCTGCTATCGGCATAATCCACCATGATATTTCGGTATGGAATTCAAACTTCATCAGCCATTTATTCATTAAGTAATGACTCAAAGGAATAGCCATAACGATAGCAACCACAATCATTTTCACAAAAGAGAACGACAGCAACTGCATTAAATTGAGTAATGAGGCGCCCAGCACCTTGCGTACACCAAATTCTTTCGTTCTCTGCTCTGCACTATAAGCTACCAGACCAAAGAGTCCCAAACAGGAAACGAATATGGCCAGTCCGCCGAAAAGATTTGAAAGTATGCCTAAAGTTTTTTCGGTATTGTACTTTTCAGCGTATACATTATTTAGAAAATTGATTTCGAGCGGATAGGCAGGGTTTATAGATCTTGTGATCCTGCTAATGGTTTCGATATTACTTTGAAGGCTGTTATTTTCGTTCAAACGCATGGTGATGTTTCCGGTTTGTTTTTTATCAAAAAATACCACCATCGGATTGTTCGATTTGTATGGAGAATCCCAAACATAATCATCAAAAACACCAATAATATTAAATTTATCCCCAAAAATTGTGATTGTTTTACCTACCGGGTTTTTATAATCAAATATTTTAGCCGCTGAAGCACTCACCATCACCGCACTCGTATCTGAAGCGAAATTTTCTGAAAAATCCCTTCCATTGGTTAATTTAATGCCGTTGGTTTTAATAAAATCGTAGGTCGTAATTACCTGGTTAAACAATTGGTTGTTTGTTGCTTTCAACATCCCTTCCCATTCAATACCTGCAAAATTGCGACCATGATGTGATAAACTGACAGACGATTGGAACATTGAGGTAACAGCTCCAGATTTTAGCAGTTCAGTGTGCAGCAGCTCATACTTTGTTTTCAGTTCGCCATCCTGTGGCATTTCTACTAAAGCGTTCACATCAAAACCTACTGGCCTGTTTTTAATGTACTGGATCTGTTTGTAGATAACCAAAGTGGAAATAATAAGGATAATAGCAAAACAGAATTGTCCAACGACTAATACTTGCCTTAAACTAACCGAAAAGAAACCACGAGATTTAATTTTTCGTTTTAAGGTTTGTATCGGGTTAAAAGACGAGAGATAAAAAGCAGGATAACTGCCTGCAATTAACCCTGTAGCTAAAACAATCCCCAAAATGCCCATCCAACTGGTGCTGTTGAAATAAGAAATATTCAATTTTATATTCAACAGGTTGTTAAAGGTTGGCAAAAAGATCTCGAGGATGGCAATCGAAAAAATCACCGCTATAAACGTAAGCATCATCGATTCGGTCAAAAACTGTACAATCAGTGAGCCTCTATTAGCACCAATAGTTTTCTTTATACCAACCTCTTTTGCACGTTTTTCTGATTTGGCTGTAGCCATGTTCATAAAATTAATGCAGGCAATTAAAAGAATCCCGAAAGCCAGGCCAACGAATAAATAAATCTGTTCTATTGCGCCACCAATACTTTTGCCATCTTCGAACTTGCCATATAAATGTAGCTTAGCCAATGGGAACAATACCTGCGATTGCTGATTATTTGTATTATTTTTTTTTTCTATCTGATTGATTTTCTGGTTAACCAAATCTAAATTTGCACCATTTTTTAACATCATCAGCGTTACAAAGCTATAATTGCTCCAGTTTAAATCTTTGGCGCTCCGATCAATCGTTTCGTATAAAGACCAAGGCATTAAATAATCAAATTTATTGGAGCTATTATCAGGTTGATCTTTAATAACGCCGGTTATATTCAAATCTAAACGATCTTTGAAACGTACACTTTTATTCAGTACATCAGCTGTTCCAAACAATACTTTAGCGGTAGATTCCGTTAAAATAACAGAATTCGGATTACTTAAAGCTGTACTGGCGTTACCATAAATAAATTCATAATCGTACATTTTTAAGATATCAGGCTCGGCGAATTTAGATTGACGCTTAAATGCATTTTGTCCGTTGGCTATTAAATTCTTGCCCCCATAGTCCATCCTCGCCATGTACCTAAGTTCTGGTAAACTTTGTTTAATTATCGGACCGAAAGCAGTGGTTGAGCCTTCAAATGTTCCTGAAATCTTACCGTTATCGCCCGGAATATTGGTCATAGTGGTGAAAACGTTAGCCGATTCTTTAGCCTGCTTATCAAAGTTCCACTCGTAGGTAACATACAAGAGCAACATTAAACAGGCAGCCAAACCAATAGCCAGCCCAATTACGTTAATAAACGAACTAACCTTATTTCGCCAAAGGTTACGCAGTGCAATTTTTAAGTTTAATCGAAACATTAGGTTTAAGGTTTAGGGTATAAGGTTTAGGATGTTTGCGTACTAACGTTACGCCTTCTACTATAAATCTTATACCTTATTCATATTTAAAATATTAATTGGATTTAGGGCTTTGGCGTATTAACCTTACGCCTTTTACCTTAAACCCCACGCCTTATTCGTATTTTAAAGCATCCACCGGGTTTGCCTTTGCCACTTTAACCGATTGAATACTTACGGTGAGTATGGCAATGATTACCGACAGACTAATTGCGGCTATAAATGGTAGGGCAGAAACAGAAATCCGGTATTCGTATCCCGAAAGCCATTTTTTAATAATGATGTAGGCCAATGGAAATGCAATTACATTAGCTATTGCAACCAATTTGATAAAATCTTTATTTAAAAGTGTGAGAATATTTGCCGTGCTTGCGCCTAAAACTTTACGGATGCTGATTTCTTTCTTGCGTTGTTCGGCCATGAAAAGTGCTAATCCCAATAAGCCTAAACATGAAATAAAAATGGCGAAGCCTCCGAACCAGTTGGATAGTGTACCTAAAAGCTTTTCATTTTGAAACTTTGATTGGAAATTTTCATTCACAAATTTAACTTCAGTTGGAAAAGCAGGATTTAGTTTTTTTGTAATTTCATTTATCTTATTGATAGACGAGGTAACATTGCTTTGATCATTTAATCTTATAATTATGGTGCTTATTGCCTGCTTATTTTGTGCAATAATTAATGGTTTCGGACTTTGATAAGGCGACTCCATTACATAATCCTTCACTACCCCAACAATGGTTAAAGGTTGGTCCCAACTGATCACTTTACCAACAGGGTTTTTCATTCCCATCACCTTAACTAAAGCCTCATTAACTAAAACATTTGCAGTATCTACACGGTCTTTCGAAAAATCGCGCCCAGCAAGAATTTTCATTCCAGTGGTTTTAGTCAAATCAACCGTCGTAAATCTATAGTTTACCAGTATTTTTTCATTCTCATCTTTCCCTGGCCAGCTTACTGCATACGTATTATTACCGCCAGCGGTTAACGATTGACTGTATTCTGTAACTGCAGTTGCAGCACCAGATTTTAGAAGTTCGTCTTTTAGAATATTACGCTTACCTGGGTTGGCAAATTCGCCTTCAGCAGGGATCTGAACAAGATTACCGATGTTATAACCAATCGGTTTATTCTTAATAAAATTCAGCTGCTGATAGATAACAGCTGTACAAACAATCAAACATGCAGCAAATACAAACTGAAAAACAACTAAATACTTACGAATAGATAACGATGAGCCACCAGAAAGCTTAAATCCTTTTAATACTTTAACCGGGTCGAATGATGAAAGGTAAAAAGCTGGATAACTACCTGCAATAATGCCAGTTAATAATGTTAGTCCTAAAAATACAGTCCAGAATTTCCAATCTGCATAATCTATTTGCAATGAGATTCCTAACAGGTTATTGAAATATGGCAAGCTTACTTCTATTAACACAAAAGCAACCAGCATACTTAGCATCGTAAGTAAAATTGATTCGAACATAAACTGGCTAACCAGATTATTCCTTGATGAACCAATTGCTTTACGGACGCCAACTTCACGGGCTCTTTTTTCTGATTTTGCTGTGGAAAGATTCATGAAATTAACGCAGGCAATCAATAGAATACAGAGAGCTAAAAGAAAAAATATCTTTAACTGGTCTATCCTACCGCCTACATTTTTGCCATTTTCGAATTTTTCATATAAATGCCATTTAGATAGTGGATGCAGAAAAGGTTCTCCATTTGAATTCTGATCATTGGCCTTAATCATACCATGCATTTGATTATTAGCTTGTTCGAAAAAAGAATTATCTTGTAATTGAATAAATAACACGCAGTAATTAGAAGTCCAGCCACTGGTTTTTGTCCAAGGGTTTAATGTTTCGTATAATTTCCACGACATTAGGTAATCTATTTCCAGGCTACTATTTTTCGGTCTGTCTTCAACTACACCCTCTACTTTTAAACTCAGATTATTTTCGAGTTTTACAACCTTATTTAAAGGATCTTCGTTACCAAAAAGGTTTTTCGCTAGGGTTTGGCTTAAAATTACGCCATCAGGATTTTTCAGAAAAGTATTTGGATTACCTTTCAAAACCTTGTAATCAAACATTTTTAGAAAGTCTGGGTCAGCAAACGCGGCACTTTTCTTAAAGTTATTCTGATGGTAAGAAAGCATTTTATATTCTGGATAAGATAATCGGCCAACCTTCGAAACACCCGAAACTTTAGAACGTACTTCGTTTTCCATTAAACCTGGCACCGCAAGAAAGCTGAAAGTTTCTTTTGCTGTTTTCTGATTATTATAAACCAGGTAGGTTTTATCATAATCGGTAAATTGTTTATCGTAACCGTACTCGTAAGCAACATAAAGCAATAAAACCATACAACTGGCCAAACCAATGGCCAATCCACCCAAATTAATCAGGGTAAATCCTTTATTTCTCCAAAGGTTGCGTAGTGCAATTTTTAAGTTTAATCTGAACATGGTAGTATCAAATATTTAGTATCAGGTATCAGGACATAAGCTTTCAGCTTTGATCTTTAAGCTTTTATTCGTATTTCAAAGCATCAATTGGATTCGCTTTGGCCACTTTAACCGATTGAATACTCACAGTGAGTATAGCAATGATTACCGAAAGACTAATTGCAGCTACAAACGGCAATACAGATATAGACACGCGATACTCGAAAGCTGAAAGCCATTTATTTACAATGATATATGCTAACGGGAACGCTATAAGATTGGCAATGGCCACCAATTTTATAAAATCTTTATTTAGCAACACGAGGATGTTGCCAGTGCTGGCACCTAAAACCTTACGGATACTGATTTCCTTTTTGCGTTGCTCTGCCATAAAAAGCGCCAGACCTAATAATCCTAAACAGGAAATGAAAATTGCGAAACCGCCAAACCAGTTTGAAAGTGAACCTAAAAGTTTTTCATTTTTAAATTTCACTTCAAAAGATTCGTTCACAAATTTGCGGTTAACCGGATAGTTGGGTTCCATTTGCTTTACTAAATCATCAATTTTAGCCAGTGATGAACTGATATTTTGATTTGGATTTAACCGTACAATCATAACCCTCGCATCGTCTCTTTGATTTACCCTGAAAATCATTGGGGCCACTCTTTGATAAGCACTTTCTACCACAAAATCTTTTACTATCCCAACTGTAGTTAGTTTTTTATCCCAGAAAGTAATAACCTTACCGATCGGATTCTTTAATCCCATCATTTTCACGGCCGCTTCATTTAGCAATACACTACTTGTGTCATTAGGAAATTTCGCAGAAAACTCCCTACCGCTAACCATCTTAGTTCCAATAGTTTCGACAAAATCATATCCTATTGTTCTATGGTTAAAAGAAATAGCTTCGTTCGGGTTTTTACCTTCCCAATTTACACCCGTTGTATTATCTCCACCTTCAGTAAAATCTGTACTAAAAAAAGTAACATTGCTCGCGGCTCCTGATTCTAATAGTTGCGTTTTAAGCAATTCTAATTTAACAGCATCATTCATTTTACCGGCTACCGCTATTTGAATTAAATTGGATTTATCGTAACCAATAGGTTTGTTTTTAACGTAATTAAGCTGCTGATAAATTACTGCTGTACAAACAATTAAACTTGCAGCAAAAACGAATTGGCCAACCACTAATACCTTCCTCACCGAAACGGATGAATCTGCTTTAAGCGTGAAACCTTTTAATACTTTGATGGGCTCAAAAGAAGACAGATACAACGCTGGATAACTACCCGCAATAAATCCGGTTAAAATCATCAAACCCAATAATGTTAACCAAAATTGGCCATTATAGTAATCGATTGTTAATTTAATATCTAACAAACTATTAAAATATGGCAAACTAACCTCAATTAAGATAAAAGCTAAAACTGTGGCGATAAATGTAATGAGCAGCGATTCTAAAAAAAACTGATTAATTAACGATTTACGTGTTGATCCAATTGCTTTTCGAACGCCAACTTCTTTTGCTCTACGCTCTGAGCGTGCTGTAGATAAATTCATAAAATTTACACAGGCTATTAGCAATATGCAAAAGGCCAGCAATAAAAATATTTTAAGTTGATCTATCTTACCTCCTACCGATTTACCGTTTACAAAATCATCATATAAATGCCATTTGGTTAAAGGATGTAATAAAGCCACTGACAAATTATCTTTTTGATTTCGCTTATAAATTCCATGCATCAAATCATTTGCAGCAGTGAAAAAGTTATTATCCTGTAGTTGAACGAGCGTTAAACACATATTATTTCCCCAATTGCCTTCCCTTACCCAGGCTTCTCGTTTTTCGAACAATGCCCAGGGCATTATGCACTCAAAAGCTAAACTACTATTTGCAGGTGCATCTTCTATTACGGCTTCAACCTTTAATACCTCCTGATTTTCCAGTTTTACCATTTTATTAATAGGATCTTCATTTCCAAATAATTTTGTTGCAAAAGATTTGGTAAGGATGATGGTATTTACATCTTTTAAAACTTTTGCTGAGTTACCTTCAAGAAATTTATAATCCAAAATTTTAATAAAATTTTGGTCGGCAAATATTGCGCTGCTATTTATTTTATTGTCACCAACGGTAATTAATTGCTTCCTCGGATAAGTAGTGTGAGAAGCATATTTAACACCAGGGATTTTTTCTTGCACTTCTTTAGCCATCACATTAGGTGTCCATGCCCAACTAAAAGTTTTGCCATTTGCCACCATATTTTGATAAACTACATAAGTTTTATTGCTGTTGTTAAATTGCTTATCGTAACTCCATTCGTAGTTCACATACAATAGCAAAATCATGCAACTAGCCAAGCCAATGGCTAACCCCCCAATGTTGATCAAAGAGAATCCCTTGTTTTTCCAGAGGTTTCGCAAAGCTATTTTTAAGTTTAATTTGAACATTTTTTTTGAGGTTGAGGGTTTGAGGTGTAAGGCTTAAGGTCTAGGGCACATAAATCATTCGCCTTTAGATTTGAACCTTATGCTGCACCCAATCTTCCTATCCAGGAAGATTTTGGGCAGACTTATTATTAACTAAACTAAAATTTTTTATAGTGTAAGGTTTAGCGTTAAAGATTTAAGGTGAGTTTAACCATGCGCCTTAAACCTTTTACCTTAAGCCTTTATATGAGCTCTTCGTTTCTGCTTTTATTGATCTTTTCAGAAATAACATGACCATCTTTCAGGTTGATGATTCTGTTCGAGAAACTGGCATCATGACTAGAGTGTGTTACCATTACGATAGTAGTGCCGGTTTCATTCAGTTCGCAAAGTAGCTCCATCACTTCATTACCGTGTGAGCTATCCAGGTTTCCGGTAGGCTCATCGGCCAAAACCAACTTCGGTTTGGTAACTAAAGCCCTTGCCACTGCTACCCGTTGCTGCTGTCCACCTGATAACTGTTGCGGAAAGTGACCACTGCGGTTTACAATATTCATTCTTTCGATAATTTCATTTACCAGTTTCTTGCGTTCACCAGCAGGAATTTTGTTATAAATTAGTGGCAGTTCAATGTTTTCGAAAACAGTTAATTCATCTATCAGATTAAAATTCTGGAAAACAAACCCCATATTCCGCTTACGGAAATTAGAACGTTCTCTATCGTTAAGCGTTAAAAGTTCGGTATCGATAAACTTATAACTTCCACTTTCGGGCTTATCCAATAAACCCATTACATTTAATAAGGTAGATTTCCCACAGCCCGATGGCCCCATAATGGAAACAAATTCTCCTGATGCAACATGGAGATTAATACCATTGAGCGCAGTGGTTTCTACCTCTTCAGTTTTGTAAACTTTTTCCAGATTTTCTATTTTAATCATAGTATCAAGTATTATTCTAGTATCAAGTATTTAGTATCAAGTATTTAGTATCAGGTATCAAGACCTGGTTATATTAATTATCTATTTGTTTAATCAGTAAATTGGCGCTAAACGCCTCCCTCTACACGCTAACCTATTTATTAATATCCACCTGATCATACTGGTTAAACTGATCGTAAGATGAAGTAATTACTTCGTCTCCTTTCTGCAGACCATCCAATATTTCATAGTACAGGTAATTTTTTCGCCCGATTTTAACGTTTTTCTTGGTGGCCTTACCATTATTTACTACAAATACCCAAGAGCCACCTGTACTCTGAAAAAACTGTCCTTGGGCAAGAAGCAATGATTTGCTATTGTCAGACAAGGTTAATTTTGTTTGTAACGATAATCCGCGACGTAAACCTTCAGGCGCTGCCTCCTTAAAAACCATTTCTACCTGAAACTGACCTGCTGTAACCTCAGGAATTACTTTACTCACGGTTAAGTTGTAAGTTTTACCATTAAACTCACAATTAGCGGTTTGTCCTTCTTTTACCCGATTGATATAATATTCATCAACTCCTGCCTGAAGTTTATAACCCTGCAGCACGTCAATCTTTCCAATCATTTCGTTAGAGTTATAAGATTTTCCGATAACCGGATCGTAAGAAGATAATTTACCAGATACTGGTGCTTTAATAGTCATATTTTCGATGTTTTTTCGGATCATCTCCAAACTTTCGTTCATTTGCCCCATGGATTGATCGATCTGAGCCAATTGCATCTTTCTGCTTTGGTTTTCTTGTTTAATCGCTTGGCGCACAATTTTCAATTTACCTTGATAATATTCATAATCCTGGCTCGACTTGTTAAATTCTTGCAGCGTAATTACTTTTTTAGCAAAAAGTGAGCTATCTAATCTGTACTGACGGGTTGCTGTTCTTAAGCTATTTTCTACATCTAAAACATCCTGATTTAAAACCCTTTGATTTTGCTCCAAATCCAACCGCGATTTCCGCAACTGGTTAATCTGTTCAGTTGCTGCTGTTTGACTTGAGGTATAACTCAACATGGCATTTGAGTTGGAGATTCTTAATAGTGGGGTTCCTTTAACTACCGAAGCGCCATTTTCGGTGAAAATTTCGGCAACTGTTCCACCTTCTGATGAACTTACAATTACCGAAGTTAACGGAACAACACTGGCATTTAATAACACAACATCTTCAAAATCGCCATATTCTACTTTACTGATGGTTAATTTATCGGCATCTGCGCTGTAAACTTTTTTGAGGGATAAAGTATAGCCATAAATTACAACTGCCACAAAAGCAATCGCTCCACCTATAATTAACAGGCTTTTAGTGCTAAATCTTTTTTTCTCTATTTTCTTATCCATTGTGTTCGGTTGTACTGTTTGGATTCACTAATAACCAAGCTTATGCCAAAAGCACAAAACACATTTAAAATACTAATAATCAACAAATTAATAGTTATCTTATTTTTTACATGTTCATTATCGGACAGTTGATGTGCGGGAGCGGACAGTTTTGGTATTTTTGTCTCACCCTTTATCCCCTCTCATCGAGGAGAGGGGGCAACTTTACCACAAATCCCGCTCTTCAAGGAGACGGACAGTAAAAGAATAAATATATACTAACTTTAATAGGGAAAGGTTATGCTTGACGCTACAGTTTTAATTATCGATGATGATGACGATATCCTGCTTAGTGCCCGTTTGTTTTTAAAGCAGCAGGTAAAGCAGGTAATTACATGTAAATCGCCTAAAGAGATCAATGTTTTATTGAGCAAAAATGAAATTGATATCATCTTGCTGGATATGAACTACCAAAAAGGTGCAAGTGATGGCCGCGAAGGTCTTTATTGGCTAGAACATATTTTATCAATTGATAAAGATTATGTAGTCATATTAATGACTGCTTTTGGCAATGTTGAACTGGCAGTAAAGGCGATTAAAAAAGGAGCTACCGATTTTATTCTGAAACCCTGGGAAAATGAGAAGTTGTTTGCCACCATTTCTTCGGCATCTAAACTCCGCGAATCGACTAAAAAGGTAAAGAAACTAGAAAAAATACACTCATCGCTCCAAAAAGACCTTACCCGTGGTTTCGAGAATATTGTTGGACAGGCAAATGAAATAAAGCAATTACAGAATACGCTCTTAAAAGTAGCACCTACTGATGCCAATGTGCTTATTCTAGGCGAAAACGGAACGGGAAAACAAGTTTTTGCTTATGAAATCCATGGTAACTCGCAAAGGAAAAACCAGGTGTTTATGCATGTTGATTTAGGCTCGTTAAACGAAAATTTATTTGAAAGCGAATTATTCGGTTATGCTAAAGGCGCTTTTACCGATGCCAAAGAAGATAAACCCGGTCGCTTTGAACTGGCTGATGGAGGAACGATCTTTTTAGACGAGATTGGAAATTTAACATTACCGCTTCAGGCAAAACTTTTAAGTGTTTTGCAAAACCGTACGGTTACCCGTTTAGGTGAAAGTAAAGAACGCAAGGTGAATGTTCGCTTAATAACCGCCACCAATATGCCCTTGAATGAAATGGTATCTAAAAATACATTTAGACAGGATTTACTTTTCCGCATTAATACTGTTGAGCTTTTATTACCAGCCTTACGTAAACGTGGAACAGATATTCTACTTTTGGCCAACCATTTCATGCAGGTTTTTAGCTCGAAATATCATAAAGACATACGAAAACTGAGTAATAAGGCCCAAGAAGCACTTTTACAGTATAAATGGCCGGGTAATGTACGCGAGTTACAACACGTTTTGGAAAGAGCCGTTATTATGAGCGATGGGGCCGATATTGCAGAAGAAGATTTGCAGTTAAGTCCGCAGCGCTACGCACAGCACAACGCCTTACCAGATGAAATGGCTCTTGAGGATATGGAAAAAATGATGGTGCAGAAAGCAATTGACAAGCACAAAGGAAATATATCAAAAGCCGCAGCAGAACTCGGTTTAACACGAGCTGCACTGTACAGAAGAATTGAGAAATTCGGGATTTGAGGCTTAAGGTATAGGGTTTAAGGCATAAGGTCAAAGGACCTAAAAACGAATAGATTTGAAGTTTAACTTCGTATGTTCATGCGCTTAAGCCTTACACCCTAAACCTTCCTCCTTATACCTTTAAAAATATGTTTTACCAACGTTTTACTTTCCGTTTAATATTTCGCCTGCTGATTATCAATCTGCTGGGCTATCTCCTATTTTACCTGATTAAAAATACACAGCTTTGGTTTACTATTATTGGCGTAGCTTTAATTTTATTGGGTACGATTATTTCCCTTTATTACTATATCAATCAGATCCGATCAGACATCAACCGTTTCATTTTAGCCGTTAAAACAAGAGATCATACCCTAAACTTTAAAAACAAAGTAACTAAAGGCAGTTTCCCTGAATTATACGAATCCTTTAGCGATATTTTACAGGTCCATAAACAGATCAGATTGGAACAAGAAGCTATGTTTCAGTTGATTAAAACCATTTTAGAGCAGGTTCCCGTTGGTGTAATTGTGGTAAATAATACCCATCAGAAAGAGAGTGAAGAGGTTGCATTTTTTAATCAGGCTGCTTCAAATCTTTTAGGCATTCCAGCATATAAGTATTGGCACAGGGTAAAGCAACACCTCCCTACCTTTGCAACAGAAATAGAACAGATTTTAGCTGGGGGAAAAAGGTTCCTGGAATTGAAGATCCACGATAAACTGATTCAATTATCTACCGAAGTTATTCCACTAAATCTTTACGGAAACAATTATACCATTATCAGTTTCCAAAACATTAAAGATGAGATTGAGCAAAAAGAAACAGAAGCATGGAATAGGTTAATTGGTGTAATCTCACACGAAATCTTAAACTCAATTACCCCCATAAGCTCATTATCGGATACGATCAACCGGATGGTAACCGATAAAAATAACCTCACGGAAGATGAAATGGATGATCTGAAAACGGCACTACAAACCATACAAAGAAGATCTTCTGGTCTATTAGACTTTGTAAAGGATTATCGCCTAATTGCCGAGCTGCCTACACCAAACCTCGAATCGCATACCATTGGTGAAATACTGAAACACATTAAGGTATTGATGCAACCATTTGCCAAAGTTAAAAATGTGGTACTGGATGTAGAACAAACCTCGTCAAAAATCACCATTCAGCTCGACCTAAAATTAGTTGAACAAGTGCTGATCAACCTCATTACCAATAGTATTTACGCTGTAGAGAACAGAGAACACCCACACATCAACGTAAATTACCGGTTAGAAAACACCAAATTATATATTGATGTTACCGATAATGGAAAAGGCATCGATGCCAATGATCTCGAAAAGATATTTGTTCCATTTTACACCACCAGGAAAAATGGATCAGGAATAGGATTGACCATTAGCCGCAACATTATGAAAATGCATAGAGGCAGCATAGAAGTTGTTTCAGTGCCAGATAATGGCACTACTTTTTCTTTGGTATTTAATTATGTTTAATCATGTGAATGTTTTTTTGACCTAAAAAATCAAACAAAACCCGTTTGATATGCTTTTAATGATGTGGATACATCAAATACAAGCATGAAGACAGTTATAATATCGAACAGACTACCCGTAAAAATCATCGAAGAAAACAACGAATACACCCTTATTCCAAGTGAGGGTGGCCTCGCCACAGGGTTAGGAGACGTTTATAAATCAGGGAATTCCATTTGGATTGGCTGGCCTGGCGTAGAAGTACCAGAAGAACGTCAGGAAGAAGTTACTCAAAAACTTGCCGCATTAAATCTATATCCAGTTTACCTTACACAAAACGAAATCAATTTATATTACGAAGGCTTTTCAAACGAAGTATTATGGCCGGTATTTCATTACCTTGTTACTTATGCACATTACGAACAAAGTTATTGGGACTGCTATCGGTCAGTTAATGAGAAATTTGCAAAAAGTGCCATGCAGGTCCTCAACAGAAAAGATAAAATCTGGATTCAAGATTACCAGTTACTCCTTCTTCCAGGCATTTTAAGGGAAAAACTGCCAAATGCTACAATTGGTTTTTTCCAACATATTCCTTTTCCATCATACGAAATATTCCGTTTAATCCCTTGGCGTGAAGAACTATTGAACGGCTTAATTGGTGCCGATTTAATCGGTTTTCATACCTATGACGATGTTCGCCATTTTATTAGCACGGCGACACGTTTGCTCCCTGTAAACTCATCATCAAACATAATCAGCAGTAACGAAAGGCAAATTGTTGTAGAAGCTTTTCCAATGGGGATTGATTTCAATAAATTTTCTGGCTTAACCACAACAGACGAGGTAAAAAGAGAAATAAATTACTTTAGAGCAGGCAAAGAAGGTATGAAAGTTATCCTTTCTATCGATCGGTTAGATTATAGTAAAGGTATTTTAGAACGGTTAAAGGCTTTAGAACTATTGCTTCAGCTCCACCCAGAGTACATTGGTAAAATTGAGCTTTTTATGATCGTAGTTCCTTCCCGCGATACGGTTCCGCAATACAGTGAGTTAAGAGACCAGATTGATCAGTTTGTGGGTAATTTAAATGCGAGGTACCGCTCCATAAACTGGATCCCGGTAAATTATTTTTATCGTTCATTTCCTATTGAAGTTTTATCAGCACTTTACGCTACAGCAGATATCTGTTTGGTTACGCCTATGCGCGATGGAATGAATTTGGTAAGCAAAGAATATGTAGCCAGCAGGAACAATAATGATGGTGTGCTTATTTTAAGCGAAATGGCAGGCGCATCTAAAGAATTAACAGACGCAGTAATTGTTAATCCGAATAACTTGGGCGACATTATGGAAGCCATTGTAACGGCACTTAAAATGTCACCGTCAGAACAACAAATGCGTATGAGAGCCATGCGTGCAATTGTACAAAAATTCAATGTTAAACATTGGGTTAACAATTTTATTTTAAGATTAAACGAAGTGAAAGATTCTCAAAAGTCCTTATTAACAAAACATGCAGTAAATGCTATTAATGAAGTGATTGTAACTAAATATGCGCAAACGCAAAATCGTGTGCTATTTTTAGATTATGATGGTACCCTTGTAGATTTTACCGGAAATATCGACGATGCTTCGCCAGATGCCGAATTGTACGATTTGATTGAGAACCTAACGCTTGATAAGGCGAATAAAGTTGTAATTATTAGTGGCAGACGAAATGAAACCCTCGAAAAGTGGTTTGGACACCTAAAGGTAGATCTCATTGCGGAACATGGCGCATGGCAAAAATCGTACGGAGATAAATGGAACAGCCTGCCACTTTTAACCGACCAGTGGAAACAAGAAATAAAAACGTTATTGGAAACTTATACAGACCGTACCCCGGGATCGTTTATTGAAGAAAAAAGTTATTCACTGGTTTGGCACTATCGGAAAGCAGAAGAAGGACTTGGCGATTTAAGGGCCAATGAAATTATCAGCCATATGAAAATTTTAGCAGCAGATAAAGGTTTACAACTCATGCCGGGCAACAAAGTAATTGAGTTTAAAAATATGGAGGTTAACAAAGGCAAGGCTGCCCTAAACTGGTTATACGATAAAAATCCTGATTTTATTTTGGCCCTTGGCGATGACCATACCGATGAAGATATTTTCAGGGCATTACCAGATGATGCTTTTACCATTAAAGTTGGCAATAACATTTCGGAAGCAAAGTATTACCTAAATGATTTTAAAGAAGTGCGAAAACTGCTTTGGAGCTTAGTAAAAGAGGCGTTTGTAGGGCGGAGTTAAATTCGGAGTACTTATTCACTACGGAAATCGTCATTTCGAGCGAAGTGAAACGTAGTCGAGAACAAGTAGTGCTCAGCGAAGCTAAATCTATTGGAATAGATCTCTCCATTTCGCTGCGCTTCAGTCGAGATGACGAAATTTTTAAGTTAGTCGGGATTTGCAATCCCGACTCTTGAATTATGGATTTTGTAATCCACCCTATCCTTACAAAAATATCGGCCTATCCAGTTTAATTGCAATGCGATAAGCCGCATTCATTAAACCCACGTGACTATACGCCTGAGGGAAATTGCCCCATTGGCTACCCGTTTTAGCATCAACATCCTCACTGAACAAAAGAAGATGATTACAATATTTAATAATATTTTCGAATTCTTTAATTGCTTCATCGGTACGTCCAACACAGGCCAAAGCTTCCACATACCAAAAGGCACAGATTAAAAATGTTGTTTTTGGTTTACCGAAATCATCAGCATGTAAGTAACGGTAAAACAAACCATCTTCCGTTTTTAACTCCTTTTCTAAAGCGATTAAATGATCTTTCGCCCGATCTGAAGCCGGATCCAAATAATTCATCATAATCAACTGTAAAGTGCTGGCATCTAAATGCGTGCTTCCTACAGCGTTGGTGTACACTTTTCTTTCCGGATCGTAGCAGGCCTCTATATGTGCCGCAGCCTTATCGATTAAAATCTGCGCACGCTTCTCGAAATCCTCGTTACCTATAGTTTTAGCCATTTTTAAAGCAGCCTGTGCTCCTGCCCATTGAAACAGGTTACTATAACAATGTACATTGGCAATATTCCTGAATTCCCAAATTCCAGCATCCTTTTCATCAATTGTCCGTTCAATTTTAGAAAGCACACTTTCGATCCACCTTACTGAATCGCTACGTTCGGAAAAAACAAAACGGTGGTCCGTATAAAGTGGTAACATTGAAATTAAAACCTGACCATAAATATCATTCTGAATGTGTTCGTAGGCCTGGTTTCCGATCCTAATGGGTTGCTCGCCTTTATAACCTTCCAAATGACTTAACGTACGCTCAGTAATTTCCCTTTCTCCTGCAATACCATACAAAGGTTGGTAACGTGTATCTTCAGCATGCGAAATATCAGAGAGGTAATTAAAATACTTCTCCATTTCTTCAAAATGGCCGATATGGTTCAATGAAGTTAATACATAGTGCGAATCTCTTAACCAGCAATATCGATAATCCCAGTTTCGTGTACTGCCAGGCGATTCAGGTAAACTAGTGGTACTGGCCGCTATTATTGCACCTGTATCTTCGTACTGGTGAATTTTTAAAACCAAGGCCGATCGGATTACAAAAGGCTGGTAAAACCCAGCGATTGATGAATGTTTAATCCATAATCGCCAGTAGGCAATCGTTTCCCTTAAAAAATTTTCAGCTGTACTTACTACCGGAGCCTCAAGATTTTGACCATAAGTCATGACCAAATATTTAGACTCATTTAGTACAAATGCTTTCTCGTCAAAAATATAAGTAAGCGATACATTGGTACTCAAGCGGATATTTTCATCACAACCCAAATAATCGATATGATTACTGCCCCTACTCGACTTCATTTTACCTTTCCCATAATCGCAAACCGGCTCGCATTTGATGGTAATACGCGGGTTTCCTTCCAAAGGTTCGATCTTTCTGATGAACATTAGCGGTTTAAAATAGCGATCGTATAAATGGAAACGTGGTGCAAAATCCGTAATCCGGTATTTCCCGTCTTCGGCAGTGATCTCTGTTCTTAAAACATTGGTATTCTCGATGTAATATTGATTAGAACTGAACTCACCCTGGGGTAGAATTGAAAATTCGCCACCTTTTTTCTCGTCCAATAAACTCCCAAATACAAAAGGGCTATCGAAACGCGGCCAGCAAAGCCATGATATATCAGTATTTTTATTTACGTGTGCAATGAAAGCGCAATTTCCTATAATTCCTGTTTGATAAAGGTGCTGTTCGGCCATAGACTATAATTTTGTTTATTTACTAACAAGCCGATCGGAAAAATGTTAGGGAGAAATGTCAAAAAGCCCCTATAAGTCTTAAAAAACCAATAAAGGTTACATTAAAACGATAGGTATCTATCAGTTTTGGAAACGTAAGGTTCTATTTTAATCGCTTACACCAGTCCTGCTATCGCTGCAAGTCCTCACTCATTCTTCGCTCAGAGCTTTTCGCTATATCAGGTTTATTTAGCAAAGACTTCCGATGTTTCAAAGGGCCATAACGCAGGCTAGATCGGAAGTCTGATATGCCACAAATCCGCGTTAGGGATTGTAAGGGTTTAGTACCGATCCTTCATCGGTACCGGAGCGAAGCGCAGCCCTGAAAAGCCCGACACTTGCGCAGCTTGGGTAACGCCCAAATCAGTTTGCAGTTTTCAGTTAGTAGTTTTTTAAAACGGCTTATTTTTTAAAACCTGAAAGGCCTGATAAAAGATTCTTCACTGCGCTCAGAATGACAATCAAGCAATAAAAAAAGCCAGCCACGAAAAATCGCGACTGGCCTAGTTAATGAATAATGATTATCTTAAATTACTGTTCCACTAGGTACAACAGCACCTTTTTTAATTACCACTATACCATCTTTAACGGCATAAAGCTCAAAGTCTCCATCTTCCAAATGATCGCCGCCATTAATTTTTACATCATTGCCAATGCGGCAGTTTTTATCGATGATGGCATTGTTAATAAAACAACGATCGCCGATCCCTATTAACGAATTTCCTTTACCCGTTTCCTCCTGTATCTCTTCCAATGTTTGGTACCTGTCGCTTCCCATAATGTAGGCATTAGTAATAACCGTATCTTTTCCAATCCTTGATCTGATCCCTAAAACAGCGTGTTCTACTTTGCTCGCCTGAATAATACAGCCTTCAGCAATAATCGTTTTATCCAAAGTGGTACCCGAAATTTTTGAAGGAGGCAACATCCGCGCCCTGGTGAAAATGGCATGGTTGCTATCGAACATATTAAATTTAGGAATTTCATCCGTTAAGCCCAGATTAGCTTCAAAAAAAGATGAAATATTTCCAATATCAGTCCAATAGCCCTCGTACTGAAAGCTTAAAACCCTGCTCTGAGAAATTGCTCTAGGCAAAATCTCTTTGCCAAAATCCTTTTCTTCTTCGTTCTCATTTAAGATATTGATCAGGTACTCGCGATTGAAAACGTAAATACCCATCGAAGCTAAGAAATTACGCCCTTCGCCCTGCATTTCTGCACCAGTATCCGAAACCCAGTCTTCTAAACCCGTTTTAGGCTTTTCGATAAAAGAGGTAATCATGTTTTCCTCGTCAGCCTTTAAAATACCAAAATCTGTTGCATCTTTTGCCGTTACCGGAATAGTGGCAATGGTAATTTCTGCATTGGCTTCGATATGTTTTTCAATCATATCCTTAAAGTCCATCTGGTACAATTGATCTCCAGATAGGATTAAGATATAATCGAATTCGTGCGAAACAATGTGATGCATACACTGACGAACGGCATCTGCTGTACCTTGGAACCAACCTGAGTTTTGTACAGTTTGTTCAGCCGCCAAAATATCAACAAAAGCCGTACTAAAATGGCTAAAGTGATACGTGTTTTTAATGTGTTTGTTTAGGGATG
>Ga0163161_10000452_pt1 | contig 34028 bp, 33 predicted proteins | sample S45metaG_FD_129847 | JGI IMG/M metagenome (GOLD analysis project Ga0163161, IMG submission 129847) | Switchgrass rhizosphere microbial communities from Kellogg Biological Station, Michigan, USA - S4-5 metaG | ecosystem: Host-associated > Plants > Roots > Rhizosphere > Soil | place: USA... | reverse complement strand
GTCGCAGGTTCGACCCTTTGTCGTCATTCAGTCGCCCGTTTCTCGTTCCTAGGTGCGGTCCGTCCGCTAACTGGCAGGTCGCGACCAGAGCACGAACCCGCTCGGCGGGAGAGTCGCTTGGGGGGAGGTAGCGTAGTATTGTTCAGGCTTGGCGAGCGGCGATGTCGCATTGCGACCGTGGAGTTCCTTCAACGGAAAGGAACTTACCATGGGTGCCATCACTTCCCCGACCCCGAACAATTCTCTGCGCGAGCGTATGTTGCAGGACATGACGATGCGTGGCTTTGGGGAGCACACGCAGAAGGATTATATCCGGCACGTCCGATCATTTGCCGCGTTTCTCGGCCGGCCCCCCGATACGGCTACGATCGAAGACCTCCGGCGCTTTCAGATTGATCAGCATGAACGCGCCGTTGGTCCGGCAACCATCAATGGGGCCGTATCGGCACTGCGTTTCCTGCTCGGCGATCTGGCTCTCGCGCTCGATCCTTCGTTTCGTTCATGGTGTGCCGCAAATCATGGCCTGCTCAGTCCACGGCAGGCGGCTGAACGCTGGTGCTGCTGGCGCGTTGCCTGACCTATTTTGGCGGTCGCGATCATGGTCGGTTTGCCGACCTATGTGATGGGTCAATAAAGTATGATGCCCGTCCCCGGGATGAGCTGATCGAGAAAATCAAAATCGCGCCGGTTTCCGGTCAGCAGATCACAGCCGGTCGCCGCAGCCTGTAGAAACAGCAGGGTATCGTTGAGCAGGGCGATCGAATGGGGTTGGCCGCAAAGCCGTGTGACCATGCCTGCCAGCATCCCTGCCTCTCCGAACATGCGGGAGGAGGGCGCGCTCAGGCGATGTTCCGGGATATCGTCGATCGTACGCCCCAGCGTCTTGAGCACCGACGCCGTGCGTTTGTCGGCAGGATCGAGCGCACCCATCAGATGGGTCATCTCGGCAAGCGCCACGCTGGAGTGATTGACGATCCTGTTCTCCAGCAAGGAGTCTACTTCAACCGGCGTCTTGCCCTGAAGCACATCAATATACACGCAGGTGTCGAGCAGAAGCTCGCGGCCTATGACAGCTGCCTTGTGAACGAGCGGCAATTCCGTTTCGGGGCGTCGCGACAGCCTGGCAGCAGATCGCTGCGGCCTGATCCTGCGCAACGAGGCCTTGCGATCAAATCCCAAGCGCAATATCCGCCGGGATCGCACCCTTCCGGCTCACAAGCCTGGCGCCGAAGTCATCTTCGAGCGCCACTTTGGCGAGGGCATATTCGACGAGATCGGTCGTCGAGGCGATGCCGCTGCGCATCTTGGCGCGATCGATGAGTTCACGCGGCACGCGCGCGCCGACCGCGCTGTTCGTTCCCGACAGCAAACCCGCCGCCTTCGCAGCGGCCACGACCGCTCCATGTCGCTGGGAAAGATGATCTTCGTGCTTCGTCGCCATCACTGACTCCTTTTGTTCAACATATACACTATTTTGTAAAACGCACAAGCCCCAGGCGACGCCGTTGCCGCCTGTCCTGGCGTTGTAAAACCATGATCGCGTGACGCGAGAAAGGGAAGAGTGGGGTGGGGATGTGACAGGGGCCGTGAAGCGCCTGTCGTTCTATATCTCAAGGAGACGATTTCCATGGCGACCCTTGCCCCCATGACCGACAGCCCCCGACTCACGGCTCCCTATCGGATCGATGTCTCGCGCGGACATATGAGCAGCCGCGTATCCTCCGAGTGGTTCTCACGCCCCGACGACGAGAAATATCTCTCGCTCACCAGCCTTTATGACGCCGTGCGCAGTCGCGCGGTCCGTGCGACCACGCGCATCGTCGAAAGCCGGTCGATCCGGGTCGAGGCTAAAAGCGACAATCCAGAGCGATTGATGCTCATGGCGCCGGGCGATGATCGTCCGCTTGTGCCGACCAACTGGTCCTTCGGCCAGGTGGCAAGTCTTGTCGGAGCGCCGGCCTCCTATCTGCGCCAGCTTCCCGCCGCGCTTGCTGGTATCAATCTCCAGCATGGGCTGATCAACCACCGGGGCGAGCAGGTCAAACTGCTCCAGACCGAGAATGGCCGCACCGAATTGCAAGCGGCTACCGGATCGGAATATGGCAGGATCTTCGACTGGGAACTGGTGCAGGCGGTGATGGCCTTTGCCAGCGATGGTGTCGGCGACACAAGGTGGAAGGTGCCCGGAACCATCGACTGGGGCAGCATGACCTATAACCCCTATGTCGATATCACCAGGGAGACGACCACACTTTACGCATCGGACCGGGACATTTTCCTGTTCCTTGTGGACGATACCCACCCATCGAGGCGGGCAAGCTGCCTAACGGCGATCCCGACCTCTATTTTCGCGGCTTCTACGCCTGGAACAGCGAGGTTGGCTCGAAGGCCCTTGGGATCGCGACCTTTTACCTACGCGGCGTATGCGCCAACCGCTGTCTGTGGGGCGTCGAAAATTTCGAGGAGGTCAATATCCGCCACTCGAAATTCGCCGCCGCCCGTTTTGCCCATCATGCCGCACCTGCGCTTGAGCATTTCGCAAACTCTTCGCCATCGCATTTCATCTCCGGCATCAAGGCCGCCCGCGAGCGGATCGTCGCGCGCAAGGACGAGGACCGCGAACCCTTCCTGCGCAAACGCGGCTTTTCGAAGGCCGAGACGGCAAAGATCATCCAGACCGTGCTGGCTGAAGAAGGCCGTCCGCCTGAATCCATCTATGATTTCGTCCAGGGTATAACGGCGCTGGCCCGATCGAAGCCGCATCAGGACAGCCGCCTCGACCTGGAGAACAAGGCCAGAAAGCTGCTCGAACAGGCGCTCTGACGCCTGGCGGCACCACTGCCATTCCCGCTCCACCTTCTCACGGCCATCCCGGACACGCACCGGGATGGCCATCGTCATGAAAGGATGCCGCCATGCGCGCCCATTCGTCCCTTTCCCTGCCACAATTTATTGTCGATATTGCCTTCTTCAGCGGCGGCGAGCAATATGCCACCGAGACCTATACCATTCCCGCCTCAACCTGGTTCGCTGCGGAGCAACAGGCGCTGCAGATGTCGGTGAACAGCGTCTATGACGATGCGCGCATTCCCGACCTCAGCCGAACCGCCACCGTCCGTATCGTCTGATGCACCCCTGCGATCATTCCCAATGACAGCCCTTGCGGGCTGGAATCCTCAGATGTGTGCGCCAGTCCAGCCGCTGCCCGAACTGCGAGCGTTCTGTCTCCTCCCGCCGGAGCCATATCCATGACCCGTTACACGCTATCCCATCTCGAAACCGCCGCTTGTCTTTGGGAAGCCGTCTCGAACTGCGCGATCGCCCTGTGACAAATCACGATGCAAGCAGCCGGGCGCTCGCTCTGGGTAAATGCGTCGATACTCTAGGCACTGCGGCGCTGCGCCTTGTCGTGGTAGGCTGGGTCGATGCAGTCGAGGCCGCATGGCGCGCGGTCGAAGGCGAATATCCGTTGTCGTTCGACTGGGATTTCGTGCCCCGCTGGGTTGCCGACGCGATCGACTGGTCGGATTCTGGCCATCCGGTTGTTCGCGGAAAGCCACCCGGCCCCACCGACCCAATGACTTCGACTTCGCCCATCAGAGAGGACCCGGCCTCCGGCCGCGAGGACCATCTCGCGCTTCTCGCGCGGGCGCGCGCTGCCCTGGTAGCGCCCGATACCTTCGATCCACCGGCACGTTACGCCCTGATCAATGCTATCAGCGCCAGCGAAGACGCGATCGCCGCTTGCCCATTGCCATGGCCGATAGATGTCCACACGGCAGTGATTGAACATCGGCATGGAATGAACATCCACGTCGCGGCCGATGAAATGGTTCTCGACGCGGAAATCGGCGCTTATTGCCGTGAATATTGGAGCGAGATTGATGACTCCCGCGACCCGAATGCGCTGTCCGACGCCAAGGTGACATCAAGCTATTTCGAATGTCATCCATCGGAAAGCTGCGCGAAGGATCGCGTGCGCCTTGCCCCCATCGCACACAAGTCTCCCCTTGCTGCCGGAACGATCGAGCAGGGCCGCTATTGTGTACTATGGACCGCCCATCTGACGGTCCATACCGCCTCATGCCTCGATAAATGGGCGTCCTGGCCGCCCAGCGATCGACCGATCGACATCGCAGCTTCCGTCTATGGCTGGTTCGTGCCGACGCGCGCCATCGATGACTACCGCCGTGCGCAATTGCCGCAGGACCTGCTGCGGCTCATCGCCTTCGGCCGCGCGCGCGGCTTCCAGTTCCTGCTCTTCGACTGTGACGGCAGTGACATCGACGGACTGCCGCTCCACCATTGGTGAGTAGTTTTCCATTCTGACCACCCCTGCTTGCTCTTAATTATCCGAATTTCCCCGCGACCTGATTCCAGAATCCAATCTTGCGTCCATGCACCTCGCGAAGATCGGCCAGCCAGTCCTCATGCGACCCCGTGTCTGTGTCGCCTGCGATATGGTCGGCCAAGGCCGTCACCGCCGTGAAGTCCCGCGCGGCATAGGGGTAATATTTCGAGCTTGCCCGGTCTAGGACGCCGGCGACCAGCCGCCGATAGAGCAGGGTGGCCCCACCCGGGTCGGCTTGCGCCAGTGCCTCAGCGGCGGGACGCAGAACGTCATAAGCCCGGGCTTCCAGATCTTCGAGCCTGTCCCTTGCCAGTCTGCCGGCGCGTTTGAGATCAGGCCAGGCAACCAGGAACGCCAGCGCCGAAGTCGCCCGATTATATGCCATGGCCTGATCGAGGGCTTGCCTCTCCGCAGCGACATCCTCGAAATCGGGCAAAGCCCTGAGCCAGTCGCGCAGTACCTGCCCGTCGAGCCAGCGGTCGAAGATCGCCTTGCGCTGCGCCTGTACATCGTCCCTGCGGCCCAGCGCCTCAAAGGCCCGTAATTTGAGATCGGCAAGCTCGCGCTCGTTATGGCTGCGCTCAACCGGCGCGTCGATCCAGTCGAGGGCTTCGTCCGCACGGCCATGTGCGATCAATCGGGCGGCCACCTGCGCATTGAGCAGGGGATTGCGACGATCGGGATCGACCGTTGCAATATAGGCGTCCACATCGCCGTCGAGATCGGCGAGTTTGGGTAGCAGCCAGCCGACCTTATAGTCGAACTGTCGCCGGTCATTTCCTCTCTTGGCCGCCTGCCGCTCAAGCAGCATCCCGCGCAAAGCTGCGCGGCCCTTCTGCCCCAAGGCTGGAGACGCCGCTTCCGGAAGGTCGTCGAAAACGCCATAACTGTCGCCCTCGAAGAGCATGAGAATATCACCCGCCAGCAGCTCGACATCGGACGCATCCGCCTGGCACCACAGCTGGCCCAAATCCGCGCCGCCCTGGCGGAATATCTCGCCGAGCGAACCGCTGCTGTCGTCGGATCTTTCGAACACCGGCTCGGCAAGACTCAGGAACAGCCGCATGCTACCGATCGCCTGGCTCGGCGAGTGGTCTGCTAACGGCCCCATGATCGCTTCGCGCAACTGATCCAGCTCGCGCGCGAGTGCAGGAACCTTGTCCCATTCGACGAACCCGCGCGAACGCCGGATGGCCTTCAGGCGCTTGTCAATTTCGTGCGCCAGCGCGCTGCCATCGTCCTTGGCCGCCAGCTCCATGCGGACGGCACGGGCGAAAACGGCGTCACGCTCGGCTTGCGCCAGAACAAGCCGGGCAAGGCGAGCGGGTCCCAGCGCCTCGAGCGCTTCGGACGTCATCTTGCCCGAACCGCGACTGCCCTTTCTGGAGGCCGCCATCAGCTGTCCTGCCCTGATACCGACCCTGCCGTTCCCTGGATCAGGGCAAGCAGCATGGCGTGCAGTGCCTCCTCGGCCCGTTCGCGCCGTGCCGGATCGGTGGCGGCGATATCCCGGCGCATCCAGTCCGGCAGGCGCCGGAGCAAGGCGGTCAGTTGCGAATCCATATCCTTGGGCATTCCTCGTTCTTCGCAGCCGGGGACCGCTGCCGCAACAGCGGGTTGCACATCGGCCTCAACGGGCACCATGCCCTTTGACGACAAATGGAGGGGAGGAAGAGAGGAGGGATGATGGGTTCCAGTTCGGAACCCAAGGAGACCGCCATGCCCCTTCCCGCAACGATCCATAGCGCCGTCAGCCCGGACGCGATCCGCCGCGCTTCACGCCTTTTTTCAGGCGACAGCCGGGACTGCCTTCATGAGATGTTCCAGAATGCCAGGCGTGCCGGGGCCACCTGCATCGCGGTCGATCTGACCGAACAGGACGGCCGATCCCTACCGCACATCCGCGATGATGGCTGCGGCATCGACGATCCAGCCGCCCTGCTGATGTTGGGACATTCAGGCTGGGGCGATGACATCGCGCACAGTGAAGACCCGGCCGGCATGGGCATGTTCAGCCTCGCCGGCCGCACACTCGAAATCCAGTCCTTCTCCCCCTCTGCTGCCACGGCCTGGAAAGTCCAGATCCCTGCGCCCGCATGGGACAGCGGTGCGCCGCTTGCCATCGCCCCGGCCATGATCGGTTGGGGCACGCTGATCTCGATCGAACTGCCGCCCGACTGGAAGCTAGGCTTGTCCGCGACCGTCGCCGATGCCGCCTGTCGTTATCCCTTGCCGGTCACTTTGAACGGGGCGCTGCTGCTCCGTGAGGACTTCCTCAAGGACGCGATGTTTGTCGAGAACGCCTGCGGCTGCCGTATCGGTGTCTATGATCGCGATCCTGATTGGCCAGGCGATCAACGCATTAATTTTCACGTGCACCGCGTCAAATGCGCCTTGCCCATGGTTCGCGAAGAAATGGATAGTGGCCGTCTCTGGACGGTCCGGATCGACATCATCGATGCCCCGGAAATTCATCTGGTGCTGCCGGCACGTAAGGAGGTGATCGACAACGCGGCCTTGAAGGCGCTTCGCGAGGCTGCCGAGCGGATCCTGTACAAGGCCATCGCGACCCGGTCCGACCATCGGCTGCCCTTTACCGCCTGGCAGCGGGCGTGCGAGCTGGGCGTCACGCTGCCGCAGGCGCGCTCAGGGCGGGCGATCTGGCGGCTGCAGACCGCCGACGACTGTCATGGGCGCAGCAGCCGCATGATCGCTCCTGAAGGAGCCATGCTGATCGTGCCCTCATTGGAGCCCGATATCGCGCAGGCGCTTGCGCTGGCTCGCGGCAAGCCGCCCATCCAGGATGTGCAACTCGTCGAGGTGGAAGACGCGCTGCGAGGCTACGCCTGGTATGACACGCTCCCGGTGATCAGGGATATTTCCCTGCGCATCGACAGGGAAGGCGCCGTGCATCGCTATGACGAGGATATGTGTCTCCCCGCCGATTTCGCTTGTGGCCTGATCGACCGGATCGTCATCGAGCTGACGGCTTGTGAAACCGGTCGCAAGGACGCGCCACATAGCGTCCATAATATCGAAATCCCGGCGCTCGTCTGCCGCAATGGCGGTTGGGATATTGAGGAGGCCATCATCCTGGCCACGCGCGATGGTGGTATCACCCCGGACAGACTGAGCCGCATCATCTATGCAACGCTCTTCTGTGCGGCTGACGATCGCGACTGCGACAGCTGGGATACCCAGTCGCGATCCTTCGAACGCGAGGCGCGGCAGCACGCTACGCATATCCTCTTCGGGGAGGACGCTGCCACCCTCGAAGCCATCAACATGAGCGCATGGGATAATCTGAGCTGGCTGATCCCGCTTGATCGCAAGATCGTCATTCACGCTGAGCGCGGTGCCATCACGGTCGATTTCCTGCCGAATTAAAAGGGCGCCTGAGTTTGCTCACCGCGCCTGTCGCCCCTGTCCCAACCCAATCAAGGAGACCGGCCATGCGTCGCTTCCCTGTCTGCGCCTGTTCGACAGCGCATCTTCCCTGCGCCGAGCATGACGCCATCGACCGGCTGATCCAGCATGCGCCGCGAAGGCGCGGCCGGATCATCGTCAATCACCCGATCTTGACCATCGAAGCGCACCAATATGGCTTCTGGGTCCGTCTTGGCTTCATGGATGACTGGCCCGATCGCCCCGATGCGCTTTCGCCCGAATTCTGGGCTTTGCTGGCAGACGCCCGCAATGCCGGAGCGAACTGGCTGAGCTTCGACCGTGATAAACCGCCTTGCGATCGGTTCCCGGTCTTTGCGGCCATGCAGGGGGAGGCAACGGGCGACGCCGGGGAATCGGTCAATGTCGCAAGCCCTGCTGCCAAGATCACGATCCGCTGTTCTGCATGTGGCAGCGCTGAGGTGATGCGCGATGCCTCGGCGCGCTGGGACGATGATGCCCAGGACTGGGTGCTCGGCGCTGTGTTCGACCCAGCCTTTTGCGAGGTCTGTGAAAAGGACGCGACGCTGTCCGAGCAGCCGCTCCATGGATCGCAGCCCACACATCCCCGATCGCCAGGCCCGCTACCGCCTCAAGTCCGCCTTCCCTCGACCAGCATATCCGGCCGCTCTCAGCGAGCCCGTGCGAAGGAGCATTTCCTATGACGATCGCCAATCATGATTTTACTCGCGACACGAAAGTCCCGCTCGGCCGCTCATCGACCAGTCCGCTCGAACTGGATCTGGGCAAGCTGATGGCGGGGCGCTGTTTGATCCAGGGAACTTCGGGCGCGGGCAAAAGCCAGACGCTGCGCCGGATCATCGAAGAAGCGTTCGACTATCTCACGACCATCATTATCGATCCGAAAGGCGAGTTCGCCAACCTGGCTGCGCATATCGGCGCCACCACGGTCATCGCGCGTGACTATGCCAATGATGGCCTCACCGCGCTCGCACTTCGAACACGGCAGCACCGCATCGCCCTGCATCTCGACCTAACCGACCTGGAACCTGATCATCGCATCGAGAAGGCGGCGGCCTTCTTTGCAGGGCTGCTTTCGACGCCGCGGGAACATTGGGCTCACACCGTATTGGTGTGCATCGATGAGGCGCATCTGCTCGCGCCCCATATGGCAGCCTCGGTAATGCCGTGCCGCTTATCCATAAGCATTGCACGTCAGGCACTGACTGCAATGGTTTATTATTAGCGAGGTGGTTTATCGGCCATTCTACGCGACAACTTTGTTTGATTTGGCTGGAGCTATGGCATGCAAAGCAACGACTGCACTATTCGCCATAATTGGTTCGGATATATTGCTGGCAGTCGCGTCCCCGTACTGATCCCTCCGGAGCACCCACGGTGTACTACCTGCCATTTTTTCCAAGGCTAGCGTCTGAAGGAAGGTGCGCGCTTTTTTGCAACGATCCGTGCAAGTCATTCTATTGGATCGGTAGGGTAAGAACGGCTTAGAGAGAGCCATGGTTCGCCTCTCCAAGCCTTCCTTCTCGCCAGATTTCTTCCTGCTGTGTTTGATCGCAACGGTGGTCGGCGCGTCTTTCATCCCGGCGCGCGGCGTAGCCGTTCCGTGGGTCGAGACAGTGGCGGATTTGGCGATTGCCTTACTGTTTTTCTTGCACGGCGCGAAATTGTCGCGCACGGCCATTCTTCAAGGCGCGGGCAACTGGCGGCTGCATGTCTATGTCCTGGCCTCGACCTACATTCTCTTTCCCGCAATCGGGCTGGCAATGATTGCCCTATTCCGCAGCATCGCGGATGGTTTGCTACTAACAGGTCTGCTCTACCTCACCCTGTTGCCATCTACGGTCCAGTCCTCGATCGCGTTCACGGCAATCGCAGGCGGCAATGTGGCAGCAGCGGTGTGCAGCGCCTCTTTGTCCAACCTGATCGGCATCATTCTGACGCCTCTCCTGGTTGGCCTCCTCATGGCCGTGGACGGCGAGAGCAGCGCTTTGTCCTGGCGGTCGGTCCAAGTGATCGCGCTGCAACTGCTGGTCCCTTTCCTGGTGGGACATATGCTTCGACCGTGGATCGGCACCTTCATCGAGCGCCATAAGCGGTTATTGATGCCGATCGACCGGGGGTCGATTTTGCTGGTCGTCTACAGCGCGTTCAGCGCCGCTGTGGCGGGCGGCATCTGGTCGCAGGTTGGAATTGTCGACCTGTCGCTTCTGTTGCTGCTCAGCCTGATGATGCTGATGATCGTGATGGGCGCAAATGTGGGTCTTGCGCGGCTGGTCGGCCTGCCCCGCGCGGACATGATTGTCCTGTTATTCTGCGGGTCGAAGAAGAGCCTGGTGTCGGGTGTGCCGATGGCAGGTGCGGTCTTCCCCGCGGCACAGGTCGGCATCATCATTCTGCCGTTGATGATTTTTCACCAGATCCAGCTGTTCCTGTGCGCTGCGCTCGCGAACCGCTTCGCGCGAGAAGGCGCAACGCCCCAGCGTCCGCAGCTCCCGCGCACTGCGGCAGAGATTGAAGTCGCAGCGCAGAAGCTGGGCTTGACCATAGCTAAACCCTGCATGGCGGGGGTCACCGCCAATCTGCTGCTGCTGGACCGCCATGCCGACACTCTGTTCGCGACTGGCAAGCCGTGAAGCAAGCCGTCGAGATCGCCGCCGCTGTCCGGTCGGGGCAGACCAGTGCCATGGCGGTGCTGGAGCAATGCCTTGCCGGATTGGCGGCTGAGAGCGGGCGACTGGTCGCCGTAACGCGCATCCTAGCCGACCGCGCTTGGTCGGAGGCAGCTGCGGTTGATGCCGTTATTGCAGCAGGGCGTGATCCGGGGCCGCTGGCGGGCGTGCCCTATGGCGTCAAGGATCTTTTCGATGTGCGCGGCCTGCCGACTACCGCAGGATCGAGCCTCTATGCCGACGCGCCCCCCGCACTAGCCGATGCGGACGCCATCAACCGCCTAAACGCTGCTGGCGCGGTTCTGGTCGCGACGCTCAACATGGACGAATTTGCCTATGGCTTTGCCACCATCAATGCCCGGCATGGCACAACCCGCAATCCCCATGACCTAGACCGGCTTGCCGGCGGATCGTCCGGCGGATCGGCGGCGGTGGTAGCGGCAGGTCTTTTGCCCTTCTCGCTCGGCTCCGATACCAATGGATCGATTCGCATCCCCGCCAGCCTGACCGGAATTTATGGCATCAAGCCCACGCACGGCGCGCTGCCGATGGGCGGGGTGTTTCCCTTCGCCGACAGTTTCGACGATATCGGTCTCTTCACCCTGTCGATGGCGGACATGCAGTGCCTATGGCAGGTGTTGGGTGGGGCCGATGCACAGGCGAGCGATCCGGTCCGCGTCGCCCGGCTAGGCGGGCGTTTCCGCGACAATGTCGATCCCGAGCAGATTGCCGCGATGGATGCGATCGCACCCGACGGGCCGCTGATCGAGCTGCCGGACATTGCCCGCGCGCGCTCCGCTGCCTTTCTGATTACCGCAGCGGAAGGCGGCAAGTTGCACCGAGAGGCTCTCAGCCGCGATGCCATGGCGTTCGATCCTGCGACCCGCGACCGGCTCATTGCAGGCGTCCTGCTGCCCGACCCACTCTACGACGCGGCGCAGGCGTTTCGCGCGGATTATAAGCAACGCATCGTCGCCATCATGGCTGACCATGATGTGCTACTGGCCCCAGCGACGCCCTGCGTCGCGCCGCTGATTGCCGATCCGCGCATCCTGATCGACGGCGCGCTGTCGGCCGCGCGCACGGACCTTGGCATCCATAGCCAGCCGATCAGCTTTACCGGCCTGCCCTCGCTCAGTGTGCCATTGCGTCGTCCGGGCTGCTTCCCGTTGGGGTTGCAACTGATAGGCAAGGCCGGGAGCGAGGCGACGTTGTTCCGCTTCGCCGCGATGTTGGAAGACAAGGGGCTGACCGGCGTAACATCGCCGACGGGCGCTTATCAGGGGGACGCATTATGACGGACGTGGCGGTGAAGCCGGGGGCAGGGCGGCTGGAACGCTATTTCGGCCTGTCGCAACGGGGCACCTCGGCCCAGACCGAGATATTGGCGGGCTTCACCACCTTCCTGACCATGGCCTATATCGTGCTGGTCAATCCCGCGATCCTGGGTCAGGCGGGAATGCCGATCGCGGCGGTGGCGGCCGCGACATGCTTTGCCGCCGCCTTCGGCTCCATCCTGATGGGGCTGGTCGCCAACACGCCGCTGGCGCTGGCACCGGGCATGGGGCTTAACGCCTATTTCAGCTTCACCGTCGTGCAGCAGATGGGCATCCCCTGGCCGATCGCGCTGGGCTGCGTGTTCATTTCCGGCATCGCTTTCCTCATCCTGACCCTGACTGGCGTGCGGCAGATGATCGTAGCCGCCATCCCGATGCATTTGTTCGCGGCGGTGGCGGGCGGCATCGGTCTGTTCATCGGCTTCATCGGCCTGAAGAATGCAGGCATCGTCGTCGCCAATCCCGCAACCTTCGTGGCGCTGGGCGATCTCAAGGCGCCGGGCGCCACGCTTGCCCTGTTCGGCCTGCTGGTCATCGGCGTGCTCAGCGTCTGGAACATACGCGGTGCGATGCTGATCGGCATCTTCGCCACGACATTGGTGGGGTGGCTGTTCGGCCTCGTGGTCGTCAGCTCGGAACCCTACAGCCTGGACGCTTTGATCGGGACCGCCTTCAAACTCGACCTGTCGGGCGTATTCGGCCTGACCGGCAGCCACGGCCTTGGCCTTCTCGAAATTCTCTTCGTCTTCCTCTTCGTCGACCTGTTCGACAATATCGGCACGCTGGTCGCCGTCACCAAAAGGGCGGGGCTGATGGACAAGGCGGGGCGCATCCCCGGCCTCAACCGCATCCTCATCACCGATGCGGCGGCCACCATCGTGGGGTCCGTGGCCGGCACCAGCACCGTCACCTCCTATGTTGAAAGTGCCGCGGGCGTGCAGGCGGGCGGGCGCACCGGATTGACGGCGGTGGTCACCGGCATCCTGTTCCTGGCCACCATGTTCGTCGCCCCCTATGCGCAGATCGTGCCGCTCGCGGCGACCGCGCCTGCGCTCATCATCGTGGGCGGCCTGATGCTGCTGCCCCTGACGGAGGTGGAGTGGGAAGATCCTTTGTCGGCGATCCCCGCCTTCCTGACCGTGGCGATGATCCCGCTGACCTTCTCGATCGCCAATGGTCTGGCCTTCGGCATCACCGCTCATGCCATATTGAAGCTGCTGCGTGGCACCGCGACGAAGGCCGACTGGTTCCTGTTCCTGCTCGCCACCCTGTTCGTTGTCCGCTTCATCTGGATGAGCGCGGCATGATGCGGGCGCTCTGCCTTGCGCTGAGCGCGCTGCTGCTGCCGGTTTCGGCGCAGGCCAAGCCGCTCGATCGGACGCCTCGCACCGTGGTCATGACCGCCTTCGCGCCCGAATGGGAGGCGCTGGCCCACACGGTCGCCAAGCCCCGCACCTATAAGGTCAACGCCCTCACCTTCCTGACCGGCACCATGGCGGGCAAGCCCGTGCTGCTGATGCAGAGCGGCGTCAGCATGGTCAACGCGGCGATGAATACGCAACTGGTGCTCGATCGCTTTACCGTGAAGCGTATCGTCTTTTCCGGCATTGCAGGCGGGGTCGATCCCGCTTTGTCGATCGGCGACGTCATCGTGGCAGAAGATTGGGCGCAATATCTGGAAGTGTCCTTCGCGCGCCAAACGCCGCAGGGCTGGGTCGCCCCCGAACCCGTCGATGCAGACGCGCCGCCCCATTTCGGCATGATGTTCCCGCGCGGGGTGCGGCTGGGCAATGCAACGGAAACGCCACGCCGCCACTACCGGCAGGCGGTCGATCCGGCGCTGCTCGCGCTCGCCCGGAAAATCGCGCCTGGCCTGACCCTGCGCCGCTGCGTCGATCGACAGGCGACCGCTGCGAACTGCCTGGCCCATGACCCCAAATTCGTCGTCGGCGGCACCGGCGTCAGCGCGGGCGTCTATGCCGACAATGCCGAATTTCGCGACTATCTGGCCACCGCCTGGAAAGCGCGCGTGCTGGACATGGAAAGCGCAGCGGTGGTGCAGGTCGCCTATGCCAACAGCGTGCCGGTCATCGTGTTCCGCAGCCTGTCGGATCTGGCCGGGGGGGACGCGGGCGCCAACCAGATGAACACCTTCATGGCGCTGGCCTCGGTCAACAGCGCGGACGTCGTGCGCGCCTTCGTCGCGGCGCTGCCGGACTAGGATGATGATGCTTTCCACCATCAGCGGCACGAACGGTATGGTGACGGCGCCCCATTGGCTGGCGGCGCAGGCAGGCTGCGACGTGCTGAAAGACGGCGGCAACGCGGTGGAGGCGGCGGTCGCCGTCGCGGCCACGCTCGCGGTCGTCTATCCGCACATGACCGGCATCGGTGGCGACAGTTTCTGGCTGGTCGCGCAGCCGGACGGGACGATCGAGAGCGTTCATGGCTGCGGCGGCGCGGCGGCGCGAGCCGACCTTGGCCTCTATGCCGGTCATGCCGCAGTGCCGACGCGCGGCCCGCTCGCCGCCAATACAGTGGCGGGTACGCTATCGGGCTGGGCCGCCATGTTGGAGAGTGGGGGTAGCATGCTGCCCCTGTCCCGGCTGCTGCGCGACGCCATCCATCATGCGGACACTGGGGTGGCCGTCACGCGTGGCGGCGCGGCCATAGCCGCCGCGAAGGGCGGCGAACTGCGCATTCAGCCAGGCGCGTATGCCGCCATCTTCGAGCCCGGTGGCGTGCCGCTGCATGAAGGGGCCGTGCTGCGCCAACCCGCGCTGGCCGCTACCTTGCGGGCTATCGCCGCGGATGGCATCGCCGATTTCTACACCGGCGCCCTGACCGACAAGGTGGCGCAGGATCTTACCGCGCTGGGCAGTCCGGTCGGCCGCGAAGATCTGGCAGCGCATCGGGCCACCCGCCCGGTGCCGTTGCATGCGCGGATCGATGGCATCGACCTCTACAACAGTGCCCCGCCGACGCAGGGCTTCGCCTCGCTGATGATCCTCGCTCTGTTCGATCGTCTTGCTGCCGCGCAGACGGACAGCTTCGACCATATCCATGGTCTGGTCGAGGCCACCAAGCAGGCTTTCCTGCTGCGCGACACCCATGTCGGCGATCCCGCTTTCCATGATTTCGATTATCAGGGCCTGCTCGACGATCCCGCTGCGTTGGACGGCATTGCCGCATCGATCGACCCGGCCCGCGCCATGCCCTGGCCCCGCCCGGCGGCGCAGGGCGACACCTGCTGGTTCGCCGCCGCCGATCGCGAGGGTCGGGTGGTCAGCGCGATCCAGTCCACCTATTTCGAATTTGGGTCGGGCCTTGTCTTGCCGCAAACCGGCATCACCTGGCAGAACCGGGGCAGTAGTTTCCGGCTGGCGTCCGACGGCTGGAACGCGCTGTCGCCTGGCCGCAAACCCTTCCACACACTGAATCCCGCGCTCGCCCGCTTCGATGACGGACGCGTCATGGCCTATGGCACGATGGGTGGCGAGGGCCAGCCGCAGACTCAGGCGGCGCTTTTCACCCGCTACGCGCGCTTCGGCGTCGACCTTCAGCAGGCGATCAGCGCCCCGCGCTGGCTGTTGGGGCGGACCTGGGGCGAGGACAGCACGACATTGAAGCTGGAGGACGGGTTCGACGACGCGCTCTATGCAGATCTTGCCGCGAAGGGCCATGATGTCGAGCGTGTCGGGCCGTTGACCGCGATGATGGGCCATGCCGGCGCTATCGTCCGCCACGCCGACGGACGCCTCGACGGCGCGACCGACCCGCGCAGCGACGGGCAGGTGGCGACATGGTGAGCGGCGGTGCTAGAGCGGTGGCGCGTTGCGACGCACTGGGTGTCGCTCCCTATAGCGATATGGAAGGCGGCCTCTATCGCGGTTATCTGACCCCGGCCTATGCCGCCGCGCAGGAAGCGCTGGCCGGATGGATGGCACAGGCGGGCATGGCCGTGCGACGCGATGCCGCCGCCAACCTGATCGGCCGCTACGAAGGCGGCATCCCCGGTGCACCCGCCCTGCTGATTGGCAGCCATCTCGACAGTGTGCGCGACGGCGGTCGCTATGACGGGCCGCTGGGCATCATGCTGGGCGTCGAGGTTGCGGCGACGCTGCACGGGACGGGACGTCGCCTGCCGTTCCCGATCGAAGTGATTGCCTTCGGTGACGAGGAAGGATCGCGCTTCCCCGCCGCCATGCTCACCAGCCGCGCCGTCGCGGGCACGCTGGCGCCTCAAGCCCTCGACATTGCCGACGCGGATGGCGTGCCGCTAGCGCAGGCGGGCGTCAGCCTGTCCGACTATCTCACCGCCGTCCGCGCGCCCGGCACGGCCCTCGCCTATCTCGAAGCGCATATCGAACAGGGTCCGGTGCTGGAGGCAGAGGGGCTGGCGGTCGGCACCGTCACCGGGATCGCTGCCCAATTGCGCTATCAGGCTATCATCAAGGGCATGGCCGGTCATGCTGGCACCAGCTCGATGCCGCTGCGGTGCGACGCATTGGCAGGCGCAGCCGAGATGATCCTGGCGATCGAGACGATCGCGCGCGCCGACGCGTCCGAACTGGTGGCGACCGTGGGGCGGATCGAGGCGCTGCCCGGCGCGCCCAACGTCATAGCAGGCGAGGTCCGCTTCACCATCGACATCCGCTCAGGCGACGAAGCGCGCCGTGATCGCGCAGCGGCGGCGATACGCGACGCGCTGGCCGCCATTGCCGACCGGCGCGATCTGGATTTCGCGATCCACCGCGTCCACGACCTCCCCGCCAGCCCCTGCGACGCGGCGCTGATGGACCTGATGGACGCGGCCGTCGCCGACTCGGGCCATCCCGTCCGTCGCCTCGTGTCGGGCGCGGGACATGACGCCATGGTGATGGCGGCCCTCTGTCCCACCGCCATGCTCTTCATTCGGTGCAGGCAAGGCATCAGCCACAATCCGGCCGAACATGTCGACCCCGCCGATGCCGATATGGCATTGCAGGTCATGCTTGGCTTTATCGACCGATTGGGAGCGACCTTTGACCCCGCTTGATCCCTTGCTTTTTGGTGAAATCGACCCGCCGCAACGCCTGCTGATGGGGCCGGGGCCAGTCAACGCCCATCCCCGCGTGTTGCGCGCCATGTCGGCCGATCTGCTGGGCCAGTTCGATCCCGAAATGACCGGCTATATGAATCAGGTGATGGCGCTCTATCGCCCGATCTTCGGCACGCAAAACCCGTGGACGATGTTGATCGACGGCACCGCGCGCGCGGCGATCGAAGCCGCTCTGGTGTCGCTGGTGGCGCCGGGCGACACGGTGCTGGTGATCAATTTCGGGCGTTTCGGCCTGCTGCTGGGCGAGATACTCGCGCGGATCGGCGCGGTCATCGAAACCATCGATGCGCCGTGGGGCGAAGTCGTGCCGATGGAGGCGATCGCCGCCGCCATAGAACGCACCGGGCCGAAAATCGTCGCCTGCGTCCATGGCGACACGTCCACGACCATGGCCCAGCCGCTCGAAGGCCTGGGCGATCTGTGCCGAGCGGCCGGCGCGCTCAGCTATGTCGATGCGACCGCGACCATCGGCGGCATGGAAATCGCCGCCGACCGCTGGGGCATTGATGTCGTCACCGGGGGCTTACAAAAATGCCTGGGCGGCCCGTCCGGCTCTGCGCCGACCACCATTTCGGATCGCGCCGCCGATCACATCTTCGCCCGGCGCCATACCGAAGCGGGCATCCGCAGCGCCGACAGCATCGATGGTGCTGGCCCGCGCATAGGCTCCAACTATTTCGACCTCGCCATGATCATGGATTATTGGTCGGAAAAGCGCCTGAACCACCATACCGAAGCGACCTCCATGCTCTATGCCGCGCGGGAATGCGCGCGGGTGATGCTGGGGGAGGGGCTGGCGCAGCGCTACGCCCGCCATACCGCCGCGGGCCGGGCGATGAGTGCTGGCCTGCGCGCCATGGGCCTCACCCTCTTCGGAGACGACGTCCATCGCATGACCAATGTGACCGGCGTGTTCATCCCCGCCGGCGTCGATAATGACCGGGTCCGCGACGCGATGCGCGACCATTTCGAGATTGAGATCGGCACCGCTTTCGGACCGTTACAGGGCCGCATCTGGCGCATCGGCGCGATGGGCTATAATGCGATGAAGCATAAAGTGTTGATAACGCTGGGCGCTTTGGAAGCCTGCCTGATGCGCGAAGGCTTCGCTCTGCCGCCCGGCGCGGCGATCCCGGCGGCGCTGGCGGCATGGGACGCATGACCCTCCCTCGCGATCTGATCGGCTATGGCCTGACCCCGCCCGATCCGCGCTGGCCCGGCGGCGCGCGCATCGCGGTCCAGTTCGTCGTCAATTATGAGGAGGGCGCGGAAAATAGTGTCCTCAACGGCGACAGGGGGTCCGAAGCCTTCCTGTCCGAAATGGTCGGCGCTGCCAGCCATCCGGCGCGCGCCATGGCCATGGAAAGCCTCTATGAATATGGCAGTCGCGCCGGTTTCTGGCGGCTGCATCGCCTGTTCACGCAACGCGGCCTGCCCGTCACCATTTTCGGCGTGGCCAATGCCATGGCGATGAACCCCGCCGCCGTGGAGGCCATGCTGGCGGCAGACTGGGAAATCGCCAGCCACGGCCTCAAATGGATCGACTATCAATATGTCCCCGAAGAGGTTGAGCGCGCCCATATCGCGCAGGCCATCGCACTCCACACCAAAGTCACCGGCACCCGTCCGCTCGGCTGGTATCAGGGCCGCACTTCACCCAATACCGGGCGCCTCATCGTCGAAGAAGGCGGTTTCCTCTACGACGCCGACAGCTATGCCGACGATCTACCCTATTGGGATCATCGCCATGGCAGCGCCCAATTGATCGTCCCCTACACGCTCGACGCCAACGACATGAAGTGCGTCGCGCTCAACGGCTTCACCGAGGGCGAGCAGTTCTTCCGCTATCTGCGCGACACGTTCGATCAACTCCGCGCGGAGGGTGGCCGGATGATGTCGGTCGGCCTGCACGGCCGCATTGCCGGGCGACCGGCCCGCGCCGCCGCGCTCGCCCGTTTTCTCGACCATGTCATCGCCAGTGGCGACGCCTGGGTCGCCCGCCGCATCGACATCGCCCGCCACTGGATGGAGGTCCACCCCGCATGACCATAGACGATCCGATCCTGCTCGCCGAAATGACCGCTGCCTTTGCCGAATATGAGCGCGCACTGATGGCGGACGATGTCCCCGCGATGGACGCACTGTTCCATGATGCGCCGACCACCAACCGCTATGGCGTGGGCGAAGTGCTGTACGGGATCGAGGAAATCCGGGAATTTCGCAAAGGGCGCGGCGGCTCTCCGCAGCGCAAGCTGGGGAAGGTCGCGATCACCGTCTATGGTGACAGCTTCGCGACCGCCGACGCCGAATTCTTCCGCGAAAATAGCGATCGGCGCGGTCGCCAGACCCAGAGTTGGGTCAAGTTCGCCGACGGCTGGAAGGTCGTCTCCGCCCATGTCAGCCTGGAGGGCAACACGCATTGACTGCGCTGTTTGAACATAGTCCCTGGGTCGAGGCGCGCGCCGACGCACGGCCGGCGTCGGGTGATCGCCATGCCGATCTGATGGCGGTCGTCCATGCCGCCACGCCCGATGAGCAACTGGCGCTGATCCGCGCCCATCCCGAACTGGCGGGCAAGGCGGCGATCGACAAGACGCTGACCGATGCGTCGGCGGCGGAGCAGGCCTCGGCTGGCCTCGATCGTCTGACCCCGGCGGAATATGACCGTTTCCACGCCCTCAATACGGCCTATCGCGCGCGCTTCGACTTCCCCTTCATCATCTGCGTGCGGCTGACCGACAAGGCGGGTATATTGGCCGCCATGGAACAGCGCCTGGGCCATGATCGTGACGCGGAGATCGCAACCGCGCTTGCCCAGATCGGCGAGATCGTCCGGTTGCGGCTGGGGGACATGGCATGAGTGCGCCCATCGGCCTGCCCGCGCTGGAATCCGAGCTTGCCCGGCAGCTCGTCCTGATCGGCCATGGAGGCGCCGACTGGACCAGACCGCGCACCGATCCCCACGGCCATGTGCATGATGTGGTGATCGTCGGCGGCGGGCAGAGCGGCTTGGCGGCCGCCTTCGGCCTGCTGCGCGAACGGGTTTCCAACATCCTCGTCATCGACGAAAACCCCGCCGGGCTGGAAGGGCCGTGGGACACCTATGCGCGGATGGTCACGCTGCGCACCCCCAAGGAACTCAACCCTATCGATTTCGGCATCCCGGCGCTGACCTATCGCGCCTGGTGGGAGGCGCAGCACGGCGCGGCTGGCTGGGACGCGGTCGGCAAGATCGCGCGCGGCGACTGGATGGCCTATCTGCGCTGGTATCGCCGGGTGCTGGCGCTCCCGGTGAGTAACGACACGCGCTTGACCCGCATCGAGCCGCTGGGGGATGGCCTCCATCGCCTGCATCTCGACGGCCAGCCACCGTTGCTGGCGCGCAAGGTCGTGCTGGCGACCGGCATCCAGGGAGGTGGCGAATGGCACACGCCCGCCATGATTCGGGACGCGCTGCCGCGCAGACTGTACGCCCATACCAGCGAACCGATCGACTTTGCCGCACTCAGGGGCAAGCGCATCGGTATATTGGGGGGCGGGGCGTCGGCCTTCGACAATGCCAATGCGGCGCTGTCCCTGGGGGTCGGGGCTGCCCATGTCTTCATCCGCCGCCCGGTGCTGCCGCGCATCAACCCCATCCGCTTCATGGAACGAGTAGGGTTTACCGGCCGCTATCCCGCGCTGGGCGATGCGGACAAATATGCCGTCATGGCGTCCTTCCTGGGCCATAATCAGCCGCCGACCAACGACACGTTCGATCGCGCGGCCGCCTGGCCGGGATTCGCGCTGCATCTGGGCGCACCCTGGCTGGGGGTCGAGCAGTTCGATGGTGCCGTGCGGGTCACGACGCCGCAGGGGGACCATGCATTCGATTTCCTTGTCCTGTCCACCGGTCTGGTGAGTGACCCCGGCCTGCGCCCCGAACTGGGCCAGGTCGCCCACAGCATCGCCCGCTGGGCCGACCGCTTCGCGCCGCCACCGGGCAGCGCCAATGCGCTGATCGACGCCCACCCCTATCTGGGGGATGGCTTCGAACTTCTGCCCCGCACCGACGATGACGCCGCGATGCTGCACGGCCTGTTCGCCTTCAACTATTCCGCGCTCATCAGCCTGGGCCTCTCCGCCTCCGCCCTGTCGGGGCTGCGTACCGCGCTGCCGCGACTGGTGAAGGGCCTGACCGACCAGCTTTTCCTGGACGATCGCGCATCGCTGGTCGCCGATCTGCTGGCCTATGACGAGGCGGAATTTGTCGGGCAATGGCCCAGATCATCAGAGGAGGCGGCATGATGGCCAGCCTGTCCACCCACGTCCTTGACACCAGCCACGGTTGTCCTGCCGCCCGGGTCGCACTGCGTCTGATCGATGGCGACGGGACGATCCTCTTCGCTGCCGCCACCGACGCGGATGGGCGATGCCCCGGACTGCCAGCGGTCGCGCCGGGCCGATACCGGCTGGAATTTGCGGTTGCCGCCTATTTTATCGAACGCGGCGTGATCCTTGCCGACCCGCCCTTCCTCGACATTGTCATCCTGGCCTTCGGCATCGCCGATCAGAGTCATTATCATGTCCCCTTGCTCGTCTCGCCCTATGGCTATTCGACCTACCGGGGCAGTTGAGGTGAGCGTGCGTTTCCTGCTGGATGGCGAGTTGGTGGAGATCGCCGATGTCGATCCCACTGCCACGCTGCTTGATCATCTGCGCTACACCATGCGGCGCACCGGCACGAAGGAGGGCTGCGCCGAGGGCGATTGTGGTGCCTGCACCGTGCTGCTGGGGGATCTGGATGGCGACACCGTCGCCTGGCGCGCGGTCAATGCCTGCATCCTGTTCCTGCCCATGCTGCACGGCCGCGCGCTCTTGACCGTCGAAAGCCTTGCCCCCGCCGACGCGCTCAACCCGCTTCAGGCGTGCATGGCCGCCAATGGCAGTTCGCAATGTGGTTTCTGCACGCCCGGTTTCGTGATGTCGCTTTATGGCCGTTGCGTGGGCGCCTGCGGGCATGACTTGCCCGTCGCTGACGTGCTGGCAGGCAATCTGTGCCGCTGCACCGGCTATGGCCCGATATTGGTGGCGGGCGATGCAGTCGGCCCGCTGGAACGCGACGATAGTGCGACCGTCACCGCACTCAGGGCTCTGGCGGACGCCCCCGGCGCGTCAGGCCAGCTTGGGGCACGCCGCTGGTTTGCGCCGCGCAGTTGCGCCGCGCTGGCCGACCTGCTCACCGAATATCCCGAAGCCCGCATGGTCGCGGGCGCCACCGACGTCGGCCTTTGGGTGACTAAGGAGTTGCGCACCATCGACACATTGATCTTCCTGGGCGACATCGCCGAATTGCAGGGAATCGAGGAAGGTCCCGAAGGCGTCCGGCTGGGCGCGGTCGTGCGCTATGGCAATGCTCATGGCGCCTTTGCGCGCCTTCACCCCGATCTGGGCGAACTGACCCGGCGCATCGGCGGATTGCAGGTCCGCAATGCCGGGACGGTCGGCGGCAATATCGCCAATGGCTCGCCCATCGGGGACGGGCCGCCTGCCTTCATTGCCCTGGGCGCGGAACTCACCTTGCGTAGCCGAGACGATCGGCGGACGATGGCGTTGGAGGACTATTTCCTTGACTATGGCAAGCAGGACCGCCGTCCTTGGGAATTTGTGGAAAGCCTGTGGATTCCGCGCCCCGGTCCTGACGCCACCATCCACATCGCCAAATTGTCGCGCCGTTTCGACAGCGACATTTCGGCAGTCTGCGGCGCGTTCAACCTGACCGTGCGGAATGGGACCATCGCCGCCGCGCGCATTGCCCTTGGCGGTATGGCCGCCACGCCGCGCCGGGCGCCGCTGTGCGAAGCCGCGCTGGTCGGCCAGCCCTTCACACTGGCGACGATGGAACGGGCCGCCGACGCCCTGCGCATAGACTATGCCCCGCTGTCGGATGTGCGTGGTTCCGCCTCCTACCGCCTCGACGCCGCCGTCAACCTGCTGCCGCGCCTGTGGCATCGGGAACAGGGGCAGGTCGTTTCGGTCCTTGATCTGGACATCGCCCATGGCTGATCGCAATCCCGCCTGGCGCGTGCTGCCCAAACCCTCGCACCCGCATGACAGCGCGCATCTCCATGTCACCGGCACCGCCCGCTATGCCGATGACGGACCGGAATCCGCCGACATGCTCCATCTGGCCTTTGGCCAGAGCACCCATGCCCATGCCCGCATCCGCGACATGGACCTGTCCGCCGTCCGCGCGGCTGAGGGCGTGGTGCACGTATTCACCGCCGCCGACATCCCCGGCGCGAACGATGTCAGTCCGGTCGCGGGCGATGACCGGCTGCTGGCCGATGGCGAAGTGATCTACGTGGGGCAAGCCATCTTCCTGGTCGCCGCCACCAGCCAACACGCCGCACGTAAAGCCGCACGTCTCGCCAAAATCGACTATGAACCGCTGCCCGCCTGCCTAACGATAGAGGCGGCGCAACTGTCCAACTCGCTGATTGAACCGACCCAGCGCATGGCGCGCGGTGACGCCGACGCCGCGCTGGCGACCGCGCCGCATCGCCTGACCGGCAGTTTTAACATGGGCGGGCAGGATCATTTCTATCTGGAGGGGCAGGTCGCGGTCGGCACGCCGGGCGAGGATGGCCAGATCCATGTATTGAGTTCCACCCAGCACCCCAGCGAAGTCCAGCATCTCGTCGCCCATATGCTCCACCGCAATTCCGCTGACGTGACGGTGGAGGTGCGGCGCATGGGCGGCGCCTTTGGCGGCAAGGAAACGCAGGCCGCCCTGTTCGCCGCCGCCACCGCTTTGGTCGCGGCCAAAACCGGTCGACCCGCCAAATTCCGCTGCGATCGGGACGACGATATGGCGATGACCGGCAAGCGCCATGCGTTCCAAATCGGCTATGATGTCGGCTTCGACGCTTCGGGCCATGTGTTGGCGCTGCGCCTGCGTCTCGCCTCGCGTTGTGGTGCCACGGTCGATCTGTCCCCGGCGATCAACGACCGGGCGATGTTCCATGCCGACAATTGCTACTGGTTGCCCGACGTCGAAATCCTGTCCGAGCGCCTGAAAACCAACACCGTGTCCGACACCGCCTTTCGCGGCTTTGGCGGGCCGCAGGGGATGCTGGCGATCGAGCGGGTGATGGATGATGTCGCCGCGCATCTGGGCCAGGATCCGCTGGCAGTGCGCTGCACCAATCTCTATGGCCCCGGTCGCGACGTCGCGCCCTATGGTATGACGATCGCCGACAATATCGCGCCGCAGCTCATCGCCCGGCTGCGCGCTGACGCCCGCTACGATGCGCGCAGCGCGGCGATCGCCGGTTTCAATGCCGCCAGCCCGATCATCAAGAAGGGGATCGCCCTGACCCCGGTCAAGTTCGGGATCAGCTTCACCACCACCCATTTGAACCAGGCCGGCGCGCTTGTGCTGGTCTATGCCGACGGATCGATCCAGATCAACCATGGCGGCACCGAAATGGGGCAGGGCCTCTACATCAAGGTGGCGCAGGTCGTTGCCGACGTGTTCGCCGTGCCGATCGACCAGGTACGGATCACCGCCACCCGCACTGACAAGGTGCCTAATACATCGGCCACAGCCGCCTCGTCAGGCGCCGATCTCAACGGCATGGCCGCCTACAATGCGGCAATGACGATCCGCGACCGGCTGACCGGCTTCCTCGCCCGCACCTTCGGCTGCGCCGACACCGACGTCCACTTTACGCCCGACGGCATCCACGCGGGAACCGAACGCCTGACCTTCGCCCAATTGTGCCGCAAGGCGCATATCGGCCGCATATCGCTCGCCGCCACCGGCTATTATGCGACGCCGGGCATCGCCTATGACCGCGCCGCCCATCAGGGGCGGCCCTTTTATTATTTCGCCTATGGCGCGGCGGTATCGGAAGTGGCGATCGATACGCTGACCGGCGAGCATAAGGTGCTGGCTGTCGACATCCTCCACGATGTCGGCCGTTCGCTCAACCGGCAGATCGACATCGGCCAGATCGAGGGCGGCTTCATCCAGGGGCAGGGCTGGCTGACTACCGAGGAACTGATCTTCGACGATCAGGGCCGCCTGCTCACCCATTCACCCGCAACCTACAAGATCCCGACGGCATCGGATCGGCCCGCCCATATGACGATCAGCCTGTGGGATGGCGAGAATGTCGAACCGACCATCAACCGTTCCAAGGCGGTCGGCGAACCCCCATTCATGCTCGCCATCTCGGTTTTTTCCGCGCTGACCCGCGCTGTCGCGGCGGTCGCGCCGGACGTGCGCTCACTCCCGCGCCTCGATGCCCCTGCCACCCCCGAACGGATCCTGCGCGCGGTGATGGAGCATCGCGCGCGATGAGCGAGTGGCTGGGCTGGCTGCGGCGCGTTGCAGGCAAAACACCAAGCGCCTTGGTCAGCATCGTCGCGAGCGAAGGCTCCGCGCCGCGCGGCGCGGGGACGCGGATGCTCGTTACGGGCGACGCGCTCTATGGCACGATCGGCGGCGGTCAGCTCGAATATCGCGCGGTGGAACAGGCCCGCGCCATCCTTGCGCTGCCGCCCGGTCATTGGCGGGTGCAGGATTATCCGCTGGGACCATTGCTCGGCCAATGTTGTGGCGGACGAGTGCGTCTGCTCATCGAACATCTCAATCCTGCCGCTATGGACTGGCTTGCGGACGCGGCGGACGAGCGCACCCTTGTTTCCACTTTCCATTCCGATCGGGTGGACCGCCATGTGAGCGACCATGCTCTGCCGTCCAGCCTGTCGGCGCGCGGGGATCGCCCCCGTGCCGGCGACAGGCTGGCGGAGGTTATCGGCCAGCACCGCAGGCCGCTTTACCTGTTCGGCGCTGGCCATGTCGGGCAGGCGATCGCCCGCCACGCCGCCAACCTGCCCTTTCACCTCTCCTGGTTCGACACCCGCCCGGTGTTCGAGACGATCGAGGGCGTCGTGGTTGTGCCAGAAGCTGCGATCGAGCAATGCGTGACCGACGCGCCCGATGACGCCGCCATCCTCATTCTGACCCACGACCATGGCCTCGACTATCGCCTGACCCACGCGGCACTTAGCCGCTCCCCCTGTGCCTATGTCGGCTTGATCGGGTCCGACACCAAAGGTGCGCGTTTCCATGCTCGGCTCACACGCGACGGCATCGATGCGCAGGCGCGTGCGCGCCTGACCTCGCCGATCGGCGTGCAGGGTGTCACGGGCAAGGAACCCGATGTCATCGCCATTGCTGTGCTGGCCCAGTTGCTGCAATTGAGGATCGCATGACCATCCGGGGCTTTCGCGGCGAACTCCTGTCGGTATCGCACGATCCATATCATCATCCTGATACCATACGACACGAACCAGATGGATTGCTGGTGGTCGAGGATGGCTTCGTCGTCGCCCGGGGCAATTATGAGACACTGGCGCCTTGCTATCCCGACCTCGCGATAGAGCATCTCCCCGGCCTTATCGTTCCTGGTTTCATCGATGCCCATGTCCATTATGCGCAGATGGACCATATTGCATCGCACGGCGAGCAATTGCTCGACTGGCTCGATCGCCACATTTTTCCGGCCGAAAAGGCCTTTGCCGACCGCGCCTATGCCGATCGCACGGCCAGCCTGTTCCTGGACGAACTGTTGCGCAACGGCACGACCAGCGCGCTCGTCTTTCCCACCGTTCATGCCCATTCGGTCGACGCCCTTTTCGAAGCGGCGCTGGAGCGGAACATGCGCATCCTGTCAGGCAAGATATTGATGGACCTGGGGCCGGAGGGTCTAGCCGACACGGTCGATAGTGGATGCAACCAGAGCGAAACCCTGATCCGCCGCTGGCGCGGGCGGGGGCGGCTGGGCTATGCGGTGACGCCACGCTTTGTCCTCACTTCATCGGATGCACAATTGAGGGTGGCAGGCAGTTTGCTGGCCGACCATCCCGACGTGCTGCTGCACACCCATCTGGCCGAGAATCTGCGCGAATGTGCCGCCGTGGCCGATCGATTTCCGACCGCGCACGACTATCTCGACGTCTATGACCGCTTCGGTCTGGTCGGTGACCGATCGGTCTTTGCTCATGGCGTCCATCTGTCCAACCGCGCCTGCACCCGCCTAGCGCGGAGCGGCGCGGGGATTGCCGTCTGTCCCAGTTCCAATCTGTTTCTGGGGTCGGGCTCCTTCGACTTCGGACAGGCCGACACTCATGGCGTGCGCATTGGCCTTGGTACCGATGTCGGAGCCGGCACCTCCTTCTCGCTGCTTCATACCGCGGGCCTTGCCTATCAAGCGGCTCTGTCGCGCCACTATCCGCTCGACCCCTTCCGAGCCCTCTATCTGGCAACGGCGGGCAGCGCTGCGCTGCTCCGCATTGACGACCGGGTCGGTGGACTGGAGCCAGGACAGGAAGCCGACTTCGTCCTGCTCGACTGCGCAGCCACCCCGCTACTGGCGCGCCGCACGGCCAATGCCACGCTTGCAGATCGTCTCTTCGCGCTGCAAATCCTGGGCGACGACCGCGTCATCGCGCGGACCTATATTTTAGGCCAATGCGCCTGGGACCGACAAGGCACAGCATCATGACCGATCTCGACAGCTTCATCCGCGCATTGCCCAAGGCTGAACTCCATCTCCATATCGAAGGAAGTCTGGAGCCGGAACTAATGTTCGCCCTTGCCCAGCGCAATGGTGTTGCCATCCCCTACACCAGCGTGGAGGATGTGCGTGCCGCTTATGCCTTTGGCAACCTCCAGGATTTTCTCGACATCTATTATGCCGGGGCGGACGTGCTGCGGACACAGCAGGACTTCCACGATCTGGCGGCGGCCTATTTCGATCGCGCGGCGGCCGATGGCATTGTCCATGCCGAACTCATGTTCGATCCGCAGACGCACACCGATCGGGGTATTCCCTTCGCCACGGTGATCGAGGGATTGCTGTCCGCCATGGCCGACGCGCAGGCGCGTCATGGCATCAGCAGCGCGCTCATCCTCTCCTTCCTGCGCCATCTGAGCGAAGAGGCGGCTTTTGCGACGCTGGCCGTCGCCGAGCCCTGGCTCGACCGCATCGCCGCGGTCGGTCTCGATTCCTCCGAAAATGGCCACCCGCCTCAAAAATTTGCTCGCGTTTTCGCCGCAGCAAGAGCCAAGGGTCTGCGCCTGACCACCCACGCTGGTGAGGAAGGCCCGCCAGCCTATGTCTATGAAGCGCTCGACCTCCTCCATGTCGACCGGATCGACCATGGCAACCGCGCGCTGGAGGATGATGCACTGGTCGAAAGGCTGGTGCGCGAAGGCTTGACCCTCACTGTCTGCCCGCTCTCCAACCTCAAGCTGTGCGTTGTTGGCGATCTGGCGGATCATCCGATCGACAGGATGCTGGACCTCGGCCTGCGCGCCACGATCAATTCAGACGATCCCGCCTATTTTGGCGGCTATCTCGTTGACAATTATTGCGCAGCCGCGACGGCGCGGGGCCTAACTAGGGCACAACTGTGCCAGCTGGCCCACAACAGCTTTACCGGGTCATTCCTCCCGCCAGAGGTCATCGCTGCCCATCTCGAACGACTGAACGCCTATCTATGAGGCTGCTTGCGACCCTTCTCGCGCTGTTCCTGACCATTAGTCTTGCCCACGCCGACACGCCCAAACGCAAGGTCATTATCGACGATGAGGGCTTTGCGTTGATGCACCTCATGCTGCTGGAGGCGCCCGCCGTTGACGTGCTTGGCATCACCACAGTCTCAGGCAATGTCTGGGCCAATCGCGCTACCGCCATGGCGCTGCGCGGGCTGGAGATCGCCCACCGCACCGATGTGCCGGTCGTGCAGGGCGCGACCTATCCGCTGCTCAATTCGGAAAGCCTGACCGATCGCTGGGAAGCCCTCTATGGCAAGCTGACGTGGAAAGGCGCGTGGATGAAGCAGTGGGTCGAACCGACCCAGCAAAGCACGCCACCCTATTTCGGCCCGAACGATCCGGTAAACCTGCCCGAAGGCAATCCGACGACCAAAGCACGGGACGAGATTGCCGCCAATTTCCTGATCCGTATGGTTCGCCAATATCCTGGTGAAGTGACGATCATCGCTGCCGGACCGCTTACCAACCTCGCGCTCGCTCAGCGGCTCGACCCCGCCTTCGCCAGCCTGGCCAAGGAACTCGTCTATATGGGCGGCTCACTCAATCCCCGGCAGATGCTCGACAATCGCGCTGCCGCCGATTTCGCGCGCGAATTCGTCAACACGCCCCGCCGCGAATTCAACATCCGCTTCGATCCCGAAGCCGCCAGCATCGTCGCACGCAGCCCGTGGAAGGCGATCACCGTCGTCCCCGTCGATCCCTCCACTGGCACACAGCGCAGCCAGTCACTGCTCGACCGCATGGCGCAATCCGCCAGCCCCGACCTCGTCCGCTTCATTGCCGCGATGGAACCTGGCTTCCCGCTGTGGGACGAGATTGCGGCGGGTGTCTGGCTCGACCCGACGCTCGTGACCGAACAGCAGACGCTCTATGTTGATTATAACAGCCAGTTCGGTCCCGGCTATGGCGACATGCTCTCCTGGCTTACCCCCTATCGCCCCCGCCTTGGCGAACAGCCCGCCACCATCATCCGCATGATTGATGCTGCCCGGCTGGAAGCGCTGATGGTTCGCTTGATGGCCAATAGCGCGCGCAAATGACCATCGCCAGCCAGTCGGTCCAATCTAGGATAAGCCTATGACGATCAAGCTCATCAGCATTGATGCCGACGTCACGCTTTGGCGCAATATGCGGCATTAATGCAACCGGAGAGGCGCTGTGGCCGTGCTTGAGCGCTTTGCCGACGTGCATAATACCCGCGATTAAGCTCAACGCCTGTAAAAGGCGCAATCTCCGACTCTAGGGCTAACTTTATCCTCTCCATGATCGAGACGGCCGCCAGACTTGCTGGCGACCATTTGTCCAAGGCGATGATCGAGGAAATTTGTGGCCGCCGGGGCGCGCTGCTCGCGCATCCAGTCGATCTGTTCGACGATGTGGTCGACACGCTAGCGGCCATGGCCCTCCGGGGCCAGCTCATCCTCATCATGAAGGGTGACCTGCTGCACCAGGAATCGAAGTTGGCAGCGTCAGGGCAGGGCGACCTGTTGAGCGGTCTCGAAATCGTCAGCGACAAGACGGAAAATACATTGCGACGCGTATTTGCCCTATTTGGCGTTGCCCCCGACGAGGCGATCATGGCGGATAATTCCATGTGCTCCGATATCCATCCGTCACTGGAAGCGAGGGCGTGGGCCGCCTACATCCCGCAGAAGCCGTCTGGGTCCCTGAGGTCGCAGCGTTGCCGCCCGAGAAGCCGCTTCTGTCAACTCGACCGGCTTACCCAGTTGCCCGACCTCATCGACACGATCGGTTAAAGATCCTCGGCGCCAAGCCAATGTTCGGTCTGCGGCGGCAGATATTGAGCCATGCGGTCGAGCAGGACTTTGGCATCATCGTCGATCAGCAGCATCGCCCGGTGACGGGGCTGGAGGAAGCCTTCCTGTACCACGGAATCGATGAAGGTCGACATTGGCGTGTAGAAGCCATTGACGTTGAGCAGCCCGCATGGCTTTTCATGGTATCCAAGCTGGGACCAGCACCAGGCCTCGAATATCTCTTCCAGCGTACCGATGCCGCCGGGAAGGCACAGAAACCCATCGGCGAATTGCGCCATCATCGCCTTGCGTTCGTGCATCGTCTTGACCACGTGCAATTCGGTAAGCCCCGGATGATCATGCTCGCGTGCCCGCAATGCTTCGGGGATGACGCCGATTACCTCGCCGCCAGCCGCGCAGACCGCATCAGCGATCACCCCCATCAACCCAACGGTGCCGCCGCCATAGACAAGACCGATGCCACGCTCTGCCAAAAGCCGGCCGACCTGTTCGGCAGCTTCGCGATAGACAGGGGAGTGGCCAGGTGAGGAACCAAGATAGACGCAAATTCGCATGACGGTCCCTGCTTTCAGTTCAGCCGCTCAGGCACCGACAGGGCTTCCTCGACAATGGCATCCTTGGTGCCGACTGCCTCCCAGGGGAAGACGAACCAGCGCTTATCCTCATCCCGGTCGATGATCTGTGCCCAGTAGTCCACCGTCACGCGAGACCGGCTGTTGGTGAGGATGACGGCGAAGCGCAAATTGTCGGCCTGGCAGCCATTGTCGGCCAGTAAACGCCGCACATATGCGATCGTGCCGCCGCTATCATTAATGTCGTCGATGAACAGCAGTCGCTGGCCTGCCGCGCTCTTGGCCGCGACCTTGGCCAGAAGTTCGTCGGCAAAACCTGGAACCTTGGCGCTATGGTCGATCGATAGCATGGGCAGTTTTGTCTGGTGCGAGATATACACTGCAGGGACAAGGCCTCCGCGCCCAATGCCGATGATAAAATCGGGTTTCCAGTCGCTCTGATCGATCAACTGTGCCAGGCTCTGTACATCGGCAAGGAAGGCATCGTTGGTAATATAATGAAGATGTGGCTCAGCCGATTCGTGCATAGCAGTTCAGTCCATTGGCGATCAAAGTTAGGTATCCCGATATCGGGTCTGCACGAATTGGGCAAATAGCAGGCGGCACAAGCTCACTCTTCGATGGCCCCATCGATCGATATCGGGTAGCTGAGCTGCGGGAAGCCGGTCTCTATCTCCTGCAATACGATACCCGCCGCATAAGAGGGCGTGCGCGCCGATGCGGTGCATAGGGCCAGCGTCATGGGCCGTAGGATCGGGTCCGAAATTTTGGTGAAGGAAAGCATGCCGCGCCGAACTTCCGTGATGATGTCGAGCGAGGTCAATATGCCGATGCCGACCCCTTGCGTCACCAGCGAGGTGATCATCTGGATATTGTCGGACGACACCGCCCGGTCGATCTGCACGCCCGTCGCCCCTTCAAGCACCGCAATCTGTTCATAAACGGCCAGCGGCTCGGCCGGAACGATCAACTTTGATCCGACGCAGCTCGAAAAGCGCGCTTCTCGCTTGGCACCGAGCTGATGTCCCGCCGGCGTGACAAAGCCAAGCACGATCTCCACAAAGGCGCGAACCGCCAGGTCGCGAACCGTTTGCGGCTCGAAGAAAATGCCGAAATCGACCTCCCCGCGTACCGTCGCTCGGCGCACCGCATCATTTTCCAGCACCCGCACGCCGATCGTAATGCCGGGATATTTTGTCTGTAGCGCCTGAATGGTCGTAGGGATGTAGCCTTTGGCCAAGGCATCGATGACAGCAATGTCCACATGGCCGCGCTTGAGACCGCGCAGATCCTCTATCTGCGCCCGAACATCAATCAAATTCTTCTGCCATTTGGTGCCGGCCGCCATCATGACCTCACCCGCGGCAGTCAATCGCAGACCGGTCGGCAGTCGCTCAAACAACGGCACGCCCAAAGTGGCCTCGACATTTAATATCTGCCGATCGATCGCCGAGGCTGACACATTGAGTTCGTCAGCGGCGCGCCGGATGGACCCCAATCGGCCTACGGCTATGAAATAGCGTAAAAAACGTGAAAGCGCCGGCATGCCCACCCTATTTTTTGCAACACTGCGTCGAATTCATTGCATTTGATCGCATCACGTCAAGCCCTTAGTTGAAATGCGTCGGAGCGTCTTGAGACGTGTCCAGTGGATACAAGGTACGCACCTCCAATAATCGTGCGGATGGATCACGGCACGCCACAGCTTGGGGGAAAGCACGATGAGGCATTGCGCGCATGAAGAAGGCTGCAACTTTCCGCCGCATTTAAGTGGGTCTTTGCCTCGCCGATGGTTGCAGCATGAATTTGATCGACTCTTCCTTCCGACGGTCGCTCCGCTGAGGGAATGACGGGCAGCAGCGATTAGAGAGACGGCGGCTCAAAACGGCCGGTCTGAGACTTAAGACTAACCAGTAAAAACATAAGTATCACATAAAATGGAGTGGAGCAGGGGAGGGTAACCAGCGGGGCGACGGTATATTTGCTGCCGTTGCGCACTAGGGGGATAGTATATCGATGGCGAGATTTCACCGAATGAGCGCGCCTAGCAGCGGGTCGTACGCATCACTAACTTTATTCATGGCAGGTCTGCTGGCCTGCACCGCGCTGACCTCGCCTGTTCAAGCGCAGGATGCTCCGCCAGCCGAAGCCTCGGAGCAGAGTGCCGACATCGTAGTCACAGGCGCGCTCGAAGCGCTGCCGCTCAAGGATGTCGGTTCCATTTTCGGCTTCAACAAGACGCTCCTGGAAACCCCACGCTCCGCCTCGACCATCAGCAGCGAGCAGATCGAGCGTTTTGGCATCACCAACATCTACGATCTGGTCGCCCAGTCGCCCGGCACCTTCACCAACAGCTTCTTTGGCGTGGGCGGCGCGCTCGACATTCGCGGTACTCCGGGCGAAGTCTATTTCCGCGGCGTCCGCCGTCTGGACAATCCCGGTAATTATCCCACCCCCATCGGCGCGTCGGAGCGGATCGACATCGTGCGCGGTCCGTCCTCGCCGATTTACGGCCCGTCCAAGACCGGCGGCTACATGAATTTCGTGCCCAAATCGGCCCGCGTCGCCGGCGGCGCCCTGATGAGCGGGCCAGAGGGCGAAATCAGCTACACCCGCGGCAGTTGGGACTATAATGTCCTTAAGGCTCAGGTGCGCGGTCCGGGCAAGATCGGCACGGCGGAATTTGGCTATAGCCTCTATGCCGAAATCGAGGATTCGGACAGCTATTACGACAATATGTCGACCAAGCAGACGATCCTGCAGGCCGCGTTCGACAGCCAGATCACCGATACGTTGCGCATCGAATTCGGCGGCATGTACCATAATTTCAAGGGACAACAGAATGGCGGCTGGAACCGCCTGACCCAGGATCTGGTCGACAACGGCACCTATATCACCGGCAGCGCCAAGCCGTTGGACACCGATGGCGATGGCCAGCTGTCCCAGGCGGAACTTACAGGTAAGGGGCTTAATCCGTTCGGCGGCTTCGCCTGTGGCGGCGGCGTATTCGCCGCATCCATCACCGATGCCTGTTATTCCAACGACGCGCCGCTGGCACTGACCGAGGTGGGCACGCCCCAGCTGCGCCGCCGCAAAACCCTGACGGGCAAGAACGATCGTCTGGATAACATCGCGAAGACGGGCTATTTCGACATTATCTACAATGCTGAGAGCGGGTTGGAG
>Ga0163161_10000451_pt1 | contig 34031 bp, 60 predicted proteins | sample S45metaG_FD_129847 | JGI IMG/M metagenome (GOLD analysis project Ga0163161, IMG submission 129847) | Switchgrass rhizosphere microbial communities from Kellogg Biological Station, Michigan, USA - S4-5 metaG | ecosystem: Host-associated > Plants > Roots > Rhizosphere > Soil | place: USA... | reverse complement strand
GTCTTCGCTTGCAATTGATAGGCTTATTGTCCTGCTGCGGCCCGCCTCGGTAGATGTGCTATCTGTAAATATGACACCGCCAACCCCTGTCCATTCCCACGCGACTGGAGCGAGCGGTTGCCAGTCGTCGCCAAACTCGACGCGGCCGAGCATCGTAAGCGCCCCGTCGACGCTGGGCCGATCCTCTGTAGCAAGCCTCACAGTTTCCATGGACACGCCGGAAAGCGAAAAGTCGTACCGACCAGCACCGCCGTTGATGAATTGCTTTATATCGGGGACGCTCAGCAGTTCCCCGGCGCCCATCCACCGGGCGCCGAAAGGATCGAAGTCGTCAGCCGGCGTATCGAGATTGCCGTAACCGCTCCAGACATAGAGCGGCGGGTCGCACTCCATGCGAAATACATAGCTGATCCGTTTACTTGCCATCAGGAGCCGAACCGCCGCGTCTTTGCAAGGTACGCTGGTGTGGCCTGAACCGCAGCCTTCGCGGCTTGCGCGCCTATCTCAGGCGCGGCTTGGCGAACCACGCGCACCGCACTTCGGCTACTAATGCCTTCGACCGTCGCCTCGAACATCGCTCCTTCGCGAACGTAAACGGATATTTCCTGCCTCTGGTTGACGGGAGAAGCAGCGGCCACGCTTGTCATGCTTCGGGCCGCGGCGCCGACCAATTCATTGTTGGGTACAACTTGCGCACCGCGAGGAAGGTTGACAAGTTCCGGCCCATCCTCGCCGACGATCGCAAGGCCACCGGGCGCGCTCTTGGTCCCCTTCGCGAACCCTGGGATTTTGATACCGAGGAACGATCCCGTACCGCCGGTTAGGGCGCCGAATATAGCTTGGCGTGCAGCGAGCTTAATTAGGTCTTGGATGATGCCATTGATGACATCGCCTGCGATTCCGCCGAGCTTGACATACTCGGCCGCAGCGCCTGCAATGCCGTCCGTCAGCCGGTCGATCGCATCCAGTTCGATATTCTCGATCGCGTCGCCCATATTGGCAGCAGTCTCGCGAACCTCGCGGCGGCGCTGCTCAAGGGGGGATTCGTTGTCACGGTTGACGCCCTGCTGGTCCAATTCTTTGAGCTGGCCCAGAACTCGCAGGCGCTGCTCCGCGATCTGCTTTTGAGCATCGGTCGCGGTCTTGCTCGCAATGACCGCCTCAAGTTCGGCCTTCTCCTGATCATAGGCCAGGTCGAGCAACCGCAGTTCGATATCTCGCCGCTCTTCTCGTCCTGCGACAAGGCGGGATTGGGCCTCCAAGATGTCACGATCGCTCTGCTTTTGTGCCGTCGATACATCCAGCGCGTCGCGGGCATTCTGCTCCTGGCGCTCGACGTCAATTCGCGCCCGCTCGCTCGCCTCGTAGCTTTTGAGTTCGGCCAACAGCTTGTTCTTGCGCGCCTGCGAATATTCCTTGGTCGCGTTGATGTCGTCGGTTGCGGATCGGATCTCGTCATTGAGCATTCGCTCTTCAAGTTCAGCGCGATCGTTGGCGTTGGTCGCAAGGGCAAGCCGGGCCTGCAGGTCGCGCGCGACGATCTGGCGAAGATCGTTGCTATAGCGAGCCGTGATTTCCTCGGCAGTCGGGCCACTAGCGCCCTTCTTTTTCTTGCCGTCGCCGGAAGCGCCAGGGATCGCGGATTCAGGTGCGACCAGCTGCGCATTGATCTTCGTAAGCGATTTTTGGAGGCTGATAACCGATTCCTCGGCCGCCTTCGCGTTGGCGTCAGCCTGCGCGGATGATCGACGCGCGCGATCCAGAGACACGCTCCCGCCGCCTACCATCATGCCCGATCCGGGGTTGGCGTTGGCGGCATCGGCCAATTCCTGCCTCGCCTTGGACCTCGCGCGCGACGCTTCGGCCTCCGCGAGGATCAGGGAAGCCTGTGCGCTGGCTAGTTTTGCTCGCACATTGTCGCGCTCAGCCTTGGCCTGAGCAATCGCCTCCAGCCGTGCCTTACCATGGGCAGAAGCCAGCTTATCGATCGCCTTCTGCGCCTGGTCAGTGGCAGCCTTCGCCTCACCCTGAACCTTCGCAAATGCGCCGGTTGCCTGCGTCGTCTCGTTCGACTTGAGCGCGAGATAGGCCAGCCCTGCCGCCAGCACGCTCAGGCCGAGGATGATCGGATGCCGGGCCAAGAGGGTCAAGGATGCATTGAAAGCCCCGGTTGCGACCGTAGCAGCATTGGCAGCGACGGTATAAACGCCGAGGCCGATCCCGATCGCTGCAAGCGCTGGAATGATCGTGTCGAGGTTGTTTGCGAGCAAGCCGAAGGTTTCACCGATCGCAGCTGACACGCCATTGGCCTTGTCCGCTTCGCCGAAATAGATGGTCAGCGCATTGTTGAGCGTCGTGTATCCGGCGGAAAGGGTCAGCGTGGCATTGGCGGCCTTGCCTTCCAGCAATTCTGATCCTGCCAGGATGGCTTGCAGAAACTCTTGGCTGCTGACCTTGCCGTCCTTCACCAGAGCCGTGAGCTTGGAAACCGACCCGCCGAACTTGGTCGACCCGTTCGCCGCAGCCTCCAGCAATGGGTATAGACCATCGAGCAGGCTGTTGTATTCTTCGGCCTGGATCTTTCCTCCGCGCAGAGCCTGAGTCAGCTGGAGAAGGGCGCCGCTGGCCTCCTGCGACGATATGCCCGTGATTTTGAGCGATGCCGAAACTGCGTCGGTCAGTCCGAAAATGTCCGACTGTGACGCGCCTAATTCTTTACTGGCTTGGGTAAGCTGGCCGTAGAGGTTAGAGAGCCCTTCGATCTCCACGCCATAGCGCTGCGCCGATGCGAAAAGGCGATCCTGCACCGCCTTCATTTCTTCACCCTCGAGCCCGGCAATCCGGAGGTTGTTCTGCAACCGGGTGAAACCGTCCGAGAGTTCGGTTAGCTGAGATATCGACAGGTAGCTGCCGAACGCCCCAGCCAGCCCGCGCAGGCTATTGGCCATGGCACTGGAAGACGATCGCATCTGATTTTCAAGATGTACGACAGCGCGCTCTTGAGCGTCGAGTTGGGCAACGACCCGCGTTGCGGTGGTTCGCATCTGATTTTGGTAGGCCAGCATGTCCGCGCGAAGCTGGAGGATGACGGGATCGATTTCGGCCATGCGATCATGCTATGGTGACAAGGCTCGTCGGATTACCGTCGTCAGGGGGAATGGATGCGGACGCTTATTGTGATTGCAGGGATGGCCCTCTGCTCCTGCGACCAGATGGCGGCGCAGCAGCTTGATGACATTCACGCCAAGGTCGCCAAGGATGCTGAAGAGCAGTATCGTATGGTGGAAAAATCAGGCACGAAAACTGATTTATGCGTTCGCGCTGGCATGGTCTCCGAAGCGTATCTTCAAGCGAAGAACTCCGAAAAATATGACCTGTGGAAGACGGCCGAGACGGCCGACTGCCTTGCAGCTGGCGTCGCAAAGTGAAGCACTACCCTGGCGTTGCTGAGAAGCGGTCAACGTGCCTTGCACGAATGCACAACACTGAAGCTAATGTCCCCGGAGCGAAATTTCGACCTGTAGCAAATACGATGGCGGCGGGACCATGCGCAGGATGTCTCGCTATTGCCCAAAATACCTACCGGGCAGACGAGGCCCCTTTGATGCCACTGGACGAATGCCCTCACCCCGATCAATGCATTGGACATTACCGCATCGATTTAGGTGAAACGTTCCAAGACTTTGGAGAGCCACAAGCGCATCGACCTCAATCTTTTTTGTCACGATTGGCGGGATGGCTGGGCAAGTAGGGCGACCCGAAGGCCGCCCCATTTTATCACTGAGCCGAGGCCAGATCGGGTGCAGCGATTTCCTTTCGTTCATAGTCAGCACTATGCTGGCCGTAGGTTTCCGCATCTACGATTTGCAGATCGGCGCGCCCCGTCAACATCCCTGTTTTAATTACGCATCGCACGTACTTCGTCTGACCAGCATTTACGTTAACGTCGACGCTTGATGTCTTGTTGGTCAGGATATAGCTTCCCGCCGGCACGGGCCACTCTGCGTATTTGTTGCGCCCCAGCTCCACGATTTCTTTTCCACGAAAGCGTATCGGACAAGCCAGACCCATGCCCATCATAGCGCCTTGTCGATACATTATGATTTTGCCCATTGCTTGAGCCGCTGATGGCTGCGCAACTTCGCCGACAGCTTGCGGTGCCGCATCTTGAGCAAGTGCCGAAGATGGAACGGCTGCAACGACCGCAGCAGCCAAGATAAACCTGTTCATTGATAACCCCCGAAAACGCGAGAATCGCGATCGGTAAAGATAATCGTCCCAAGGTAGATTTGAAAGCGGGTCTAAACGCTGCCCCGATGCGCATCCACAAACCGCCGAAGCCGATCGATATCCGCTGGTCCCTTGGTCTTCTCTCCGCCGCCCGTATCGTTGTGAGCCTCCAGCGCTTCGAAATACCCAGACAGCGAAAGCTGCTCCCAATCCAGATGCATCCCGCCGCAATTGGCGATGACTCGACCCTTATTCAGGGGTTCAGGGGGCTTTCTGTTTCGTCCGCCGCCGCCTTTTTTTTTAGGTCGATGCCATGGATGGCGGCGTGAAGGATCGACCAGGCGACGTGCATGGCTTCCGTCAAAGGGCGGGCCGGGAAGACATATTCCGCAACCAGTTCGCCAGCGGTCTGCGGACCGACAGGCATTTCCTCGCCGTCGACCAAGCCATTATTGCCGCCGATCAACCCTTGCAGGATGATGTTGCGGATATCTCCGACCAGCGCCGTGGCGCCGCCGACATAGACCGCGCCCGAATCTGCCATGCCCAGACCGGCCGCGATTTGATCGTACATGGCGAAGATGGAACGGGGATAGCCCTCATGCTTGTGGGCGACCGGGCCGCGCTCGATCGCCACGACCTGCGGCATGGGGAGCCAGAAGCGATACTTGCCGCCAGCGAAGTCGAGGGAGATTGCCGTGTCAGGCATTACGCAGCGGCGGTCCAGACCAGCAAGCCTTCGCCTTCCAGCGTGATTTCAGCGGTGCCGCTATCGCCGTCCTGCGAGTACGCCTGGTTGCGGGTGGTCATGAGCGCAGTGCCGGCATAGCTGCCCATCAGGTCGCCTGCGTCCGTGCCATCGTCGCGGTACAGCTCGACCGTGTAATCCTTGCGAACGCCGAATGCGTCCGAATATTCTTCTTCAAGGTCGATGTTGTCCGATCCGGTGCCGCTGATCGACCACGACGAGCCGGTGACGCGGAGCTTGCGAGTGCCGGGCCGATTAGGCTTGGCGCAATCGCGGCGGTAGCGCTCGCTCGTCTGCGCCGTCCGATTGATGGTCACGCCCTCGATACCGCAGAGTAGCGTGAAAACAGCAGGTGGACCCGCTGCGGTCTTGATTTTTACAAGGGCGAAGTCGGCGCTATTCGGCTCGGACACGGCAAATCTCCAGCATGTTCAGCCGGGAGATTAGGGCGCGCTACCCCAGCGGTTTACCGTCGTTGCCCTGGATCACATGGAAGCGCGCACGGGCGCGTTCGGCCTCCCAATCCGATTGATCGGGCGCATTGGCTTCCACGATGAGGGCGGCCATGGCATGGGCAGCGTCCTCGTCGCCTTCACGATGCAGCGCCTCCACGATCTCGACCATATCGTCAGGATCGACGGCTTCCGTCTTGATCATCTGCTTTAGGAAGGCGCGCAACATGCGCTCGGCAAGGGGCTGGTCCATTGCGGCCAGCCTATCAGCCCTGATAGGCGCGCGCCAGCACGTTCACTATGCCATGGTACGCATCTTTTTCCGCGCCATCGCGCAGCAGGCGGGACGACCGGACGATGAAGCGATACCGGCGGCCAGCGACCTGATAGGCATGAGCCCGCAATGCTTCCACCACCGCGCTGTTGATGCGTCCAGCATGATCGCGAGCGGTTTCCACCATCGGCGTTGTTGTCGGGTCGCCCTGGTAGCGCGGCTTGGCGAACGAATGGATTTGGAACGTCACCTCTGCGCGGGCGGTGCAACCCCGGCCTTGTGGCAGGGATTGCGTCCCCTCCAGTCGCAGAAACGGCCAAGCGGGAGCCTCGGCAATCGGATCGATCGACGCTTTCGCAACGATGGCGAGCAGCGGTGCATCAGCCTTTAGGCTTATGATTGCCGCGCGTTCGGTTTCCCGTAGCAGATCGCTCGCCATGCTCTTCCTCCAATGCGCCCGATTTCAGGGCGGCTTCTGCGACTTCGTTGCTGACTTCGATGGTGCCGGGCTCGTAATGCGCCTCCCGCAGCTCATCGAGTTTGTGGATGTAGAGGCGGGCGAATGTGACGGTCTGCATGGGCTATCCTCCTGACGATCTGGATTTGCGGACGGCTTGGTCGACAGCCTGACGGACCAGTTGCGTTACCTCTGTGCGCTTGGCGTCGCGCGCTGGCTGCATGTACGGGCGAGAGGCCATTTTGCTGGTCCCGAACTCCAGTGCTGCGGCATAGGGCGCATTGCTGCTGACCTCGACCACCAGCGGCGCCGGTTGCGTCACCTCGATATTGTTGGCCAGCACGCCGGTGTCTTGGTTCGGCGCTTGGCCTGGGCTGGAGGGGACATGCTTCTTCCCGCTCACTGCTCCTGCCGTAATGCTGATCTGCGCCTCAACCTGGATGGCTTCACCGGCAGCGAACAGCGCCTTGCTCACGGCGCGCACCATTGCCTCGCCCGATAGCTTCCGCAGGCGGGCAGCATGTGCCTTTGCGCCAATCATCCGCGACTTAGCCACGCCGCCCCCTCCCGACCCAGCCAGCGGCGACCGTATCGCGTTCGATAAGGCTGACCATCCACACGCCTGCATGAGGTCCAGCAAGAACCTCTATCCGCGCTTCGGTGTTCAGGCCGCCGGCCAGCGTCGACGCCAGAACGATGAGCGTCACATCGGTGTCGACATAGCCCTCTGCCTCGCGAATACGCTGGATCGCGCTATCGATCTGGACGGAGCATCCGCGGTGCGCGACACCGCCAGGCGTGACAATGGATCCCCCGTCATCATAAACCGGATCAACCTGCTCGATCGTGCGGGCGTCGTGAAATGGGCCGCCGAACGCCGTCGAGAAGGCCAGGCCGATGTCAGCGAAGGCGTCTGCGAGACTCATTCGCAGCCCACCAAAACAGGCCCGCCGAACAGCCGCCGTTTGATCCGCTGCAATTCCTGCCCGTAGGTGGTCGACGCAAGGCCGCCCTTAACTCGCGCGGCGACCACGCTTTCGGCGATCGATGCGCTGAAGATGCCGGATTTGAAGCTGGTCGCCCCGGTCGCCAGCAGGGCCGCAGTCCCAGCGGCAAGGCCAATGCCCTGCGATGCCAGGAAGTGCGCCGTCAGTAGCTCGGTAGCCTTCTGCTGCATCGTTCCGTAGCTTTCACCGATCTCAGCCTCCGCGTCCGTTGCCCATGCAGCATAAGGCTGGTCTGTCAGCGTCGTGAAGGCGGGGTACTTCGCAAGGAAAGTGTTCAGTGGGAGGCGGGTATAGGCCATGGTTCAGCTTCCCGGCAGTGCGAGGACATCGAACGCCACGCCCGCCGCCGCATTGGCGCGCGGGACCAGTCCTAGACCAAGGATCGTCTGATCGATGTAGCATTTGATGGTGGCGCCTGTCGTGGTAACCGTCCCGGCGACCGGATAGCAGCTTGGCGGCAGGGTAGTGGCGGTGGACGCGACATAGGACGTGACGGTCAGCTTCGGGACCGACTGCATCGCGGGCCATGTGACTGCGCCCTGACCGTTGCTGCCGGTCGTCCCTGACACGGTTCGGCTGATGCGCGGCTGCACGGCGTCACCACGGCGAAAGGTGTTGGTCGATCCCGCAGCGCCGCCGATCGCCTCCATGGTGGGAATGGTGGTCGCGGGAACCGGAATGGCAGCCTGGGCAGCGGCGGCGGCAGACGCAGCATTATCGGCGGCAGTCTGGGCGGCCTGCACTTCCGCCTTGCTTGCGACTGTCGAGGGGATGGAAGGCGGCGCGATGACGACCTGCCCGTAAGCATAGGCTGGGGCGATCATTACCAGCGCGACGGCAACCGCGGCAATCGAGAGGCGGCGGATCATTGCGACACCACCACGTAGGTTGCGCCCGCCGTGGCCGATGTAACGCTGATCTGATCGGTCAGCACTAGGCCCTGGAACGACCCACAGTTGAATTGCCCGCCAGCAGGGACGGGGATCGATGCAGCAGCGGACGCGGCACCGGGCGCGCCTAGATAGACGAGCAGCGCGGCGCTGGCATGATTGTTGACGATCGCGCAGCCCTTACGCGCGGGAGCAGCAGCAAGTGCGCTCTGAAATGTGTTGGCGCTGGCGATCGTGCCTGGCGCTGTCGTGCTGGTCGAGCGGATCGGGGCGATGTTAGTGACGCCAATGCCATCCTGCAACTGGCCAGCAGCGTTGCGATAGCTTTCGGCCGTCGTCTGGGCGGCACCCGGGGCAGCGACCAGCATCAGCGCGGCGATCAAGAGGCGGGTGGTTTTCATGCGTCCTCCTACAAAAAGGGCCGCCGCACCGTAGTGAAGCGGCCCCGTCTCCCCCGGAGAGGTTGGTTACCTGGCTTCGCGGGCCAGTTCGATCGCGGCGATGATGTCGTCCTTCTTGGTCGCATCCCCCAGGTCGATCTCTTCCTTGGCGGCGAGATCCTTGAGTTCATCGACCTTCAGTTTCGACAGATCGGCTCCGTCTTCGTTTGACAGGAGGGCAGCAAGCTCCGCGCGAAGCTCTTCATTCTCGCGGCGCAACGCATCGATTTCGTCCGACTGTTCGGACGTTCCGTCGCCCGGCTTGCCGAGGTCAGGCAACGCGCCATTGATCGTGTCGGCTTCGACTTCAACCGATTGGCCCGGCTCAATCCAGAGCGTGGTGCCGTCCTTGAGGTTGATGCCGCGAGGGCCAGCGGTGTAGTTCGTCAGGGTCTTCATGGCCGTTCCTCCCTCAGATGTTGTCGCGATAGCTCATCGTCTTGGGACGATAGAGTTCGAACTGGCCGACGTTCATCACGCCATCCACGCGCCACGTCATGGACGAAGTAGGGAACAGAGGCATGAATTCGAACATGCCGGGCAGGAAGAATTCCATGTTGTCCGGCGACTTTTCATAGGCGATCATGCGGGCGGTGCTGGATGCGCCTGCCGTTTCAAGTTCGCGGCTCGGACGTATGTCCAGCGGGCGCTTGCTGATGGCCGTGAAGCTGTTGTTCTCTGCCAGATATTTCAGCACCGACGTATTGGTGTTGGAGATCCGCGCATTGTTGATGAACAGGAACTTCGACGTCGGCAGCAGCAGGCTGTCCGCCAAGGCAGTTTCGCGCGAGTTGACATAGACGTCTTGAAGCGCGGCATTCACGTCTGCCAGCATGTTGTCCGGCGTCGCCGATGCCCAACCACCCGTTGGGGCGTTGGCGGTCGGGACAGCCGTCTGATTGATCATGCCGGGGAAATTCTTCTCCGTGCTGCCGCGGATGACGCGATCATAGACGAACTTGTCGGCGACCATGCGCGCCGCCGAAGCCTTGCGCTCGCCAAGGTTCGAACCGCTGGTGATGCCAGGGTTCGTCCCGATCATGCGGGCGAAGCGCTCGACTTCCTGGCGCGACAGTTCGTAGCCGACGCCTGCCAAGTGGAAGCCGGTGATGCCCTGCGAGAAGTTGATCGAGGCATTGGGGACATCAAAGGCCTTGCCGCCCAGATATTCCGCCTTGCCCGCAACGTCGCCGGAATAAACCAGCGTGCCAACATCCCACATGTCGCCATCGGTGTTGACCGGGACCATGCCCGCATAGTCGAACGAGGGATACTTCTGGGGAAGCTCCTTATGCGTCCGATAGAGCGCAGGCTGGGCGAATGCCACCGTCTGCTGCGCGTCGTTGAAATCGATATGCATCGGTGTCGCCCCTTACTGCTGAATGACGCGGATCTTCACGGGCGCGCCAGATGCGGCGGCGTCCAAGAAGGTGGCCGGAATTGCGGTGTTGCCAGATGACACGCTGGTGAAGGCACCGGCGCTGGTCACGTAGACCGCCGCGTCCTTTGCGACAGTCGCGCCTGCCACAACCCAGATATTGCCGTTGTCGAGCAGATTAGCGCTCGCATACTGTCCATAGACATCGGGCGTCCCGGTTAGACCGGTCGCAAGCGCCGAATGCGCGATCGTGATGCCCTTGAATTTGGTGCCCGGCGTGGCGGTTACCTGACGGCCGGTGGTGCCGGTGGAAAAGGCCGCTTTACCGAAGGCGATGCCCGCAGAGTCAGCAACGATGCCAGTGACGCGGTTCTGCGTGGTGCCATCGGCCAACATGCCAGGAAAGCCCTGCGCATAGTCGGTTAGATAAGTGTCCTGAACGGTGATAGCCATGATCCTTGCTCCTTACGCGGCGGATTCAGCGGGCTGACGCCACGCATCGGAAAGGGCGGCTCGACGCTTGGCGCGATCGGCCTGATATTCGGTGCTGGCGTCGGCCAACACGACCGGCGCGCCCAAAGGCTGCACCGTCTGCGTCGCGGGCTTCACATCCTTGGTCAGCGTGTCGAACGCGATCTTGATGTGGTCGCCGGTGTAGGTGTTGCCGGGCATCTGCTTGTCGACCACGGCCTTCATGATGGCGGCTTCGTCCATCGCGTCGGTCACGGCGACACCGACCGCCTTGGCCTTGCCTTCGATGACGGCGAACACCTTGCCTGCGTCGCGAAGCTGCTGGAGCGTCGGCTTGGCGGCGGCCAGATCGGCCGTTAGCCTGGCGATTTCCGCGTCCTTGGCGACGATGGCTGCGGCGTCGGTGGTCGCCTGGGCTTCCGCTGCGGTCACCTTGCCATTCGCGGCGTCGCGGGCGGCAACGAGAGTTTGGATGGTAGCCATTGCCGTATCGGCGTTGGACACATCGACGGTCAGCCCGTCGATCAGCATGGTCTTCATGACGGGTTTCTCCGTTTTGAGGGAATCGAGGATGTTGGAGGGGAGGGCATCACAGACGGCGAAACCGTCCTTGATCGCACATTCGGAACCGGCCCGGCCACGATCGACCAGGGCGACATGGTTTCCGACGATGGATTTTTGGCGCGCGTGGCACTTGGTGCCGTCTGGCGCGGTGAAATCGCCAAATTCGAGTTCGGCGCTGTAGCCGTTGCTCAGTTCGCGCTTGCCGCCCTTGACCTTGGAAATGGCTTCCGCGTCAGTCAGCAGGAGGTCGAACGACAGATAGCCGCCTTCCTCCCACGCTGCACCCATGATGGTGCCGCGCGAAAGCTGACGGTGATTGTCGGCAGTGACGGCCACAGACGGGTGATCGTCGGTGATAGGCTTGCCGATAAAGCTGTGAACGGAGCGCTGATCGAACACGGTGCGTTCGTCGCGCAGCACCTTCACGACATCGGTCGGCTTGAAGGTGTGGCCATCAGGCAGCGCGTCGGCAATCGAAGGCTCGGACGCCAGATAATCGTAAACGCCAGTCCGTGCAGCCTTTGCCCGCACAGCGACGTAACCGCCGGGCAAAGGGCGGGGCGCATCAAGCGTCAGGGCATCAGCGAAATACATGCCCCGCACGATAGGAGGCGTATCGCGGACGGTTTACCGTCGTTGGAATGGCATAGCTTCGGGTAGGCTCTACGGACGGTAGATTAGGCGGGAGGGTTGATCTCGGAGAAGTGCGTCACACCGTGAATCGTGGCACCATCCAAGTCGCACCAAACACCTTCTAACGGCTGACCTCGCGAGGCCGGATCCCATGAGGCAATTTCGGCGCGCCCATCCATGATTTCCCACAACAGCAACTCCCGCCCATCCTTGAGGTCGTCGGGCAGTTCATCAATCGGCCGCCACTCGATACCCATCACCCTTCCTCCAGCATGGCGTCGATCATGGCTGTCCACATGTTCCTTGCTGTACCGCGAGGGTTTTGCGCCTCGATTTCCGCACCAACCTTGGCGGCCGCATCAGCGACGCAACCGGCGATGTCGTTCATTCGACGCTCTGGCGGCATGGCTGCGACTTCAGCCAGCATAGCATCTTTGATTTGCGTAATGGCCTGTTGTTCGAGTTGCTCAAGCTGTGTCATGCCGGCTCACGAAGAAATGCGGAAGCCATTTTGAACGCTCCATGTTCGGGTGGTCAGGGCCAGCGGTGCGCTAACACCGCCGGCCCGCAATCTACCATTTCTGCGGAGTCGTGGCTAGTCGAACCTAACCACCGCCTGCGACCGACACCCACAAAACGGCAACCGCCCCGGCAAGTCCTTGGGCGCCGTCGCGTCAGTATATTCCTTGCCCTCTCGCGCCTGGTGATCTGTGCGCGGGTGGGCCTTACGACTATGCCGCCATTTCCAGGTATCTATCCCAGCCTCGCGCCGACGCTCTTCTGCAAGCGCACTGGTGATCTTCGATAGCTGGTCGCTGGCAATGCGCACCGATCGTGCCCGGCCCATGTCGACAGCGCCTCGTATTTCCTTTGCGACCTCGCGCGCGGGCGTCCGGTTGCGCAGGCCGTCGAACACGGAATTGCTGATCCGCTGCTGCGCCTGTGCGTTCACATCCTTGATCAGCGCGACGTTCCATTCGATCGTCGTTTCAAGGGGCGCCCGCACATCGCCAGCGCCGATCATGGTCTGAAGGTCAACGCCGGTGGCAGACAAGACGGCCCCGCGCCACTTGCCACGGAACCACTGCTCTGTTCGCAGCGCCCAATCCCGAACCTCTGGCGTCAGAATGAGGATTAGCCGGTTGATAGCCTCCGCCGCGCCATCGATCTCAGCACGAACGTCGGCGGGGCTGTCCTGCGTCAGTTCGGACAGGCTGCGGGCATAGGTCGCTTCGATGCGGGGCAGGGCGTCGAACCAGGCGGCGATGACGCGGGCATAGGTCGCTCGGTAGAGGTTCGTCGCAAGCGTGGCGGGCGGCACGATGTCGCGGAGCGTGATGCTGTCGCGGCGGATGTTGCGGGTGCGGCGGGCAAGTTGGGCGAGGTCGAAGCGCATTATTCGCGCTCAGCGATGATCCGAACAAATCTCATGCCGGTGCGAACGGCACGCTCCGGCGACAAGATGCCCATCCACACAAGCGGATAGAGCGCCCAGCACACTGGCGTGGCAAATCGCATATCAGCGCGAAGTCGGATAACAATGTTCTGAGCCATCGTCATGCCGTGATATGCTTGACCGCCCACATGACGGCCTCCTCAACCTTTTCTGCGGCGATACTCAGTTCGCGGTCGAAGGTGCCGATCGCCATCGGCTCGACACGATCACCCCATTGCGGCTCAATCGGCTCTGGCGGCGTGCGCAAGCTGTCGATCAGAAGCAGGAACTCCGCCCCCTTATCCTTGATCGCAACCATCTGCGCCTTCTCTGCATCACTCAGGACGCGGTAGGTATGGCGGACAGCGTTATTGGCGGTGCGATCGTCGCCCGCGCTGCTGACGTGGTTGGTCATCATTAATTCTCCTGCACTTTGGACTTCCAATCGAGGTCCAATGGTTCGAACAGTTCAGGGCCAAATTCGAGAGCGCCCGCGTATGGCTTGAGAGTTTCAAGTTCCAAGTCTTCCGGCACATCGAAAGAGATGGTGACATGCGGCTGATAGCTGTCGAAATCATGCGACCCGCCAGCCTCGACCATGGAGCGGTGACGGCCTTCGATGTCCCACGACGCGAACAGCAACACGACAGCGCTGGGGCCAAGGCGTTCGATCGCGCGCGGGCCGCCTGGCTTGACGCGGACAATGCCCTTGTCATCACCGGACCAGCCTTCGCCCATCTTCATGGGATCGACGGGTGTGCGGGAATACAGGACCGTGACGTGCATGTCGTCAGCCGGCAGGGTGGACTTGAAGCCATTTGCTTTCGCCCACGCGATCAGCGGCGCAGCGTTCAATAGCTTGCGCTGGACGTAGAGCGGGCGAGGCTGGGCATCCGCAAAGAACACGGCGGCATCATTCGCCGCAACAGCACGGCGGGCGGGACGCACAGCCCCGCCACGACCGCCTAGAACTGGATCACCTCCTCCCGCTTGGATTGCAGATGGATCATCATCACCTCCATCATCGTCCGGTTGCAGGCCGAACCTCTCGTTTTCGGGGATCTTCTTCAGCGCTTCAGCGAGGCCGGGCATATAGCCGCGCTCTTCGATGAGGTTTTGCACGGCCTGCGCCAGTGCCTCATGCGGCACCATTCCGCTGTCGATCAGCGCGCCGATGGCATCCATCAGCAGCTTGAACGTCTCAGCCTCCTCCTTTTCGGTCGGCTTGCGCAGCGGCGCCCACACCCACCAGACGTCATCAGGCTTGGCAACACCGGCAGACCGCAACAGGATCGGATCCACATGTTCAAGGCAAGGTCGAGTCTCGTTCTCTTGTCCGTCGCCTACGGTGTCCCACCAGTTATTCATGTCGCTGTCGCCGGTGGCGTTCATGCCAGCGGGAGAGCGGCCCATGAGTTTGGTGAAGGGGATGCCGGACACAGCGGCAAGGCGCTGGTCGACAGCATCCATGAATGCGGGGATGCCAGTCCAGTTGACCTGATAGTCGTCTATCTTTTCGCCTGGGTCATCAGTCCCGGTCCCGGATCGATAGACCGTGGCGTTCAGCGTGCTTTCGCCTTGGGCGATCAGCGCGATACGCTCATTCAATTGTTGCTTGCCCTCCGGTGTGGACAGCATGTCCAACAGATCAGGGATGCCGATCCGCAGCAGCTTGGCCTTTTTGACCAGTTCCACGAACCAAAGCTGTGTGTGGTCGGAATTCTGGACGGCGCTGAAAACCTGGAGCAGACGACAGTCACCCCAGAAGGTTTCAACCTCATTGTCGGTCGAACTGGCCGGGACAGGATCGCCACGGAAGCACACAACACGAGACGGGTGGATGCGTTGGGCAGCCTTCTCGCCGCCGTTGATCTCGAACCATTGCGGCTTGCGATAATCCGGGCTGGATAGCTCCTTGACGAAATCCTTCGGGGTGATTTCCCAGCGCGACACGACATTGATGGCAATCAGGCCGCCGGCAGTGACGGAATCGGGGTTCAGCGGCTTGTCGTGATCGCCTGCGGTGATAAGGATCAGGGCGCCGCCACCGGTGCCGCGCAAAACTTCGGCTTCCTTGACCTTGGCCCGCAGACCGAGGCGCTTTTCCTCTTTCTCGATCTGGGCGATCGCCTCTTTCTCCGCCTGCCAGTCGCGCCACTTCTGAACGCGATCGGCCGCAGGAATAGTGATCACCTTTCGCATCATGCCCGACGACATGTACGATGCGAGGGCAAGCTGATGCGAGAACACGCCCGCTATGCCGGTTTCAGCGGCTCCAGCGCGGGAGAACGGATTAAGCCGAGACGCAAGGTCCATCGCGCCACGCAAACTGTCGGTGATCCACGCCATGGCCGGGAGGGTAGGGCGGCCGGGTTTTGCGGTTTACCGTCGTCAGCCGACGAGGCTGGCTGTGGAATGCTGCCGACGCTTGATCATGGGCGAAACGGCATAGCGCAGAGCATCAATGTAGTGATTATTGGCATCGACCAGAACTGATAAAACATCGCCGGTCAGACGATCGACCTTGTAGCTGTATAGCCGCGCCTCGTTGATCGTCTGCTTGCACCGCGGGTGAATCACGATCTCCTTGAACGACCGCAAATAGCGGATGCCGTCGTCCACGCTACCCTGCCATTTCGGCGCGCCTACAGCCTTCGGAACGCCGTGCCGCGTGATGATACTGATCGAACCAGGCGAAGCGCTATCCCACCTGCTAACATGGCTCGCATAGCCGGGGATGCCTTCGCCGACCTTGGCACCGATATCGTCCAGCTCGACATTGCGCCCGCCTGCCTCATGGCTGACGTAGAGCGTATCGCCATGGATGTAGCAGCGAACCGCCGCCATCGGATCTTGCGAATAGCCGAAGTCACCGCCCTGATACGGGCCGTCCCAGCTGTCTTTCGGTTCAAACTCAGCCATGCGCCATTTGCCCGAAAGCACCTGGGCATCGGAATTGACGAGATAGCCGCCCTCCCAGACGTGATCATAGGTGGCGGGGTCAAGCCGCTCCTGTTCGCGACGACGCAATGTCTCAAGGCCCGGCGGGAAGAATGGATTATCGCCGTGGTTCACCTCGGCAGTGATCGCATTGGCTGGCGGGCTGAGCCTGAACCGCTTGTCAACCGGGCTGCCTTGCTGGCGAGGGTTCCAGAGCGTCCACATCTCCGATTTGGGTTGGCGGAACACAGTCGCTTCCAGGGCGAGCCAAGACGTTTCCGGCACGTCCTCGGCCTCTTCCACGATAGTCAGATCAATCTTTGCCAGCGACTTCACCGACTGCACGTTTCGACGCAGGCCGCGGAATATGAACTGTGTCCCGTTCGCGCCCTTGAGGTAATCAACACCTACGTCGTAATGCGCCTCAAGCCATGGCTCGGACGCAATCGCCGCTTTCAATTCGGCATGGAAGCTCTCGGAAATGCTGGCCTGATATTCGCGGGTACAGAGTATGCGCAGCGGATCGGCATAGCCCCATATCGCCGCCATCTTCGCCGCATTGAACGACTTACCGGACCCGCGCCCGCCGTGGAGGTTTCTATACTGAAACGAACCACGTGGAGGGGCGAATACAGGGACGAGTTTAGGTGGCAGCTGGATCGTTGCGTTTGTCATCAGCTGCCACGATGGTGATGGTGGTCGGCTTCAAGGTGCCGTCCGAATTGGTGTGGTCGACTTCCTGCTTATCCCGCCAATCGTCTGCGGCCATGTTCTTGAGGCCGAAAATTACTGCTGTTGCCGCTCCTGGTCCACCGCCTGCAACAGCGATTCCTCGCAACTGCCTTTCCCACCAAGCCGCGCATTTCGCCTTGCCGATCTTTAGGGCTTCCGAAAATTCCAGGTAATCTTCCGCCCATTGGTTGATCGTGGAGCGCGCAACGCCGATCTCAGCAGCAAAGGATGCGATCGATGCGCCCTCCTGCATATGCTCCATGATCTGGTCACAATAGTCCGGATCGTACTTGCTGGGCCTGCCTGCCGTCACAATCCAGTCCTCCGTTCACGCCCAAGCCGATTGCCCAGCACATAGTTGCTCCTTCGGTTCGGCCCCGGTCTACCGTTGGGCCAGCGGGTGAGAAGAAACTTCTCCCGCGCTTCCTTCACGTCGTCGGGCAGCATCCCGATCCAGCGCGCGATCGTCTGCCAGCTCGCCCGATGGATTTCCTCAAGGATGCGGTCATGCCCATGGACGATGAAATTGTCCGCGAAGTCGTCAGGCATTGGCCTGCGAAAATCGCGCGGCTGTTGCTCCATCACCCCCACCTCCCAATCAGAACCCAGAACCTCATGCTGCCGTGTCCTTGCCGATATCACCCCAGACAAACCCCATGGGATTGGCCGCGCGCATGATCGCATTGCCTCCAGCATCGACCAGGCCAGTGTCGGTCGCCTGATGGTCCGGGACGTTCGGAATGTGCCAGCTGTTGCCGGTCGGCCACCAATAGCCGTCGTCATCAGACCGCGGCTTGGCGGTGGTGCGCTGAACGAAATACCTCATCCCATCACCTCAAAATAATACCTTGCCCAATCGATCCGCACCCCCAAGCGCTTAGCCTCAACCCCAGCGGCGGCGCGGTTTGGGCGCTCGCGGAGGATGAAGACGATGAAGTCGGTGAGGGTCATGCTGCGTTCCTCCCCAGCACCCGGTTCATGATGGAATCCGTGGTCGCATCGACGCGCGATCCATCAGCTTTCCGCTGCTCCACAGCCTCACGCACCGGCTTGTCGAAGAACGCCAGCGACCGGGGCGACGTGCGCAAGTTGGCGCACCGTTGGGTCAGCGTTTCGCGGATCAGCGCAGGGTCGGCACCTGCGGCTATCCAGCCTTCAACCGTGTCGAGTTCAGCCTTGTGCTTGTCGAACCTGATGCTCGGATCGGGCGGCGTGATGCTGGCGATCTCGGACAATTCAATCATCAATCCCGACACCTCGCGCGGAGAAGCGTTAGCTTCTGGTGAAGGTGATTGTGGCGGGCATTCTCCAAGCAATGCTTGTGGCATGCTCTGAGCATTGCTTGCGGCATCTTTCGGGCATTCCCCCCAGCGTGCTTGGGCAGCCTTTGACGCCTTCTCGGAGCGGCGCTCAGCATTGGCCTTCGCCTTCACCAATTCAGCGTCGATCCGCTTATGCCGCCACTCATGATCCACGATCTTGAACAGGCGAGAGATGGACGGACGGCACCGTTTCCAGCCCTTGCTGTCGAGTTTCGTGATCTGCTGAAGGACTGCATCGTCATCGGGCGCGGGGCCATTACGCCAGTAGTCGAGGATCAGCAGCAGGTATGCGCCATGCTGTTCGGTTGTCAGGCGCTGGGTGTCGCCCAGATAGTCGCCAATGTAGAACGGCATCCAAGCGGAGGCTTCCTTGCTCATTGCACAGCCCCCCGAACAGCCTGATAGGCGCCAAAGAACCGCCCGGTAGCGGACCCGCTGGGGCCGTTGCGCCGCTTAGCGACAATGAAGTCGATCTGACCGGCGACCTTATCCATCGCCATCTGCCAATCGATGAACTTGCCGTCCGTCTCAGGCGGCTTACCCTGGCGCAGATAATATTCGTCGCGATAGAGGAATACGACTGCATCGGCGTCCTGCTCGATTTGGCCGCTGTCGCGAAGATCGGAGAGCATGGGGCGCTTGTCGGGCCTGCTCTCGACACTGCGGTTGAGCTGGGCAAGAGCAAGGACGCCGACATCATATTGCTTGGCGATGGCTTTCAGGCCGCGCGACACCTCAGACACGGCGAGGTTCATATTGTCGGTGCGGAAGTCGGGACGCAGCAACTGGAGGTAATCCACCATAACCAGCTCCAGCTTCTGGCCCATGGCCTCCATGCGGCGTTTGTAGCGGCGCACGATCATATTCAGTCGACCGATGGTCAGTGATGACGCATCGATCAGGTGAAGTGGCAGGTTGCGAAACACGCGATCGGCCTCGTAAACCCGGCGCTTGGCATTATCGGACGTGAACCGACCGTCCCGGATCGCTTCGTAAGGGATGCCGCTTTGCCCGTCGAAGATCACGTCGCTGGTCGCGCGCTGCATGAGTTCGAGCCGGTTCATTTCCAAGCTGACGAACAGCACGCCATGACCGGCGGCAGCCGCGCCCAACGCATAGGACAGCGCGGCGGAGGTCTTGCCCATGCCAGGGCGTCCGGCGAGGATATCGAGGTGATGTGGGCGGATCGGGCCAAGCACTTCATCCAGGCTGTCGATCTGACCGCCGCTGGTCACGCCGTATCGCGGCTCGTCATAGGCGGCGAGCATTTCGCCGAAAGCCTGATGCGCACTGACCTGCACCACACCGTCGCCGTGATCGCTGATGCTCGACAGCGCGGCGTCAGCAATACCGACAACCTCCTCATTGGTGGCGTCCATGCTGGCGGCAAGCATTGCGGCATTGGTAAGGCCGTCGATCAGCTTGCGGCGCTTTGACATGGTAGCGATTTGCTCGATCGCCGCGCTCGCGGTCAGCAGGCTAGCACTGTCCTGCGTCAGCACAGCGAGATACCGCATCCCGCCCAGTTCGATCATCGCGGGATCTTCATCGAAATAAGGCTTGATAGTTACCGACGTGACAGTCCGGCCCGTCGCTGCCTCTTTGATCAACGCCGAGAAAATGCGGCCATGCAGCGCCTCGAAGAAGTCGCCAGGCTCCAGCTTATCAGCGGCGCGATCGATCCACCGGTTGTCCATCATCATGGCGCCGATTAGCGCGGCTTCGGCATCGACGTTGCGAACCGGCTCTATCTTCTGACCTTCGATCAACGTTCATTCTCCATAGCCAGAAATGCGCGCTGGAATCGTGCCTGCGCGCGCGCCGTCGCTTCAACGTGCTGGCGGTCTATCAATTTCGGCGATCCAGGGACGAGATCGCGGGCGAGGGCCGCGTACTCATTCCAGAGGCGGTCAACCTCTCCGGGGCTATGCAGGCGGACAACGTTGCTCACTCGAAAACCTCCGTCTGCCAACCGCCACCAGCCTTTTTGGGCAGCGCCTTCACGGCGATAAATCGAAACGGATATTGCTCGGCAGCGACCTTGATCTTTACGCGGGCGTCGTCGGTCCAGAAGCCTTTGACCTCATGGACCTCCATCAATCCGTCGCCGCGCATCACGGCATAGTCCGGCGTGTAGAACGTGCTATCAGCGAGGCGCAGCTTCAAACCCTCGAAGCGATACCAGGCGATATCTCCGGCCATCAGGGCAAGGCGCAGCACGGTCGCCTCGTAGGAGGCTTCCGTTTTGTTCTGCGCGCCCACCTTGAGGCGGCCAAGGGCTTGAATGCTGCGCTTCACGTTCAGGCTTCCGGCGCGCCGACGAAGATCGGCAGGCCGGTTTTGCTGCCAACCTCTTCGATCGCCTCATTGAAGGCCGTCTCAAACGTCAGATCAGGCCGCCACAATTCGTACCAGAACAGCAAGCCCTCGCTGGTTTTGCGGTAGCGGAACCGAGCGATCAGACGGAAAACATCGGCCGAACGTGTGAACACAGGGATGGTGATCGAGAACATGGTGGGCAAGGTCAGCGGCTTGCCGTCGCCGTCTGTATGCTCGCTATCGAAGGTGAACTGCGCTTCACCGCTCGAAAGGTTCTTAGCTTCCTTGATGACGGCCCGTTCATAGACCTGAAGGCCGCGCGAGATTTCCACCAGCTTAGAAGGGCTGGCGAGAGTGCCGCGATTGGCGCTCACGAAGTCTTGCGATGCCTTGGCGAAGGCGTCCACAGGGTCAGCGGACACGTCTACGATGTTATCTTCGATGAACCGGGCAAAATCGCCCATCCCCATCGGCTTTGCGTTCTTGCCGATCCAGGCCTGCCATTCCTTGGACAGCGGGAAAGCATAGCTTGCCTTATGGCGACGGCCCTGGACTGCATTTACGGACTGCTCACCGCCGACCTCGTCGTTGTCGGGATGGTAGTCGAAGATCGCGGTCAACGAGGGCTTGGCGGCATCATCGCTGGAGAAGATCGCCGAGTGCGAGAACTTGAACCGGTTCACCAGATCGATGAACGATTGAAGCTGGGTCAGCGCCGCCGTCCCGCTGCGGTGGAGAGGGAACGGACGAAATGCGTCCCACGCGCTCGGTGCGACCGGAGTCAGGCCTTCATGCGACAGGGCGAAATGAGCCTTCGTGCCGTCGCGCGGGTCCGCCAGTTCTACTGGCTGGGCCTTGATATGCTCTTCGGCTACCGTGAAAGCGGTTTCCATCAATTCGCCGGTGCGGTCAGCAACAGTCTTGGTATCGGTCATGGTCATATCCTCGATCAGCCGCGAACAGTGCGGGCTTCGGTGTTGATTTCACGGATGGTGCCGAACAGGTTTCCTTGGTTCGGCTTGTTCGGACTCATGCGGCCATCGCTGGTGAACCAGGCCACGGTCGCGCCGTGCTTCTCGACCGGCAGCTTGAAAGCGAGGCTTGGGGTCAGCACCGAAAACTCGCGATCGTGGTCATAATCGACCTCGATCGTCAGCGTGATCTTGCCCTTTGCCTTCTTGCCAGTGTCGATTCCGACCGCTTCCAGCTTGGTGGCGAATTCGCGCAGAGGCTCGCAGCTATCCGCATTGAACTGACCGTCCTTCAACATCAGGATCAGGTCAGACAGCGTGGAAGCAGCGGGATAACGCTGCCCACCATCAGCCGCGCGCTGCTCAATGATTTCTCCGGTTTCTTCGTCAATCGTTTCCATCTATATTCTCCATCGGCGTAGTTCGGGCCGTGTCTCGCTTTCCTCGGGGCGCGGCCCTTTCCGCCCCGGCGAATTTCTCAAGATGAAGTGAAGCGGCCAGCGGCATCACGCTGCGGCTGATCGAGCTTTCTCCTTTGCGCTCTCCTCCATTCGGAGCGCATCAGGTCAAAGAAGGCTGGCGTCTCGGCCATGTGCCGGCGCAGGGTGAGTTCGGTCATGCGGCCTTCCTCAGCGCCAAAGCCTTCACCGACCAGCAATGCCGACAAAGCCCGGTTTTGGGCGACCGACGACGATGCGGAAACGGCTTGGCGCATTGCTCGCAACAGGGCACGGCGTCCTGCATGGTTTGGGGTTTCATGCTGCGGCCTCCAGCGACCGAACTTCCCATTGGAAATTCTCGCGGATGTAGAGTTCGCGGGCAGCGATCATTCCGTTCGACCAACCGAGGTCCACATAGAATACAGCCGCCTGCGCAACCTTCCGCCAAGCCAATCCGGCATCGATGCCAAGCACACGCTCGACTGGCAGAGCGTCATCAAGAACGCCCGCTTGAGTGTAGAGCAAATGACTTGCGATCGGCGCTTCGCCTCGCAAAAGGCTGTCGCGAAGACATGCGCGCGCATAAAGTACGTTGCCTTCAACATCACCAGCATAAGGCGATTCTAGAATGACCAGCCTCATGCCGCGGCCTCCGCGAACATGTCGCCTTGCGAGGTGGCTGCGTCGATCTCATCCGCGGCGTGCTGGATGCGCGCGTGAGCGATCGGCAGATAATCGGCTGTCAGCTCGCAACCGACGAACCGGAAGCCTTCCAGCATCGCCGCCTTGCCGGTCGATCCGCTGCCCATAAACGGGTCCAGCACCAAGCCACCGACGGGCGTGACAAGGCGCACAAGGTACCGCATCAAATCTGTGGGCTTCACGGTCGGATGCGTGTTCCGATACTGCGTGTCGCGCCCTTCACTGATACTGCTGGCCTTGCCGCTGGTACCGTTTGCGGTCTGAAACGCGACGAACGCCTGCGGCTCGAAAGCGTCCATGCCTTCATCGCGATCGGCTTTGCTGGCTTTAGCGCAGTAGAAAAAGCGGGAAGCGCTGCCCTCGTTTGAGCCATATTCCGGACCGGTGACTGAGCCGCGGTTGCCATATTTCCCGCCATGTCCAGTTTGTCCGCGCGGAGTTGTGGAGGGCAGATGACCGCTCTTGGTGTGCGGAAAGGATTCTATAACTTCATCGCTGCCGTCATGAATGACGTTGGCGGGCCAGCGGCCTATCGAAGACGGCTCAGAGCGCTCAACAGTTTTACCACCCTGCCCAGGCGCGACAGTAAGTCGTTTGGCTGGCCCGCCCCATCCTGGCGTCCCTATCTGAGGCGCTAAACCGTGAGGCCACCCCACGCGACAACCATCAATATTGATGGCACCAGTACCGTGCGATTCCACATTCGCCAGCACCGTGCCGACCAGCGGCTTGCGCGCCATGACTATCGGCTCATGCGCGGGCTTGAGCGCGGTACCCCAACCCTCATGCTCGCCCTGGAGGTTGCGCGACTTGGGGAAGCCTGACCCATAAATCCACATAATCTGGTCGCGGATTTCGAAACCGGCATCCTCGATCGCGCAGGCCATACGATGGTAGGTGCGCGCATGGGAGAAGGCGATCAGGTGGCCGCCCGGCTTGAGGACGCGCAGCGCAGCCGTCCACATCGCGACGTCGAAGGCGATGCCAGATCGGTCCCAAGCGCGACCCATGAAATCCAATTCGTAGGGCGCATCGGTGATGATGCTGTCGATCGAGTTTTCCTCCATCGCAGCCATGGTTCCGCGGCAGTCGCCGGGATGAATGATGAAGCGATTCACACCCGCGTCTCCCCACAAACCCTCATCCGCCGCGAATATTCCCGTGCCTTGCGACAAAGCTCCGCATTCTCAGGCCGCGCACAGAGAGCGTCGATCTTGCGGCGGCGCTCAGCCTGGGTCGGGGTGAGGCTGGTGAAGGGGAGGGGGGTCATGCCACCGACCTCGGCCGACGCATATTCCCGATCCGATCAAGCCAGACGCCCAGCGTATTATAGACCCGACGCATCCGATGCTCGTCCTTGACAAGCAATTCGTGATCCGTGACCTGCACACCGCCTGGGCTGCTGGGATCTTCGGACTGAGCCACTTCATTGGCGAGGGCGATCAGGTCGCGGGTCAGCGGGTCCGTGGAGCAGAGCGCGTCGATCGGGACGTGACGCAGGCCATACAGCGCATCCATCTCGTCATGGGCGGTGCTGTCGTGGGCAAGCAAGCCCCACAGCTTATCGGCCGATGGCAGCGACGATCCCGAACGGACGTTGCGCAGGTGGCGTTCGCTAATGCCGAGCCATTGGGCAACCTTGTCCTCACCATGCTTTGCGCACAGGCGGGACAGCGAAACGAGCCAGGCGTTGCGGAACTGAGTTTCCGTCGCAGGTTGCACAGGCGGAACGATGTTGCACTGCGTCATGGTTACAGGCCTTCAGCATGAGAAATGGAAACATCACCATCGACCTCCGCCACCGTGCGATGACCGGAGAAATCGATCGGCCGTTGACGCCAGACGCGGGTGCCGTCTGCGGTGGTGCGGATCAGGGTGGCGCCCGGATGATTGGGGAGGTGGTGGGGCATGTGTTAGGCCGCCTGGCGCTGTTGCAGGTGGGCCAGCAGATGACGGCCGACGAACTCAGTATAAGCGGGCGGGATGGCTTGGCAGAGTTCGGCCAGGGTCATCCAGTCAATGCCCATGGCGGCGCGCGCCTGCTCGACGGTGAAGTCTGGGACGCCCTTGTCAAATTTCCGCCGGCTGTCCCGTGCACCTTCGCCATAAACCCCGATGGTGCGGTTGCGACGGCGATTGCGAGCGTGGCCGCCATAAACACCGATCGTATCGCGCTGACCGTGCTGACATTGAGGCGTGAACACCATCAGATGCGACAATTCGAACAACCTGTGTCGCAGGAGGTCAGCATCCTCAACGCCGAGGCCGAACATGGTCCCGCACAAGGTGATCGGCGCAACCAACGGCGCACCAACCACATTTTCGATTGCCCAGGGCAAGCCGGAAGCCATGAGCATGTCGCGCGTTTGAGGCACAAGGTCCAGATGCTCGCGGGCGTTGTGCATGGTCTTCATGGACGTATGCGCCTGGCACGGCGGACTGGCGTGGATCGCGTCGAACGATCGAACGAAATCCATATCAAGGCCCAAGCAGTCAGCCTGGATGAACTCGAACGGATACCGCGGCTGCGGCTTGATATCGACGCCTACGACATCGAAGCCGGCGCGATAATAGCCCATGCCCGCACCACCAGCGCAGCAGAACAGATCAAGGAGACGAGGACGCGCCATCTACCCCTCTCCCCCAGGAACAAGCCCAGCGGCGACGAGGTCGGGGCATTCACAGCTCGTGAAATCCTGATGGCAGGCCTTGCAGCGCTCGACGCCCGCAACCGTGTCCGCGAGGTCTTCCAGGAACTCGGCAGCCTGTTGCTGGATCGTGTCGTCGTAGAAGATGAGGGTCATCTACCGAACCCCCGCAAATCGCTGCCAGCCACCCGGGCGGCCCGTCGAAAGCGCGATGGCAGTATGCCCGCAGCCCGAACGAGCGCCGCAGCGAGGGCAGGGGTAGCTTTCGGCCCGCACCGGCTCAGACACAGCAGCCTGATAGGTCGCGACCTCCTTACCCGTGTACCGAGCGAGAGTGCTGCCGACGCCGATCACTTCGACCGACCGACAGTTGCCCAGGCCCTCGACCTTGATCACGCCAGCGGCCTGCAACCGGGCGATGCTGTGATTGACCCGCGAGCCGCTGCTATTGAGCGCCGCCGCCATGTCGCGCTGGCAGGGGAGAATTTTGCCGATGCTGGCGGTGATGATCGCGAGCGTTGCCGCGTCGTGTTCGTCGCGGGTCATAGTGCTACACTCCCACCGAAGGGAGATTCGCGATGGATGATGAATGGATGCGCGCGTTCGAAATCGAGGTCAGCAAGATCAATTTTCTGCTGGAAAACCTCTACGCGATTAATTTCAGAGATCATGGCGCTGACCCCTCTGATGTTGACGATGTTTCAGATGAGCTTTGCCGTCAGGCGCTGTTGCCGCCGACCACGTACGGAAAAGGCGCAGACCCAGAATACATGCAGCAATTCCAAGAAATGCTGTCGCACAGGATCGCGATGTTTTTTGCGAAGGTCCGTCAGCGCGTCGAAGGCGAGCAGTCAGAAGACTAAGGTCGGGGCCGGACTCACCGACGATCCTCAGCGCGCTCATGCCGCCGCATCCTGCTTGGCGGCGGGGCGGTAGGTGGCCATGAAGTCGCGAACCCTAGCGACCGTGCTGCGCCGCGGCTCACGGCCTTCACGCAGCCCTGGGATGAAGCTTGTGTCGTTCACCGCGTCCCGGCCAAACCGGCTTTCGCGAAGCTGATGCCTGGCGCAGAAGCGCTCGATCTCTGGGAGAAGGTCGTCCATCCGCATGGTATGCGACGGATATATCCGTCATGTCAAGAGAGTGACGGATATATCCGTAAATTGTGCCGGTCATATCCGTCATGGGATAAGGCGGACATGACCTTTGACCTTGAAAGAATCAAAGCTGTTTTGTCGGAGGCGACAGCCCCGGACGGGCCGTTTAGTCAGCGCAGCCTAGCTGCTCAGGCTGAGCTTCAACGCGATACTGTTGGCGATATTATTCGCGGTCGAAATAAGAACCCCACGATCAACGTTCTGATGAGCCTCGCCGAGGCCATGGGCCGGGACCTGTCGGTTTTTGGTATTGTGCCTGGCGAACAGCTGGGGGCAGATGCTGGTTTGACGCAACGAGCTTTAGAGCAGGCTCTAGACGACGCGTGGGAAGGTCGTCCTCGACAGCGGCCCGCGCAAATTCGATACTTTGCCGAAATCGTCCTATCTGTCCTTGAGCTTCCCGAAAATCAGCCATCCAAACAGGATAAGCAGGCGAGTGGCGGAGCGGACGATGTCGAAGCAGATACTCCAGTTCGCGCTGCCACCAAGAGAGCTTTATCGTGACAAGCGCGCAGTCTCGGAAGCAGGGCGAGCAGCCAGCAGCACAGGCAGAGGAAACCAGTTTGGTCCGTTCTTCCATCACATCCTCGAATCACTTTTGTTCTATTTATGTTCTGTAGGCTGATCTGAGAATGTAGGAAACAGCCCTTAGGGGATATACAGGGTTGGCTGAGGATAAGTGGGCTTCGTCAGCAAGCATCGCCTTTTAATTTCCGCAACATGCTTGCAAAAAGTTTCAGCAAGCATATGTTCGCCACTGTGCAGCAAGCATGGAGGCATTGATGAGTAGTGCTCAAAGTAAAGGTGGACGTAGCAGGGCGGAAAAACTGACCCCCGAACAGCGCCACGAAATAGCCAGCACCGCCGCGAAGGCGCGCTGGGCTGAAGCAGCAAACCTGCCCAAAGCCACCCACATGGGTACGTTGAAGATGGGCGAAGCAGAGATACCGTGCGCCGTCCTTTCTGATGGCACTCGGTTGTTGACCCAGGCGGGCTTTCTTCAAGCCCTTGGCCGCTCCAGTAAGCCCAAGGGGAGATCTCAGCAGGTAACCGACGGTTTGCCGCCTTTCCTAGCCACCAAGAGCCTCAGTTCGTTGATTACCAACGATATTATCGAGTCGACGGAGCCTATTGCATTTGTAACGCCGACTGGCGGAAAGGCTCTGGGCCATCGCGCTGAACTGCTACCGAAAGTTTGCGACCTGTTCCTAGAGGCTCGCAGCGCAGGATTGCTTACCGCGCAGCAGTTGCCGCTAGCAGTGCAGAGTGAAATCCTGGTTAGGTCGCTCGCAAAGGTTGGCATCGTCGCCTTGGTCGACGAAGCCACTGGCTTCCAAAACGAGCGCGATCGCGACGAACTGCATAAGCTGCTCTCCGCTTATCTGACAGAAGAGCGCCTTGCTTGGGCAAAGCGGTTCCCCGACGAATTCTACCGGCAGATATATCGACTCAAAGATTGGCACTGGCCGCCGACGGGAAGGGCGAAGCCGCCCGTCCTCGGTCATATCACGAACGACATTGTGTACGATCGCCTGCCGGAGGGCGTCCTGCCGAAATTGCAGGAACTCAATCCGATGGATGAAGAATCGAAGCGTCGCCGATATAAGCATCATCAGTTTCTGTCTGCCGATGTCGGTCAGCCCGATTTGCGGGACCATATCCTGCAAATTCTTCCCCTGATGAAGGTGTCAAAAACCTGGGACGGGTTTAAGCGTCTCATCGATACCGCCTTTCCAAAAGGTGGGACACAGATCGACCTCGACCTCTAAACTGGTTCAACGCAAAGCCCCGCCCGATCCGTCGCGGCGGGGTTTTTCGTGCGCCACGAAGAAAGTTTCGGGCAATTTCAAAAACATACCGGCTTGACGGACAAATCCGTCAATTAATGCTTGAGTGACGGATATATCCGTCATAAAAGGCCCCCACACCAGATGAGGGCGGCCTTCTCCTTCCTCATCGAATTGGAGGATGGGAATGGGTACGAGGGCACAATTCTTCGTCGGCGATCCGCTGGACATCGAAAATCGTCAGTGGTTGGGCGCGGTCGCTTGGGATGGATACCCTGATGGCGACATTGGCGACCATTTGGAGGGTGTCACCACCGAGGATGGATTTCGCCTCGCCATTTCGCTGATTTCGTCCGAGCGCAGGGATTTTTGCGACCCTTCCGCTCATTCCTTCCCCTTCCCGTGGACAGACGATCTGTTCCTGACGGACTGCACTTATGCATGGTTCGGCGATCGGGTGCAGTTCACCTATTTCCATCGCGGATTTGTTGATCTCGACCAGTACCGGATGAGTGCGGATTTCCGCGAAGAATACGGTGACCGCGAGGACCAGTTGGCCGGCGACATTCCAGCCCCAGTCGATGCCTCTGAAAAGCCCGCTGGCCCGGACAGCGCCATCATTTTGAGTGTCGCCTGAATCTCCCCGGACCCCGGCACCACCGGGGCGAGGCTGAGATTCAGTTTGCAGGAGGTTTCACATGGACTCCGAGATTAAGACATCCATCCCGATCAATTTGCAGCTGGCAGATGTCCGGCAGGCGCTTTTTGACGCGGCCAAGACTGACCCTCACACAAGCAATGTGCTGCGTTACGAAAGCGGCCGTGCTGTCGGCATGATGGGCAATGCGATGGATACCATTGCAGAACTGATCAAAGCACTGGAGGCCGTCAAAGCCGTGCGCGTTGATCGCGACGACAATATCTGGGCCGGTGCAGATCGCGCTCGCAAGATTGCCGATGAAGCCATCGCCCGCGCCACCGGTGCGCAGTCATGAGCGCCGCGACGCTGAGGGGTGAGACGGTCCAAGTCTCATGCAAAACGTGCAAGCAGCCTTTCATGGCTCGTGTCGCGGATCGCAAGCGTGGCTGGGGGAAATTCTGCTCCAAGTCGTGCAAGGCGATCAAGCAGACGCAGCGCTTTAATTCTGGCGCAACGCCGAAATCGTGGAAGCGGCATGATGGCGTTTCACCCATGAAGCACAAGGTGTGCGGTGCTTGCGGCGCTCCAGCGATCAATGGTGTCTATGGCATCGACGGTCGCATCGAATGGGGATGCGCGATGCATCACGACACGTCCCATCCGTTCAGTAGTGATGCATTGGGTCAGTGGTGATGACCGCCGCCCTCCACCCCATAGCCGCCTTCACGGCCCAGCCCAGCGACTTCACCCGCGCGCAAATCCTGATCCAGGGTCACATCGCGCAGATCGACGCCGCGCTGGCTCAGGTCCGGCTCCATCGCGCTACCATGCTGCCATCCATGGCGGACATGCATGAGGCCGTCCTGCATCGCTACCGTGACGCGCTGATCCGCGATCTGGACTGCGTGCTGGCTGCACCGCTGGGCGCTGGAGCCTTCATCTGCATCTGGAACCACAACGGTCACGGCCCGCGCATCATGGATGCCTGCGAGGCTGTGGATCGGTCGATTGGGCGGCGGGATGCTTATCGGGGCGTGCTTGCGGCTCGTCAGGTGGGGAGGGCTGTGGCGTGAGCGATATCCTCCACATCATCCAGCACTCACTTGGCGTCGATCAGTTCGGCCAGGGTAACCAGTACCGCAACTATTTCGTCACTGGCGAAGGTTCGGTTGATCATCCGATTTGCATGGAGGCTGTCGGACTTGGCCTGATGAAAATCATGCGCGCCAAGTACGAGCTTTACGGCGGCGATGACATGTTCGCGGTGACGGACGAGGGCAAGGCATGGATGGCTGAAAACAACCCCGCACCACCCAAGCTGACACGCAGCCAGCAGCGATATCAGCGCTATCTCGAAAGCGATAGCGGCGTGTCTTTCGGCGAATGGATGAAGCGGAAAGTGGCATGACCCACCTAATCGCCCCACCCCGCGAACCAGATCCGCCGCGCGAGCAGTGGCCGATGGGGATCATGGCCGCCGTCGCAATCGCAATCATCGTCATTTTTGGCGGGCTTTTGATCGCCACGCCTAATGTTGGAGGGTTTTGAGATGAGCCGCGAAGTTCGCGATTATTCTCAGCGCTTCGATGTGCGGGCGCAGGGCTTCAACCCGGATGTGCCGGTCGCAGGTTTCTATCGGTTTCGCATGAGGTCAGGTGGCGCGCTCTGCGGCGTTCGCATCTGGCACGGTCAGCCGAACGACCCTGTGACGGGCGAGCCGCTGGACCGGTCGTTGCGCTGGCAGGCTCAGGTCAATGGTGAGCCGGTCGATCTGGCTCGCGTCTGGCCGAAGTGCGCCGCCGATCCGATCGACGCCGACGAATACGAATATCTCCGGTCTGTTCAGTCGTGGGCCAAGCAGCACGCGCCGACCAGCCCCCAAGCCAATCTCATGCAGCGGATCAACCCTCTTACCGCGCCAACCCCGTTTTAAGAAAGGAACCGTCATGGCAGTTGTCCAGCGCGCCCGCGCACCCGAATTTGACGAAAACCCGCGCGCCGCCATTGGTGGCAACAATCCGCCTATCGACCAGCAGATTGTCATCGACCTGTCCGAAGCGCTGGCCGCCGAAGGGCTGACGGCTCGTATCGAGGAGCTGATCGCTAGCGCAGGTCGCGCGCCGAACATCACCAGTCCTGAGATCGCCGGCCGCTATGCTGACCTGATCAAGCAGATGGTCGCGGCAGGCAAGGCGGTGGAAGCCGAACGTGAAAAGCTGAACCGCCCGCTGCTGAACGCCCAACGCGCATTGAAGGGCAGGGCGGACGCCATCACCGCGCCCCTCAAGGATGCAGAGACGGAGGCGCGCGCCAAGGTTCGTCGCTACGATGCCGAGCAGGAGGAAATCGAGCGTCAGGCCCGCCTCAAGCGCGAGGCGGAAGAGCGTAAGGCCCGCGAGGAAGCGGAAGCCGAGCGCCGCCGCTTGCAGGCTATTGCCGACGAGGAAGCGCGGCAGGAACGCTTGCGCCTCCAGGCTATTGCGGACGAAGCCGCTCGCAAAGAACGGCTGCGCTTGCAGGCGATCGAGGACGAGCGCGCCGCTGCCGAAGCCCGCGAAGCCGCCAAGATCGTGGTGGAGGCTGAAACCGTCGAAGTCGCCGCACCGGTGGTCGAGGTGGAGGTTGCCTATCAGCCAGCCGCGCCGGAACCGGAACGGACAGTCATCCAGGGCGACATGGGCGCGAAGGTTGCTCGCGTCACCGTGTGGAAGCACGAAATCCTGAGCGTCCGCCAGTTGCCCGACAGCATCCTCAAGCACGCCAAGGTGGTCGAGGTTCTGGACAAGATCATCGCGGCCCAGGTCAAGGGCGGCACCCGCGAGATGAAGGGGTGCCGCATCTTCTCCGAAACCGCGACGGCGATCCGGTGATGTTCAAGTCGCGCCCATACGATCCGTTTCGGAAGTACAATCAGACGCCCGCGCAGCAGGCCGCAACAGAACGGAATTTCCGTATCTTTCGGCTGCACGGACTTCACTCCGCAATGCACATGCTGACCGGCCCACGCCGCGACATGGCGCTAATGCTTGTGGATCAAGAACTGATTGCGATGGGCGCAGACACTACCGCGGAAAGCCAACGCAAGGCTCTGCACAAGCGACTGGCGAAGCAGCGGCGCGATCTGGACGAAAAGGTCTGCTCAGACTGCGGTCAGAAATATCTCGAATGTGATTGCATCCCCTTCTGAAAGGAAATCCCATGAACGCACAAACCGTACCCGGTCGCGCCATCGCCGCGCAGGACCAGCAAATTGCCAGCAACGTCGCCAAGATCGAGGCCGCCAAGGCCCGCCCCTCCGCGCTGGAGGCGTTGGCCGGGAAACTCAATGTGAGTCCCGGTGCTCTCACCACGACGCTGAAAAGCACCGTGTTCAAAGGGGCCAGCAACGAAGAGTTCGTGGCGCTAGTGATCGTGTCGAACGCCTACGGCCTGAACCCGTTGCTCAAAGAGATATTCGCGTTTCCGGCCAAGGGCGGCGGCATCATCCCGGTCGTCAGTGTCGATGGCTGGATCAGGATCATCAACGAGCATCCGATGATGGACGGGATCGAGTTCAACGACATCGTGGACGAAGTAGGCAAGCTCTACGCAATAGAAAGCGTGATCTATCGGCGCGACCGCACGCATCCGATCAAGGTCACCGAATATATGGATGAGTGCAAGGGCGCTGGGCCTGCATGGCAGAAGACGCCCAAGCGGATGCTTCGCCACCGCGCGCTTATCCAGGGTGGACGTGTCGCGTTCGGCTTTTCTGGCATTTATGTTGAAGGCGATGAGCCGGGCTATGCCGGGGCGGTCCAGCAAGACGGCGGCGAAACCGCTCGACAGGCAATGCCTACCCGCGATCAGGCGCGGATTGCCCATAATGCTGAAACTGGCGAAATTGAGGATGCGGACGAGGAAGAGGTTGCCCGCGCGCTCGATGCTCAGACCGGTGATTGGCAGGAAGGCCCCGCCGACAGCCAACGCGGCGAATCCCACACCCAATCCGCATACGATGCCGCGATCGAGGAAATCGACCAGTGCAAGACCGAGGATGCGATCGATAGTGCTGTCGCCCGCCTGCGCCCGGTGATGGAGACGGACGACGAGGCAGCGGACCTGTTCAATTATGCCGAGACGGTGAAGCAGCGGAAGTGGGGCGCGAAATGACCCGCTACGACGCCCCCACCAAAACGGGCCGCCGCGAGGAAACGCAACGCCGGCGCAACGCCTTGCTGCAAATCCTGCGCCCCGGTCGAGCGGTTCACGCGCGGAAGTTGCGCCAGGCCGTCATGCCAGACCGCAGCAAGCCCGCTTTCCATCTGATGCTCCGCTGCATGAGGGCGGACGGATATGTGATCGAGGCGATCGGCAGAGGGCCAAGTTCGCGCGGCTTCCGACTGATTTCTGAGCCTGGATGCGGTTTGAGTGGAGACGTTTGATGTTGATGTTGAAGAAGACGCATGACGCCATGGTCGCCCGCATACTGGCGATCCAGGCCGAAGAGCGGACCAAATGGCGCAAGGAAATGCAGGCTGAGCGTGAGACGGTTGCACGCATGGTCGGTCAAAAGGCGAACCACATGGTCACCATCACCAGCTTAAAGCAGGAACGAGACAGTCTGCTTGAAGACAAAGCGGCCATGGCTCACGATATCAATGATCTGGGCAAAGTGCTCGCCACCCACAAAGCCGAACGCGAACGCCGCATGGCGCCGCTGATCGCTGCCAATGCTGCGCGGGCTGCTGCCAGTGCGGCTAAGCGGGCTGCTGCGAAGGCTGAGCGCGACGGCATCCCTTACTGATTCCACCGCCTCCACTCCGCACACCCCAGCGGACACAGGCAGCATAGCGCTGGCGAGATGGTAAATCGCCGGCGCGGGAGATTTTGACGATGGCTCAGGTCAACCGCTACCTGGAAGACAAGCCGATGGATCACATCGACCACGCGCTTGGTCGTCCGGTTGATCCGCGCGCGGAAACGCATCGCAATTACTTCTACGTGATTGGCGACACGGGGCTGCGCCGCGAAATGGCGTCATCGCCGCACTGGCAGAGCAGTGGCAAGACAGCAGATGGCGAGTATTTCTCGGTCACTGATGAAGGTCGAGCAGCGCTGTCGGATCATCTCAAGGCCATTGGCGATCAGCATCGGCGCTGGATCGTGTCATATGCTGGCTATCAGATGGAAGTCGTGGCGACCACGGCGGCTAAGGCCCGATATTCCAAGTGGCTGGATATCAGCGACACGGACGACAGCCTGACGTTTGGCAAGTTTCAGCGCGGCAGCAGAGTGAGGGCGGCATGACCCCCCGCCACCACCACGCAACCGGCACCCATGCTGGTCCATCGCTTCGGCCGCTTCGTGCATCGCCAAGACCCGATGCTGATCGCGCGGGTGGTGGCGTTCAAG
>Ga0163161_10000450_pt1 | contig 34062 bp, 23 predicted proteins | sample S45metaG_FD_129847 | JGI IMG/M metagenome (GOLD analysis project Ga0163161, IMG submission 129847) | Switchgrass rhizosphere microbial communities from Kellogg Biological Station, Michigan, USA - S4-5 metaG | ecosystem: Host-associated > Plants > Roots > Rhizosphere > Soil | place: USA... | reverse complement strand
TTTGCTTCTTTGCTTCCAGCTGACTGCGCTTAAAGCTTCCGCACAGGTTAAATACGCTTTTGCACAGGATACTCTGGAGATTAAAGGAGGGACAACTTTCGCGAATTTATTGCGGGTGACCAATCCCTATGCCGAAACGGTAATCCTGAGACAGGACCCGGCACAGAAACAGCTGACCAAAGGCTTGATTTCTTTGCCGGACAGCCTGGTGCTGCAGGCGGGGCAGACGCGGGCTTTTCCCTTGAAATATATCGCCGACAGGCAAACCATTACTATCAACTCCCAGGAATTCAAAGTATTTCTTGTTGCCTTAAAGCCGGGCTTGCAGGTGCAAAAAGCTGCCCGATTTATTGCCCAGCTTACAGAGATAAAAGGTTTAACTATTGGTACAGAAACGGATGAGGTATACCTGAGCCAGCTGAGCAATCAGGCCCAGGTGATGGTACGCGTAGCCAACAATGGTTTTGTACCACTGCAGTTCAGGCTTGCCCTTTCAGGCGTGCCAGACGGACTGGAATTTATTGGCCAGACCATGAACTTTACGCTGCAGCCGGGCGCACAGCAGTTACTGCCTTTTCTGGCCCGCAACAAGACGGTAACACGTGTTGCTCCGGATTTTACAGTGACGATTGATGCGCTGGATGACCGGAACAGGATCATCGCGACCAAAATGATACGTATCCTCAATGTAACGAGTGCCACCCGGTCCGGACAGGGAAACGACCAGTTCCTGGGGCCGCTGCCAAACTCTGCCGCATTGCGCTATGCCAGCCTGAGCAACGATTATTCCTTCTATCAGTTGCAGGCAAATGGAAATCTGAACCTCGGGGAAACCTCGAGCCTGGAATACAGGGCTAATGTGGACAGGATTACGCAGGGGAAAACCAGCGGCCTTAACATTTATAATTCATACCTGAACCTGGACACCAAATACTGGGGCTTGCGGGCAGGGAATATCTATGAGAATCTGGATTTCCAGCTCAGCGGTAGAGGAGTAAAAGTAAAGGCAAATCTGCCAAAAGCGGGTGTCCTGTCGCTCTACGGAATCGAAAATCAATATATGCTGTATGATCAGATCAATACCAGTTTCCCCTCAGCAAGGATCTATGCGCTGGATTATAACCTGCAGACAGTGAAACAGGCACAAAGGATTACTGCTATGCATAAACATGATCCTTATACTGGCCTGGACGCCAGCCAGGCCTCATGGAAGAGCAGCTATAAGCTGGGCAAAACACAAACGCTAGGGTTTGAAGGAGGGTATTCTACTGAAAAATTGTATGACCTGGATACTGAGGTAAAACAAGGGTATTCGGGCGGGTTCAATTACTTGCTTAATGCGAAGGATTTTCTGATCAATGCCAACAGTTATTACAGTAGCCCTTACTTCACAGGTATCCGTCGCGGACAGTTCAATTCGGAACTGCGTTTGCAAAGGAAGTTCAGTCAGTTTAGCAGTCTCTCGGTACGGGGGAGCATGCAAATGAACAAGCCCAGGTTTCAGGACCTGATCAATAATGACCTCAACAATACGCTGAACCTGGGGATCAATAAAAATGCGGTCTATATTTATGAACTGGCATACACGACGGCCCTGGATAGGTTCCACGTCGGTGGCGGCCCATATTATATGGGCCAGCAGTTGTCGTCTTCGGGTTACTCTGCTACTGTTCCCGAATATACGGACTGGAAGGCATCTTCAGTTCGTTTTTCTGCGAATATAGGCTATGGTGGCAGGGTCCAGGGATTTGACCTGACGGCAGATTATGGATATACCTATATGAATACTTCGCAGAAGCCCCCGGCACCTTTTCATTCTTTAAAAGTGACTGGCAGTTATACATTGCCTTTTGTCGGTTTTAGCGGTTATGCGCAGCTAAACCCATTTTATTTGTCTGATGTGATTTCTTATACCCCGGGCAACAGTTACCGCTTATACGCGATCGGCCCTAATATTCATTTTACTGCTTTTAAAGAACGACTAAATTTTCGCGGCAGCGGAATGTATAATTATTATGGTTTCAGCAAAAGCTCCAACTATACTGCCACAGGCAGTATGCGCTATATGATGAAAGGCAACTGGGCACTGACGGCGGATGTGCAGTATACGGTAACGAAACAGGTATTGCCTTCTGATATTCTGAATAACATTGCTGCGGTTCAGAATGGCGGGCAACTTTTGCCGGGCAGCCTCAGGTATAATAACCGTCAGCTGCGCGTCGGCATTGAAAAGCAATTTGGCAGAGCAGGACAACGGGGGTCAGAAATGCTGGAACTCACCTATTATGAAGACCATAATAATAATGGCAAAAGAGATATCGGTGAAGCGGCCGTTCCGGGGGTACTGGTGAAAATAAACGGAGATGCCGCACTCACCAACAATAATGGACAGGTGGTATTTAAAGGCATGAAGAAGGAAGCCTATGCGGTGAACATCACCAATACCAAAGGCTGGAGTTTACATGAACCTACATCGGTATTCCTGAATAAGAGCAAAAAGCTGGATATCCCGCTGGTAAAAACACAGGCACTGAACGGGCGACTGGTGGTGAAGGAAGAAAAATATGCTGAAGGAAAGCCATATTTATCGGGCATTAAAGTGAGTGCAATGGACGGGAACGGACGGTTGCATGAAACGCTGACAGACGAGAATGGTAAATTCTGTTTTTACCTGCCAAGGAACAGATATTCTGTATTTATCGAGACCGCCGGACTTCCTTTCTCAATCGAGAACGGTAAAGAGGAAGTGCTGCTGCAGGGAACACCTGTGCAGATGCTGACCTTTATCTACAAAGACCAGCACCGAAAAGTTGGGGTGACGCGGTTTTAAGGAGCGGTAACGGTAAAAACAACATCAGCACTATACTGCCCGGGAGTTTTATTCAAAAGATTTACAGTTTGTGTGTTGGGTATCCTGAACTGGAGGTTCACTGAGCGGTCGATCACCGGGGCGCTCGTGCTGATGAGGGTTTGTGCAGCCGTGGAGAGTGTAACTGAGCTGACACCGGTCTGAGTACTGGTCCCTTCAATGATCATGACGCCTGCAGGAATTGTACTGGTATTTAGTGTAAAGTCTGTAGCGGCCCTCACAGTGACATTATAGGGAATGGTACTGCTAAGGGTGACAGGTGAGGGCATTGTTGCTGTTACGCCTGCCGTGTAATTAGCGGGCGTGCTGAAATTGAGGTTAACTGCTGTTGATGGGATGGCTGCCTCAAAGAGCCGCGGTACAACGATCGTGGCAGTAGTTGCCATCGTTTGGGCAGTCAGTGATGCAGGCTGTGCAGCGGTAGTTTTTGATATCGTATAGGTGAGCGGATAAATATAGTTCCCTGCCTGCACGAAATTGGCTTTGAGGTTTGCGGACGTGACCTTCAGGGTATTGGTAAAGGTACCGCTGGTATTATTGCTTTGCACCGGCACACCAGATGATGTGCTGATTGCCTGATCGCTGGTGCTCAGGTTAATCTGACTGCCTGCATAAGTTCCCGAAAGTACTGAACTGAGTGCAGAGGCTACTAAAGTGGGGGTTCCTAAATTTGGTAAGCTGTTGGCATTAAAACTGATGGCGGCAGGCCCTGCTTTGAGATTGATATCTGTAGGCACGGAGGTGTTGTAGGCAAAGGTTTGGGTGGTACTGATGCCATTTGTGCGGAAATCTGCCAGTGAAGCAACCGTCAGGGTTGCAGTAGCGGCAACATTGCTGGTTTTGGTGAGGTAAGCAGGAACAATCACAGAGACATATCTTGAAGTTGCATCACTGGCACTGAAGGTTAAAGGTATATTGTAGCTTCCCGCCTGCCAGGCTGTGCCCGCAATGATCAGTCGGTAGTCGATGTACATTGCACCTCCGAGGGACAAAACTACTGCATTAGCAATTGATTGATCCGTGGTGCTGAGCGTAATTTCGGGTTTGGAAGAGCCTAGGTTAAGTCCTACAATTCTATTTAATTTTATTCTGGCAATGTTCAGCGGCAGGGAGCTCCCCGCAGTTCCAGTAGTTACAGGTATATTGGTATTAGGAGCAGCAGCTTTAACCCAGATGTCTCCGCCTCCAACACCAAAGCCATTAAAACTGCCGCTTGCAACATTAGTTTGGTACTGTTCTGTCTGGGCCGTAATTATTGCCTCCGTCAAAGTAAAAGTTACCTGCGCGCTGGAACCGGTACTGCAAAAACAATACAGGATGATACTAAGGGCGGTATATAATTTCTTTTTCAGCAATTTTCAAGTCGTAAGCAGCACCTGCATCTAATAAAGCAACGGCTAGAAATTTTCCTGTGAGTTTGATCGGAAGGTTAAATGTAACCCATTGAGTGGCATTGGGCAGCAGCGCAATGCTGGCCGGATCAATTTTATGTTCTTCACCAGTTTCCTTATTGGTAAGCTCTAAACGAACAAAAGCATCTTTATTTATCTCTCCATTGTTATGGATTTTGATCATGAGCTTACGCATCTGCTCTTTGCCAGTGCCCACCGTGCCACGGTCTTCAAATGCAAGAAATTCCAGCTCGCCGGCATTTAAGCCATTTGGGGTAAAATAGACCTGTACGCCCATCTCCATCAGAATACTGACACCGATGGATTTGACCACAGATCCTGTGGCCGCCGCCTCTTTTACCTGCGTAAAAAAGATCATGCTCTGCGTGATTTTTTTTGAATCGGCAGGGATAGCCATCGAAATGTTCAGCTTTTTGTTTTCTCCGGGAAGAAGCCTGAGAGATGTGGAAGACATCGTGAGCCATTTTGCATTGGACGAAGGCCTGGTACCGGGATCATAATAGATTTTATTGCCCAGTGAATCCCTGTCAAAATCCTGAATACGTGTACTGAAAGTCAGTATCGTTTGTGAAGTATTGCTCAGTGTAATGGTTTGGGCAACAGTTTCTCCGGGGTTGCCGGTAAAGGACAGGCGTGAGGGTGAAACAGAAAAACCTTGCCCCATTGTTTTGTGTGAAAACAGGGGGACAAGGCATAAAGTGTAAATAATAGTTAATAGTATCTTTTGTGACCTCATTCAGGCTAGTTATGGTTGTGTAACCGAATAGATGAGATTTGTTGAATAAGTACCCGGCATTTTTCCGATCAGAGGTGTAACATCAGGAATGCTGTAGGCAATGCTGAAGTCAGTCTTTAAACTTGGAACACCTGCTGATGCGATAGTAACAGGGGTGTTGATTGCATCTGAAAGTGCTACAGAGCCTGCGAGAGTTGCAAGGCTTGCAGGGTTGGTGGCAGTTGCAGCAACATGAACCACGCTTAAGGGTACTGGTGTTGCATTTCCTGTAATAACAGTAAATAAGGCATTGGCCGTAACCTTTACGCTGTAGGCCTTGGTACTGATCACCGAAAGCTGATTAGCAACAGACACAGTTTTTGGTGTTTGATAATCTACAACTCCCGCATAGTTGAACAACACCTCATTATTGTTGTTTAACGTAATCGCGAGAACATCAGTAAGTATGATTTTAACTGGTACCGGACCTGTAGTAACTTGTGCATTGGCTTTCACATTAGCCAGGGTAAGGATGGCTAAAACGGCAACGACGATGAGTAGATTTCTTTTCATGGCTTTTGAATTATATAGTACATCAAAAGTATGAAGAAGAATAAAGTAAACCGCTTTAGTATTGACACATGTTGATGTTACACAACATGCTCATTTTTAATGGTTACAGTGAAAGTTGAACCCTTGTCAACTTCACTTTCCACAGCGATAGACCCGCCTAAGGAAGTGATCTGCGTTTTGGTAATAAAGAGGCCAACACCACTTCCGTTCACATGGCTGTGAAAGCGTTCATTTAAACCAAATATGCGGTCTTTGTGCTTTAAAAGGTCTATTCCCATGCCATTGTCTTTGAAAGTAAGGATAATATTTCCTTGTTCATCCAGCCTTGTAGCAATTTCAATCCTCAATGATCGGTTTTCTGAACAGTATTTTACTGAATTAGACATCAGGTTCATCAGTACGCTTTCCAGATAACTCTTGTTAAAAGGTATCATTTCACACTCAAAATTGCTGTGGATGTAAATCCCCATTGTGTGTATTTGTTTGGTGAAAGAATTACATACTTTTTTGAAAATACGGGAAATACTTACCGTTTCTATTTTGATTTCTTTGTTCTGTTTCAGGCTCAGCATCTGTGTCAGATCATAGATAGTTTCGTTCAACTTATCTGCTGAATCCCTAAACATGTCTACAATTTTTTTATTGTACTCATCCAGAAGATCATAATTCAATATATCGATTAAGCCAATTAAATTTGATAACGGTGCCCTGAGGTTATGAGAGGTGATATACGCGAACTGGCTGAGGTCCTGGTTACGGGAAGTGAGGTCTTCAATCAGCTGGTCCCGCTCCTCTTCAGTTTTATTGCGGGCAATATATTCCCGAAAATTAGCAGCTAGTGCACTGATATCCGAGTTCTTTATCATATTATTATTCAGTTGGTTCGACATAAAGTTTATCCTTGGTAGTGATGTACCTCATAATAGACAAACACCTTGCCATATCCGACGTGCCAAAAGATTTTAACATTCATTTACATTCCTGCCGGGAATACTAATTTTCAGGGTCCAGAAGACGGTGTGCAAGTTCGGCCATTTCCACTGAACCTGCCGCAATACTAAGGATATATTCATCCCTGGAGCCATCGCCGATAAATTCCGTATTGGTATTGCCGGCAAGGTCTGTAACGCTGTTCAGCGGATTATAAGGCGTTACTTTGATGTCTTTTTCAGAGAATCCATGATCAATAAGCAGCACGAATGCATTTTCAGCTTCATTTTCTTCCTGATAAATCCGGGTAATGACCTGGAAGGGAATATGCTCCTCATAACTGCCGGAAGCCCTTCCTGCATACAGTTTTGATTCATCGAAATCCTGATGGCCGTACAATTCGGAATCTGCCGATATCACTGCATGTCCTTTGACATAATCCGGTAGCAAAATGAGTTGCTGTGCCGTCATATGTGGCAGGATCACCAGGTTCTGTGCGGCATCCAGCTCTGCAACTCCGATCGGGATCAGCACTTGCCGCTCTGCCATATTCCAGCTGTTGTCTGCAAGATTAAGCACGATGTACCGTACTTTTTGTGCTGCAGGGTCAAAGAGCAGATCGGTAACCGTCCCAAGAGACTTGCCGCCGGAGTTTACTGCTTTCCAATGGATGATGTCAGATTGCCCGTCTTTAATCTCAAAATCGCTTGAGCTGAGCTCCTGCAATTGTTTGAGCTCATGTTCATTCTCCTTGCGTTCCATAATAATTAGTAGATGATTTTGTCGCTGAGAAAATAAAATAATGCAAGGCCGAGTGCTGTAATAGCAATCAGCCAGCTAAACCAGCCTTTATATTTTTTGGGTTGAACTTCTAATTGTGCCATGATACTGTAGGTTTGATGTATCTGTGTAACACATGTCATCAATTTATGTTTGATTATCAAGTAATTCTGCTGCTTCTTTATTGCCCTGCTGTATGGCAAGGTCCAGTGCTGTCAGCCCTCTGAACTCTCTGATATGGGCATCGGCCCCATGCTCAAGCATTAATTTTACCAGTTCATTTCTTCCAAACATGGTGGCAAACATCAGCGCGGTGCCGCCGTTTCCGTGTTGAAGATTGAGATCAGCACCGCTCTCTATCAGTAAGCGGGCGATATCTGCATAGCCTTTAAAGCAGACTCCCATGAGTGCAGTGTTTCCGCCAATATCTGCAGCATTAACTTCAGCACCTGCATTGATCAGCAGTTTTGCAGCCTCCAGCCGGTTATTATAGCAGGCAATGATCAGGGGGGTGTATCCTTTTTCATCATTGATGTTGACGTTTGCACCATCGCCAAGAATGGATTGAATAAAGGGAATATCGCCGGTTCTGGCGGCAGCAATTAGTGTAGCTTGTGGTTCCATTGGTAAAAATATCTTTTATAATTGGGTTATTGTGATAGTAGAAGCCTCCTGCAGAAATGTACAGGAGGCTTGTGTAACAGGATTAACTATGCCGGAACGTCTGGTTTCTTCTCTCTTTCCCAGAAGCGGTGCTGTGCAACTGCTGCTATGAAATCCTCAGGTTTGCCATTAATGACTATACCGGCCGGCTTTGCGTCTTTTGTGCCGTAAGGGATCAGCGATGCTTTAAGGATATCTTCACCCTCATTGCTGGCGCCAATGGCTTTGCAGTGTTTGAAAGCCTCGGTTACAAAATGCAGGGCATCAGCTTCGGCAGCTATCGCTTTGACGCTCGCTGCTCCTCCCGGGATATAAACTGCATCAAATAATACCGAAGCCGTGGTCAGGAAGGTAAAGTCTGCCTTAATGGCATTCCCCTGATCATCTTTGATGAACCCACCATGGGTAGCAACGATTTTTGGCATCGCACCTGCTGCGAGCAATGCTGATTTCAATGCATTGAGTTCCTTATTATTGACGCCGTCAGTTGCCAGAATAGCGATCATCCTGGTTTTAATGGAGTCTTTTGGTGTGTTGGCCATGCTTAAAGCAGCTGATGCTTCGAGCGCCGGCTTCACAATCCTGGACGCATATTTTGCCGGATCTGCATCGGCAGGGACACCATGGTTGATCGGTTGTTCTGGTGATGCCGGAACTTCCATTCCTAATCCGGCAGCTACTTTTTGGGCAAGATCAGTATCAATCAGCGTGAGAATGCCGAGCATCCTTTTGCGGATTTCTTCACGTTCTACTTTGCCAAGCTCAAAACGCAGGGCATCCACGATATGGTTCTTCTCTGGTTCAGACTGGCTGTTGAAAAACATCGTGGCCTGACTGAAGTGATCAAAGAAGCTATCGCTGCGGTCCCTGATCTTTCTCGCATCTATCCTTTCCTGGTAAGAGTTAAATCCGCCTTCAGCAACAGTAGCCTGTCTTGGAGAGTTGCCTGAAATGCTGTTAGGCTCGTAGCTCGTACGGCTGGTATTGATCGTCTGGCGCATGTGTCCGTCGCGCTGGTTGTTGTGCACGGGCGATACCGGTCTGTTGATCGGGATCTCATGGAAGTTTGGCCCTCCCAAACGCAGCAGCTGTGTATCGGTATAGGAGAACAGTCGGCCCTGTAACAGGGGATCATTGGTGAAATCAATTCCCGGGACTACATGTCCTACATGGAAAGCTACCTGCTCTGTTTCTGCAAAGAAATTATCAGGATTCCTGTTCAGGGTCATCTTTCCGATACGTTGTACAGGTACCAGTTCTTCGGGTATCAGCTTGGTAGGGTCGAGGATATCAAAATCAAATTTATGCTCATCTTCTTCGGAGACAATCTGCACGCCAAATTCCCACTCCGGAAAAGCACCTGCCTCGATGGCATCCCAGAGATCTCTTCTATGAAAGTCAGGATCATTGCCTGAGATTTTTTTCGCCTCGTCCCAGGCTACAGAATGAACGACCAGCAAAGGTTTCCAATGGAATTTTACAAAGCTGGATTTTCCTTCGGCAGTAATCAGGCGGAAGGTATGTACCCCAAAGCCTTCCATCATGCGGTAACTGCGGGGCAGCCCCCTGTCTGACATCGCCCACATGATCATGTGCGCAGATTCAGGCATCAGTGAAATAAAATCCCAGAAGGTATCGTGAGCTGATGCTGCCTGTGGTATCTCATTATGTGGCTCTGGTTTTACGGCATGGATCAGGTCAGGGAACTTGATCGCATCCTGTATAAAGAACACTGGCATGTTATTGCCAACAAGGTCAAAATTTCCCTCCTCTGTATAAAATTTTACAGCAAACCCGCGTACGTCGCGCGCCAGGTCTGTAGATCCCCTTGAACCTGCCACAGTTGAAAACCGCACAAATACAGGGGTTTTTACAGTGGTATCATTTAAAAAGCCTGCTTTGGTTAATTCTGGAATAGGCTTATACAATTCAAAAACACCATGTGCACCTGAACCACGTGCATGTACAATCCTTTCGGGAATACGTTCATGGTCAAAATGAGTGATCTTTTCACGGAGGATAAAATCTTCCAGAAGGGTAGCGCCCCTTTCACCTGCTTTAAGTGAATTCTGGTTATCGTTAATTTTTAGCCCCTGGTTGGTAGTGAGAAATTCACCTGATCCATTCTCCTTGTCGGATGACAGCTGGGTTTGTTTTTCATTGTCTGATGGTACGGCCTGATCCACCGTTTCATTTTTACCCTGTGCCGGGGCCGTTGCTTTTGGTTTGGTTGTCTTTTTGTCTTTCATGGTAGAGTGGTAGAATGTGTATGCGAACATCTAACACCAATTACTGCTCAGTGTTTTGACTGTTTACACAAATTCTGAGTAAAAACACATTGCGATGTTTTTTTGATAAGCATTCCAGGGAGGAGTAGTGCTAAACTTATTTGGAATTAGCTTGTTAGGCAGTGTATCTATCAAAAATATCTACTTATGAAATTCATTTCAAATACTTCATCAATGGGGCTGCTTGCAGGAGCACTTTTACTGGCATCCTGTGGCAATTCGACAAAAACAAGTACAACTGACAGTACTACTACGGAAACAACAACCATGACCACAGACTCTGCGGCGCTAAAACCTGCCGGGCCTGCACCGGAATGGGGCAAAACTATTCACCCTGAAATGCAGGCAGTGATTGAAAAGCTTGCCGGCTACGGTGATCAACCAATAGAAAGCCTGAGCGCGACAGCTGCAAGGAAAAACCATACACCTACAGATGCGGTGATGGACCTGATCAAAGAAAATAACATCACACTGCCGGCGCCGGGCGTTGATACTGTTGGAAAAGAAATCCCGGTAGCAGGCGGAACTATCCATCTGAGAATTTATACACCAAAAGCAGGCAAAGGGCCTTTCCCTGTCATTGTGTACTACCACGGTGGTGGCTTTGTGATTGCCAATATTGATGTATACAATGCTTCGGCACAGGGACTGGCAGAACAGGTTGGTGCAGTAGTTGTTTCTGTAGCTTACCGTTTGGCACCTGAACATAAGTTCCCTGTTGCACACAATGATGCTTTCGCTGCCTATGAGTGGACGCTGAAAAATGCCGCTTCGATCAATGGAGATCCAAAGAAAATTGCTGTACTGGGAGAAAGTGCAGGTGGTAACCTGGCAGCGAATGTGAGCATCATGGCTAGAGATAAAAAGATCATGGTTCCATTGCATGAAGTACTGGTGTACCCAATTGCACAGGCGGATATGAGCACGAAATCCTATACACTGTATGCTGCGGCAAAACCGTTGAACAAGCCAATGATGACCTGGTTTACTGAAAAATATTTAACGGCAATGGCCGAAGCGAAGGACCCAAGAATATCATTGGTGAACGCAAACCTGAAAGGATTGCCTCCAACTACCATTATTACTGCTGAGATTGACCCGCTGAATAATGATGGCCTGATGCTGTCGGATAAACTGAAAGCCGCCGGGGTAACGGTTGATCTGAAAAACTATGACGGTGTAACCCATGAGTTTTTTGGAATGGCAGCAGTGGTGCCTGAAGCCAAAGAGGCCCAGGCTTATGCAGCCGATCAGCTTAAAAAAGTTTTTGGAAAATAATTCAAACCTTTTTATAGGGTCACTGTTAATTCACTATCTACCACATTTACCTGTGAAAAACTAAGGGGCTGGGTCATTCATTTGACCCGGCCCTTTTTATGTTACGCTTATCATGCTGATGACCATGGGTATGGTTGGGATCAGACGCCAAAATGAATAAAGAATATTAAAACATTTTGTGCTAAAATTGATTGATAATAGTGATGGAGAAGATTACTGTATACCCCGGCCGTCCCTATCCGTTAGGTGCAACCTGGGATAGCGAGGGCGTTAATTTTGCTATTTATGCCGACAATGCCACGGCAGTTGATCTTTGTTTTTTTAATGAGGAAGATGATGAGCATGAATCCCTGAAACTAAAACTGACTGAACGTACCCATCATATCTGGCACGGCTATCTGCCCGGCATTGCCCCCGGGCAATTGTATGGCTATCGTGTACACGGCCCATTCGATCCTGAGAACGGCCATCGGTTTAATGCAAATAAGCTGCTGATTGATCCTTATGCCAAGGCGATTTCTGGCGTTATTGGCTGGCATGATGCGCTTTTCGGTTATGTGATGGGTTCTGAGATACAGGACCTGAGTTTTTCTGAACTGGACAGTGCCCCATTTATCCCTAAAGCTGTGGTGATTGACCAGGCCTACGACTGGAAAGGGGATGTACCGCTTGATATTCCCTACCATGAATCGATTATTTATGAAGCGCATGTAAAAGGTTTTACCATGCAGCACCCGGATATTCCGGAAGAAATCAGGGGTACGTACGCTGCATTGGCACATCCCATTACGCTGAACTATCTGAAAGAACTGGGGATCACTGCGATTGAGCTGATGCCGGTACATCAGTTTGTGAACGACCGCCATCTGGTAGAAAAAGGACTGAACAATTACTGGGGATACAATACCATAGGTTTTTTTGCACCTGATGTGCGTTATGCAGCGAGTAATGAGCGTGGCGGACAGGTAAAGGAATTCAAGGATATGGTAAAGGCGATGCATGTTGCTGGCATAGAGGTGATCCTGGATGTAGTGTATAACCATACTGCGGAAGGAAACCACATGGGGCCAACGCTCTCTTTTAAAGGAATTGATAATGCTTCTTATTACCGTCTGGTAGATGACAAGCGATACTATATGGATTATACCGGCACGGGAAATACCCTGAATGCAAACTTGCCCAATGTGCTCCGCCTGTTTATGGACAGCCTGCGTTACTGGATTACAGATATGCATGTGGACGGTTTCCGTTTTGACCTTGCCCCGGCACTGGCGCGGGAGCTGCACAGCGTAAATAAACTGAGTGCATTTTTTGATATTATCCACCAGGACCCGATCATTTCGCAGGTAAAGCTGATTGCAGAACCCTGGGATATTGGCGAAGGAGGGTACCAGGTTGGGAATTTCCCGGCAGAATGGGCAGAATGGAACGGCAAGTACAGGGATTGTATCCGGGATTACTGGCGTGGTGCGCACAGTATGCTGGGGGAGTTTGCCCAGCGCTTTACAGGCAGCCCTGACCTGTACCAGGATGACCTGAGGAGCCCGACAGCCAGTGTGAACTTTATCACTGCCCATGATGGTTTTACGCTGCATGACCTGGTGACTTACAATGAGAAACACAATGAAGCAAACGGCGAGGATAACCGGGACGGGGAGCAGCACAATGGGTCGTATAACTACGGCATAGAAGGGGAGACGGATATCAAGGAGATCACTGTGACCCGTTCGAGGCAAAAACGTAACCTGCTGACCACGCTATTTTTGTCGCAGGGCGTACCGATGATGGTTGCCGGGGATGAATTTAGCCGTACCCAACGCGGAAATAACAATGCTTATTGTCAGGATAACGAAATCTCCTGGCTGGACTGGGCCAATGCAGACCAGGAACTGTTCAGTTTCACGCAGCAGCTGATCCACCTGAGAAAAAGGCACCCTGTGTTTTGCAGGAGGCGCTGGTTTCAGGGAGTACCGATCAAGGGGGTCGGACTGAAAGACGTAGCATGGTTCCTCCCTGAGGGACTGGAAATGCAGGAGCACAACTGGAATGAAGATTATGCAAAATCGCTGGCGATCTACCTGAACGGAGAAGACCTGAGGAGCACTGATCCCAAAGGAAACAAGATGACCGATGACAGCTTTTACCTGATGTTTAATGCTCATGACCAGCCTTTGGACTATAGTTTGCCCAATGCGCGTTACGGCAGGGAGTGGCTGAGGGTACTGGACACGGCAATACAGGATATTAATGAATCCCCAACGAGGCACTTTACAAGTGATACCATCAGAGTGGAGGGAAGATCTATCGTTTTATTAAAACATGTAAGGAACACTGACGATTATGTTCAACAAGATAAAAAGAAAAACAGGCGTAAACTTTAATGATGCCGGGCAGGCAGATGTCCGGTTTTGGGCACCCGAAGCCAGCAGTGTTGAACTGAAAACTGCGGAGGTGCTGATCCCGCTGGAAAAAATGGATTTCGGTTACTGGGAGAGATCAGGCAGCCACCTGCTGCCTGGAGATACCTATCATTTTCTGATCGATAGCAAAACGCTGATCCCTGATCCGGCGAGCCTGTCGCAACCTGAAGGGGTGCACGGGCCATCGGCAGCGATAGACCTTTCTGGTTTTGCCTGGACTGACCAGTCATGGAAAAACCCTTCGCTGGGCAGCTATATCCTCTATGAGCTGCATACCGGCACCTTTAGTCCTGAAGGGACTTTTGAAGGGATCATCGCAAAGCTGGATTACCTGGTTGACCTGGGGATCAATGCCATTGAGATCATGCCGGTAGCGCAGTTTCCCGGGGGACGCAACTGGGGATACGACGGGGTTTTTCCCTTTGCCGTACAGGATTCCTATGGCGGCGCTGCAGGACTGCAAAAGCTGGTTGATGCCTGCCATAACAAAGGTTTGGCGGTAGTACTGGATGTAGTGTATAACCATGTTGGCCCTGAAGGCAACTACTTTGCTCAGGCAGGCCCTTATTTCACTGAAAAATACCATACCCCATGGGGGAGCGCCATCAATTTTGATGATGCCTGGTCTGACGGGGTACGCGAATATTTTATAGAAAATGTGCTGATGTGGTTCAGGGATTTCCACATCGACGGCCTGCGCCTGGATGCCGTACATGCGATCAAAGACCTGGGAGTGAAACACCTCTTACAACAGATCAGTGAGAAAGTTGATCAGCTGATTGAAGCTACAAACCGTAAACACTACCTGATTGCGGAGTGCGACCTGAATGATAACAAGTATATCAATCCGCTGGAGCAGAATGGTTATGGCATGGATGCACAATGGATAGACGAGTTCCATCATGCGCTGCGTGTGACGGCCGGAGAACCCACTACAGGTTATTACAGTGATTTTTCAGGGATCAAAGACCTGGAAAAGTCATACCGTGATGCCTATATCTATGACGGTGTGTATTCGCCCCACCGATTGAAAACTTTTGGCGGCAAAGCGGAAGGGAATGCAGGTTCACAATTTGTGGTATTCTCACAAAATCATGACCAGGTGGGCAACCGGATGCTGGGCGAGCGGAGCAGTACTTTGCAGAGCTATGAAATGCAGAAGCTCATGGCCGGTGCGGTGCTCTGCAGTCCATTTTTGCCGATGTTGTTTATGGGTGAAGAATGGGGCGAAACAAATCCCTTTCTGTTCTTTACAAGTCATGGAGACAAGGAACTGATTGAAGCGGTGCGCAAAGGGCGGAAGGCAGAATTTGCGGCTTTCCATGCTGAAGGCGAAGCGCCCGACCCACAGGCTGAAGATACCTTTCAGCAGTCGAAATTACAATGGAACCTTCTGGCTTCAGAAGGCCATCAGGAGTTGCTGGCTTATTATAAGGCCTTTATCGCCCTGCGGAAAAAATACGCGCCGTTGCACAATACGAACCGTAAACAGCTGACAGTATCGGCAGATGCCAAAACAAACTGCCTGGTGCTGAGGCGCTGGGAAGAAGAAGTACAGGTCTTATGCCTGATGAATTTTTCTTCGAAAATACATGGGATCACGATCCCTGATGATAAACCCAGCTGGAAGAAAATCCTTGACTCTGCCGATCCGCAATGGAAAGGCCCGCGGGCAGCACCCTTATCAGTTGATGCCCTGCAAAAAATGGAATTACAGCCACAATCTATCCTAATTTATACCAATAAATATGCATAAGCCAGTTTCAACCTATCGCATTCAATTTCATAAAGAATTTACATTTAAGGATTTTGACCGGATCATTCCTTACCTGAAAGAACTGGGAATCACTACGATTTATGCATCGCCGGTATTGGAGGCATCCCCCGGCAGTATGCATGGCTACGATACCGTGAACCCGGAACGTATCAATCCGGAAATAGGAACGCTGGAAGAGCTGAAGGCCTTGTCGCATAAACTGAAGTCGCTGGATATGATGTGGATTCAGGATATTGTCCCCAACCATATGTCCTTCCATCCCCATAATGTCTGGCTGATGGATGTGCTTGAAAAAGGCGCGGACTCAGCTTATGCCGGGTTCTTTGACATCAACTGGTCTGGCAATAAAACGCTGCCGCTCATGGTTCCTTTTCTGGGAAGCACCGTTGAAGAGGCCATTGCTGCACAGGAACTGAAACTGGTACAACGGGACAGCGGGATTAAACTACAGTATTTTGAGACGGAATGGCCGGTAAATGAAAAGGTAAAGGATATCAGTATGCCGGTGCAGCAGGCTGTAGACCTGCAGTATTACAGGCCATGCTCCTATAAGGAAACGGATTACCAGATCAATTACCGCCGGTTTTTTACGGTAAACAGCCTGATTTGTCTGAATATGCAGGATGAAAAGGTTTTTGAGGCTTATCACCGCCTGATTAAAACACTGCTGGACGAAGGTGTATTCCAGGGGCTGCGGGTAGACCATATCGACGGATTGTATGATCCTGAAACATATTTTGAACGCCTGCGCAGTCTTGCGGGCGAAGATACCTATATCGTTGTGGAGAAAATCCTGGAAGAAGGGGAGGAAGTTCCTGAAGACTGGCCGGTAGAAGGTACAACAGGTTATGATTTTCTGGCGCAGGTGAATAACCTCTTTACGTCAGGAAAGGCCAAAAAGAAATTCAGTAAATTTTATGAGTCGCTCAGCGGCGAGACCAAAAGCATAGAGCGGCTGATCCGCCAGAAAAAAGCAGGTATACTTGGCGATCATATGGCCGGGGAGCTTGAAAATTTATACCAGCTGTTCCTGGAGCTTAAACTGGCAGATGAAGCAGCATTAAAGGCATTGAAACCGGGAACGCTGAAAGATGCCATAGGGCAGCTGCTGATCTGTTTCCCTGTCTACCGTTTTTATGGGAACCAGATGCCTCTGGAGAAAACATTCTACCAGAGCAGGATCATCAATATTTTAAAAGATATCGATGAAGTGAAGGTACTGGAAGGGGCGGTAAAATTGCTCCGGACGGTATTGATCATCAGGCCGCTTGAAGAAGATGAGGAGTATAACCGCAGGGTGACAGAATTTTACCTGCGCTGCATGCAGTTTAGCGGCCCGCTGATGGCAAAAGGGGTGGAAGATACGCTGATGTATACCTATAACCGTTTTATAGGACATAATGAAGTGGGCGATGCACCTGCTGCCTTTGGGATCAGCAGGGAGGAGTTTAACTTTCTGATGATCGAGCGCGCTAACAGGCTGCCGCTGTCGATGAATGGTACCTCTACTCATGATACGAAAAGAGGCGAAGATGTCCGCGCCCGTTTAAATGCGCTCAGCGCACAGCCGGAGTTGTGGATTGCGAAAGTGAAGGAATGGAGGAAACTGAATAGAGAGCTGGCTGCGGGTATAGATCCGAATGATGAATATTTTATGTACCAGACCCTGGCCGGAAGTTTTCCTATGCCTGGCATGGAGGAAGACAATTATGCGGAGCGCCTGCAGGCTTACCTGGAAAAGGCATTGAGGGAAGGGAAGGTAAATTCATCCTGGAGCGACCCTGATCTGGATTATGAAGAACTGGTGAAACAGTTTATCAGGGGAATACTGGACCAGTCGACCGCTTTCTGGGAGAGTTTTGCAGCCTTTCACGCCAGGATCTCTGATTTTGGTATACTGAACTCGCTCTCACAGGTGGTGCTGAAATTTACCTGTCCTGGTGTACCGGATACCTATCAGGGAACTGAATTATGGGACCTCAGCCTGGTAGACCCTGATAACAGGAGGCCTGTGGATTACCAGCAGCGAAGGGAGTGGCTGGGAGAGCTGCGGGAGAGCAGGGCCTCACTGGCGGAACTATGGGAAGAACGTTATAGCGGCAGGATTAAACTGAGACTGACGCACCTGCTGCTGGACAAGCTTAAACCATTTGCTGAATTGCTGTCCCGGGGAGAATATATACCGCTGGAAGTGAAAGGGAAATTTGCTGCTGAGATCCTGGCTTTTGGCAGGAAAGATGGAAATGAATGGCTCGTAGTAGCAGTCCCGCTGCATCTGGGGCAGCTCCATGAGGAGCTCCCGGCAGGTGCTGACCTGGACTGGGAGAATACAAGGATTGAACTTCCCCTGAAACAGTTCGTCTGGAAAAACTTAATTGGTGATGAATTGGAACAGAAGGAGAATGTTCCTGAGCTGTTTTTAAATAAAGTGTTTGGGGATTTTCCCGTAGCACTGCTTTCGCTTGAACCCATTTACAATCCCCGGGGGGCCGGGATTTTATTGCCGCTGACTGCTCTGCCATCTGATTACGGAATAGGGGATATGGGTTTTGAAGCCTATGATTTTATTGATTTCCTGCTGAGGGCAGACCAGAAATACTGGCAGTTGCTGCCGCTGAACCCGATCGGGGCAGACCAGGCATTTTCTCCTTATAGTTCTGTCTCTGCAATGGCAGGAAACACCTTACTGATCAGTCTCTACGGGCTGTTTACACGGGGATTGCTGGAACAGCGCCATCTGGAGAAGGTGAAGGTTGCCGGGAAAGATGAAGTTGATTTTAAAAAGGCGCTGACGATAAAGAATAAGCTGCTGAAGAAGGCATATGAGCGCTGGAGAGAAGAGGAGGATGAGGAGTTTGCAGCTTTTGTACAGCGGGAAAAAGAATGGCTTGATGATTTTGCCCTGTATACTGTATTGAAAGACAATCATGGAGCTGACACTTGGCAGAACTGGCCTGCGGCTTACAGGGACCGCGAGCCGCTGAGCCTGGAGGACTTCGCTGCCACCCATGGTGATGAAATGGAGTTTGAACAATGGAAACAATATATATTTTTTCAGCAATGGGCTGAAATCCGGGATTATGCATCTGACAGCGGGATTGATCTGTATGGCGACCTGCCGTTTTATGTAAGCCATGATTCTGCGGATGTTTGGTCGAACAGGGAGCTGTTCAGTCTGGATGAGGCAGGCAGGATGACAGGTGTCGCCGGAGTACCCCCGGATTATTTTAATGCTGAAGGGCAATTGTGGGGGATGCCGGTATACAACTGGGAGCAGATGAAAGCTGATGGTTACCAATGGTGGATACGACGTATACGTAAGAATATGGAACTGTACGATTTGCTGCGGCTGGATCATTTCAGGGCTTTTTATGACTATTGGGAAGTGCCTGCAGGAGAGAGCACAGCGATCAACGGAAGCTGGAAAGCGGGCCCGGGGACTGATTTTTTCGATGTACTGGCGGAGGAGTTTCCTGCATTGCCTTTTGTTGCGGAAGACCTCGGAGAGATCAGCGATGGGGTGTATGAACTTCGGGACAAGTACCGCCTGCCGGGAATGAAGGTGCTGCAATTTGCCTTTGGAGAGGATATCGGGTATACGGACCACATCCCGCACAATTATCGATCGGATAACTTTATCGTCTACACGGGAACACATGATAACAACACTACCCGCGGATGGTATGAAACCGATGCAGATCAGGTATCCCGGAAGAACCTGAACAAGTACACAGGCATGAAGGTGAAGGCACATGATGTACATATCGTACTGGCTAAAATGGCCTATGCTTCTGTCGCGAATATTGCCATCCTGCCGATGCAGGATATCCTTGGACTTGACGGGAGGTCAAGAATGAACAAGCCTGCTTCAGTAAAAGAAAACTGGAAATGGCGGTTAAAGGAACTGCCGGGATGGGATGTGGAGAAGAAGCTGCGTAGCTGGGTAAAATTGTATGGAAGGGCCTGAGCAGGCCAGGAGTTGAAAATATTCAAATTAAAATGAACTGATATGAATAGCGATAACAGGAAATTTATTGTTGAGGAGCTGACAAGGCTGATTGAAAAAGGAAATGCGCATGCGTCATTTGATGATGCAGTAGCAGGAATTTCTATAGACCTGGTTGGTGTGGTGCCGGAACATTTGCCTTATGGCGTATGGCATATGGCAGAGCACTTGAGGATTGCACAGTGGGATATCCTTGAGTTTTGCCTCGGACAGGATTATCAGCCGATGAAATGGCCTGATGACTACTGGCCGGAAGTAGGCCCGGAGGTTTCAAAGGAGCAATGGGAGGCCACGCTGTCAGGTTTCAGGAAGGACAGGCAGAGGTTCCTCGATCTGTTGAAAGATGAAAGCAGGGACCTGTATGCACCTTTTGAACATGGCGACGGGCAGAGCCTCTTTCGTGAAGCATTGCTGATCGCAGATCACAATGCATATCATGTAGGTGAAATTATTGTGATCAGGCGCCTGCTGGGGGATTGGAAATCAAGTTGATTGGGCAGGATCTGTATGGAAACTGCCAGATTCATCCTAAAAATCGCAAAGAGATTAACTTTTTGCGATTTTTTTTTGTTTGGAGCTGTTTCTTTTAGCAACTCAACCCTTTTCTAAAGCTAAAACGTTTTAAAATGTTTAGCAGGTTTATTAATTGCCGCTAAATTTTTGATTATAGGGAAGATTAGCTTGTAGAGAGGCTGTAAATTGTTGCTGAATAGCTAATAATCAACAATTTTAAAGTAAAGGGGGAACTTTGTCACCATGAATTAAGGAGGGTATTTATTAGCTTTACATTTTAAAAATTCAAATATAAAATGTGTGGAATAGTAGGTTACATCGGGCATAGGGAAGCCTGGCCAATTGTCCTTAAGGGATTAAAACGACTGGAATACCGCGGTTATGATAGCGCCGGTATTTCTTTGATCAATGATCAGGGACTGAATATCTATAAAAAGGTAGGTAAAGTTCAGGAGCTGGAAAACTTCAGCGCAGGCAAGAATTTGTCTGGCACTATCGGAATGGGACATACCCGATGGGCTACTCACGGTGAGCCCTCAGACAGGAACTCGCATCCGCATACTTCTAACGACGGGCGCCTGACGATCATCCACAATGGGATCATAGAGAACTATGCGGTGTTAAAGGAAGAACTTTCTTCCAGAGGACACGTTTTTAACAGTGATACGGATACGGAAGTCCTGATCCATCTGATCGAAGAGATCTATAAAAAAGAAAATGTGGACCTGCTGGAGGCCGTGCGTTTGGCTTTGCACCAGGTGAGCGGGGCCTATGCCATTGTGATCATGGATGAGGAGCAGCCGGACGAGCTGATCGTGGCCCGCAAGGGTAGCCCCCTGGTGATCGGTGTAGGTACAGGTGAATACTTTATCGCTTCTGACGCTACTCCAATCATTGAATATACTAAAAACGTTATTTATTTAAATGACAATGAGATCGCGCTCGTCAAACGGGATGAACTGGTGATCAAACGTCTGGATAATGTAGTACAAACGCCCTACATCCAGGAGCTGGAGCTTAAACTGGAGATGCTGGAAAAAGGCGGATACGAGCATTTTATGCTGAAAGAGATCTTTGAACAGACAAGGTCTATCCGCGACTGCCTCAGGGGGCGTATCTATGCAAATGAAGGCCGCGTACAACTCGGCGGGATCAAGGAATATGCGGATAAACTAAAGAACATCGACAGGATTATCATTGTGGCCTGCGGCACTTCATGGCATGCCGGACTGGTGGGAGAGTATCTGATTGAAGAATATGCGCGGATTCCTGTTGAGGTGGAATATGCATCTGAATTCCGTTACAGAAACCCAATAATCACCGAAAAAGATATTGTAATCGCTATTTCTCAGTCGGGCGAAACTGCCGATACCATGGCAGCGATACAAATGGCGAAGGAAAGGGGCGCAACGATCTTTGGGGTGTGTAATGTGGTTGGAGCTTCTATCCCAAGGCTGACACATGCCGGGGTTTATACGCATGCAGGCCCTGAAATCGGAGTAGCTTCTACAAAAGCTTTTACTGCACAGGTAACGGTGCTGACGCTGATGGCTTTTTATATGGCACAGCAGAAAGGCACGCTGACCCAGGCTAAACTGGTAGAGCTCTTAACTGAACTGGACCATATTCCTGAGAAAATTGAAAAAGCACTGGAATCGAATGAATTGATCCAGGAAATTGCACATAAATTTAAAGATTCGCGCAATTGTTTGTTCCTGGGCAGGGGAAGTGGTTTCCCTGTAGCGCTGGAAGGGGCACTGAAGCTGAAGGAGATTTCTTATATTCATGCTGAGGGGTATCCTGCAGCAGAGATGAAACACGGGCCGATTGCGCTGATTGACGAGGAAATGCCTGTGGTGGTCATTGCTACAAAGAATTCTTCATATGAGAAGGTGATCAGTAATATCCAGGAGGTGAAAGCCAGAAAGGGTATTGTGCTGGCCATTGTTACTGAGGGTGATACTGAGGTGCGCAGCATGGTGGACTACTGTATAGAGATTCCTGATGCGAGTGAGGCATTCTTACCGCTGCTGGCAACGATACCGCTGCAGTTGCTGGCTTATCATATTGCGCTTTTACGTGGGTGTAATGTAGATCAGCCAAGGAATCTGGCCAAATCTGTTACGGTAGAGTAATCACATAAAAAGGTTACTGTGTTAAAATACAGTAACCTTTTTTATGAGTTTATGAGGCAATGGTAGCAGTAGTCCTGCTAACCGCGATTTTTTTTACAGTTTGGATAATTCCGTTTTTATCATATCCGCAGATATCCCAAAGTTCGGCCTGCTCTCCGTGTTCAACAACTTCATCCGGCATTCCTAAGCGGATTACGCTGGCCTGATAGTTATGATCTGCCATAAATTCAAGTACTGCTGAGCCCATTCCGCCCTGCAGGCAGCCGTCTTCTACAGTGACAATCTTTTTATAGCGTTTGAAAACGTCGTGAAGCAATGCTTCGTCCAGAGGTTTCACAAAACGGATATCGTAGTGGGCAGGGTGTATACCTTCGGCATTGAGCTCTTTACAGGCTTCTACAGCGAAGTTACCTACATGGCCGATCGTGAGAATAGCTACATCTTCGCCATCACATATCTTACGGCCTTTGCCAATTTCGATAGCTTTGAAAGGACGTTTCCAGTCTACCATTACACCAGATCCCCTTGGGTAACGGATAGAGAAAGGGCCTGCATCTTTGAGTTGGGCAGTATACATCAGGTTCCTGAGTTCTTCCTCGTTCATTGGTGCGGCAACGGTCATATTAGGGATGCATCGCATATAAGCCAGATCGTATGCACCGTGGTGAGTAGCACCATCGGCCCCGGCAACGCCGGCACGGTCAAGGCAGAAGACAACGTTCAGGTTCTGGATCGCCACGTCATGGATCACCTGGTCATAGGCGCGCTGCATAAAGCTGGAGTAGATATTACAAAAAGGAACCAGTCCCTGTGTGGCCAGTCCGGCAGAGAATGTTACGGCATGCTGTTCTGCAATGCCTACATCAAAAGCACGGTCGGGCATGGCCTTCATCATGATGTTCATGGAAGATCCCGAAGGCATAGCAGGGGTGATCCCTACAATTTCTTTATTGCTTTCTGCAAGCTCAACAAGGGTATGCCCAAAAACGTCCTGGTATTTTGGCGGCTGTGGTTTATCCACAACAGACTTTTTGATCTCGCCGGTCATCTTATCGAACAGACCCGGCGAATGCCATTTGGTCTGGTCCTTTTCTGCCAGTGCAAAGCCTTTTCCCTTCACCGTTACGCAATGCAGCAGTTTGGGCCCGGGTATATCTTTCAGGTCTTTGAGGATAGCCGCCAGTTTTTTCACATCATGGCCATCAACTGGGCCGAAGTACCTGAAGTTGAGTGCTTCAAAAAGGTTGCTCTGTTTCAGCAGCGTACCTTTAATACTTTTCTCGATCTTTTTGACGAAGGTATGGGCATTAGGGCCCAGTTCCGAAAGTTTGATCAGTACGCTTGATATATCATCGCGGAAGCGATTATAAGATTTGGAAATCGTAATACTGGTGAGGTATTCTTTTAATGCACCTACATTGGGATCGATGGACATACAGTTGTCGTTCAGGATCACCAGGAGGTTAGAATTTTCTATTCCCGCATGGTTAAGGCCTTCAAAAGCCATACCGGCGGTCATTGAGCCGTCACCAATCACAGCTACATGCTGACGGTCGTTTTCTCCCTTATAATGAGAGGCTACGGCCATGCCCAGCGCTGCGGATATGGAGGTGGAAGAGTGGCCTACACCAAAAGTATCGTATTCACTTTCGCTGATCTTAGGGAAACCACTGATACCGTGAAGTACACGGTTGGTATGGAAAACAGATTTTCTGCCGGTCAGGATTTTATGGCCATAGGCCTGATGGCCGACATCCCAAACGAGTTTATCGTAGGGTGTATTGAGTACGTAATGTAAAGCAACAGTAAGTTCCACCACACCGAGGCTGGAGGCGAAGTGACCGCCATTAACACTCACTACATCAATGATATACTGACGTAGTTCCTGGCTGATTTGCTCCAGGTCATCTTCTTTATACTGCTTGAGATCAGCAGGGTAATTTATGTTCGGTAGTAATGGAGTGGTAAAATTTTCCATGCAGTTATTAGTAGACAACAATATACAAAGTACGTGATTTTAGTTAATAAAACCGCGAAATATTAGCCTTTCCTTCAATTGGCTTACAACCTATTTGCAGGATGACATAATTATGCCCTTAAATTCAGCAGGAAATCATTATTTTTGACAAAATTATATTTTAATAAATGGAAAGAGATACTTTAATCTTTGATTTGATTGACAAGGAATTAGATCGTCAGGAGAATGGCCTTGAGCTGATCGCTTCAGAGAACTTCGTAAGCAGACAAGTAATGGAAGCTGCAGGTTCGGTGTTAACAAACAAATATGCAGAAGGCTTACCAGGCAAACGCTATTATGGAGGATGCCAGGTAGTTGATGATATTGAGACCATTGCCATTGAGCGTGCAAAGAAATTATTTGGCGCTGCATGGGTAAATGTTCAGCCTCACTCTGGTGCACAGGCAAATGCTGCGGTAATGCTTGGTGTATTGCAGGCTGGTGATAAGATTCTTGGATTTGATCTTTCACATGGTGGTCACCTTACGCACGGTTCTCCGGTTAACTTTTCAGGAAAATTGTACCAGCCGCTTTTTTACGGTGTAGGTAAAGAAGATGGACTGATCGATTATGCAAGGCTGGAAGAAGTAGCGCTTGCAGAACGTCCAAAATTAATTATTTGTGGTGCATCTGCTTATTCAAGAGAATGGGATTATGCATTTATCCGTAGTGTGGCTGATAAAATCGGAGCACTTGTGCTGGCTGATATTTCTCACCCTGCAGGATTTATTGCCAAAGGATTGCTGGCAAACCCACTCCCGCATTGCCATATCGTTACTACCACTACACACAAAACACTGCGCGGGCCACGTGGCGGAATGATCATGATGGGCAAGGATTTTGAAAACCCTTTCGGTTTGAAAACCCCTAAAGGTGAAACCCGTATGATGTCTTCTGTTCTGGATATGGCTGTTTTCCCTGGAACACAGGGCGGGCCATTAGAACATATCATCGCTGCAAAAGCTATCGCATTTGGCGAAGCCCTGAGTGACGACTATCTGGTGTATATCAAACAGGTACAGGCTAATGCACAGGCTATGGCTAAAGCATTCGTTGCCAAGGGATATGGTATCATCTCCGGAGGTACAGACAACCACCTGATGCTGATCGACCTGAGAAATAAAAATATTACTGGTAAAGTTGCTGAAAATGCGCTTGAAAAAGCTGATATTACGGTGAACAAAAACATGGTGCCTTTTGATGATAAATCACCATTTGTAACGTCTGGAATTCGTGTTGGAACTGCTGCTATTACCAGCAGGGGACTAAAAGAAGAAGAGATGGCACAAATTGTTGACCTGATCGACCAGGTGTTGACTAACCCTGAAGATGAGGCTCATCTGTCTGCAATAAAGAAACAGGTAACTGCCCTGGTTACGCGTTTCCCATTATATAAATAAAAATTAAAGGGTTCATCAAAATATGACGGAAAATCCAGGAGTATGGTCACCAATTGAGCAGGAGAGGTTGTGCGCCTTAAATGCTTATCACATCCTGGATACACCCGCAGAAAAAAGTTTTGATAACCTGGTTAAATTAGCCACCCAGATATTCAATATGCCCATTGCCTTCATCTCTCTTATCGATGAGAGAAGGCAATGGTTTAAATCTTCCATAGGCTTAGGTGCTACGGAGATGAACCGTCATGATTCTTTCTGTGAACATACCATTGAAGGCACTGATGTGATGGAGGTATGTGATACCTGGGATGACCGCAGGTTTAACGACTTTGCAGTAGTAACCGGTGAACCCCATATCCGCTATTATGCCGGCGCTCCCCTGATCGATGATGAAGGCTATGCGCTGGGCAGCCTTTGTGTGGCCGACACCAAACCGCATCAGCTAACTGAGCTTCAGAAAGATATCCTGCGCAACCTCGCAGAACAGGTAATGGTGCACCTGAAACTCAAGAAAAAAGATCAGGAGATTGCTGCCAATGCGATCCGCATGGAAGAGACTAAAAAGGTTGAAAATGACCGGATGAAGCTCTCCTTTGTGGCCAGTAAAATCAACAATGCCGTGGTCATCAATGATGCCAATAATCTGGTGACCTGGGTAAACGCTGCATTTGAAAAAATTACCGGATTTACACTGGAGGATGTGAAAGGGAAACGCCTTGGGGACCTGATCATTGGCCCTAAGACGGATATGGAACTCCTGGATGAAGTGAGGCGCCTGACGGCAAAACGCCAGTCGTTTACAATAGATATGCTCGCTTACCGTAAAGACAAGCGGGAAATCTGGCTTTCTGTATACAATACGGTGGTACTGGATGAAGAGGGGAATGTAGATTCAGAGATAGAGATTATCATTGACATCACCGATAAGAAAAAGGCAGAAGAAGAACTCCTGGTACTTTCATTGGTAGCCAGTAAGACTAATACCGGGGTGAGCATCCAGGATAAAGAAGGAAGGACCACCTGGGTGAATAAGTCGCTCGAAAGAATGACCGGTTACACCATGAAAGAATTGCGCGGACATCAGATGGGCAATATCATGTCGCCCAATTTCTACGATCAGGAGCTGATAGAAACGTCCCGTGATAAAAGTAAAAATAACCAGTCTTACAGTATAGAAGTGCTCGGCGAAAAAAAAGATGGTACACCCATATGGTTTTCTATCTCCAATACGCCAATATTAAACAGCAGGGGCATGGTTGAACGGCAAATCGATCTGATATCTGATATCACCCAGCGCAAGCAGGTGGAAAAAGAGACGATCGAGGCGAAGGAGCAAGCCTTAAAGCTGAGCCAGGCCAAGGCGATGTTCCTTTCTGTCATGAGCCATGAAATCCGCACGCCGCTGAATGCCGTGATTGGCATGACGCACCTGCTGCTGGATAATGATCCCAAGATCTCGCAGATCGATGACCTGAACATCCTTAAATTTTCAGGAGAAAACCTGCTGCATATTATCAATAATATCCTGGATTTTACCAAGATTGAAACTGGTAAGATGGAACTGGAGATCTTCCCTTTCAGCCTGAAAACACTGGCTAATGATATTATCAATTCCTTACAGGTAAACGTAAAGAAGAACAGCAACCAGCTGAAGCTGTCATTTGACACGAATATACCGGCCCAGGTGTCGGGCGATAAAAACCGCTTATACCAGATCCTGATGAACTTTTTGGGTAATGCCATTAAGTTTACGGATAATGGGACCGTACAGCTGAGCATACAGCTGCTGGAGGAAGCTGAAAACGAAACTGTAGTCAGGTTTGAAGTACAGGATAACGGAATAGGAATACCCAAAGATAAGCAGCAATATATTTTTGAAACCTTTACCCAGGCAAAAACGGATATCTCCAGAAAATATGGAGGTACGGGACTGGGGCTGGCCATTACCAAAAAACTGCTGGATATGTTTAACTCTGAGATCAGGGTAGACAGCACAGAAGGGGAAGGCACAACTTTTTCTTTTGATGTGAGGTTCAGCAGGACGCATGAAAAATCCCTGGCATCTGTGCTTGGCCCCGAGATGAGCGTATTTATAGGTAAAAAAATTCTTGTAGTGGATGACAACGAGATCAATATCCTTATTGCCAAACGTATACTGAGCAAATGGGGGCTGGAGATCGATGCGGCCATCAATGGTTACGAAGCCATTGATAAGATCATGAGCGTCCACTATGACCTGGTGTTTATGGACATCAAAATGCCGGGAATAGATGGCTTCGAAACTACAGGCATCATCCGTGATATCAGTGACCCTTATTATAAAGAAGTACCGATCATTGCTTTGACCGCTTCTACGCTCAAAAATGACCATTACAGGTTTATGGAATGCGGGATGAACGGGCATGTACTAAAACCCTTTAACCCGGAAGAGATCAAACAGCTGCTTTCCGGCTTCCTCTCTGTTGAAAAAGCAGATTATCAGCATTAATTACAGGGTATCAGAAAAGATAAAGGGCCGATATTCCTGTGAAGAAATGACCGGCCCTTTTACCATCTAAATTAACGCTCTCGAATATATAAACGGAGATCTGTTGAAATTGTTTTGTGCTTTATTGATTTTTTTAAAAAAGATCATTTTTTCGGCTTTAATCATTGCTGCACCGGATCTTTAAACCAGGTTTTTAGCCAGCGTTTGAATCTTATTTTCGGCCGGTTGTGCTGCTTCCATTTGTCTTCGAGATAGAAACATAGTTTGTAAATTTCCATATCGGCCTGCTTCTCAGGAAGAATATATAAGGGGTGCTGTATGCTCCCCATACTTTGCAGCTCCATTGGCCCGTAAGGGTTCTCCGTTGACGTAGTGTGGGTGCCATCCGCCCTGAACCCAAGGTTCTTTATCAGGTTAACATTTGGGTTGATGCTTAAACTATTGTTAAAAAAATTGATAAGCGCCAGCTGATAATCCCAGGTGTCAATTGCCCCTTTTTTTACTTCGCTGAATATGTTCTTCCACTCCCGGGCAACAAACGGATCATCAAATATTTTATCGAGCTGGTCTGCTGCTTCCTGATCATCAAATGCAGCAAGCGTTTTATCATAATCCTGCCAGACACGTCTCCATGATGCCCATCCCCATACATGCGTTTGATTGGTGAAATAATAGCTTGCCTTGCCATATTTCCTGCCAAGCTGAAGATTACAGCCTGCGATATGCCTGATCCGTGTGTCGAAACGATATTTTGCGAGCATCTCATCACAAAATCTAAAGAAGTCCGCTGCCGGAAGACAATCGTCCTCGAGAATAATGCCTTCCTCTTCCTGTTCAAAAAACCAGTCTAATGCGGTGGAAATGGCTTCCTTGCATCCCAGGTTCTCTTTCCTGTACAGCCTTTTTACTTCGCATTCCCAATCAATATCACTGACCAGTAACAGTGCCTCTTCACACAGTGTTTGTTCTGCCGGCCTGTCAGCCCTTGGCCCGTCGGCCGCAATATATAATTTTGCCGGCCTCGCTGCCCTGATCTGCTGAAAAACCATTTTTGTCGTGTCTGGCCGGTTAAAGATGAGGAATAAGACAGGAGATTGTGCTTGATAGTCGTTCATTTAATATCAGGATATGATCTTTACAGATATGGCCAATGTTATATGTATGCGATGATGCATGAGTGCTGCAAAGATACGCGAGAAATCTGAATAATTGCCCTTTACTCTGTGAAGGCAATTGCGGCAATGCTCAGTTGATCCAGCCCGGCATTCAGTAAGGCCTGTCCGCAGGCTTCGAGCGTAGCGCCGGTAGTGATCACATCATCTACCAGCAGCACATGTTTACCGACCAGAGCTGCGCCATCAGGAACGCTGAAAACTGCCTGCATATTTTCGAAACGTTTATAGCGGTTTTTTTTGGTTTGCGTGCCGGTAGAGCGCTGACGGATGAGCTGGCTGCTACCTACCGGAATATGCAGTACACTTGAGATGCCTTCGGCAATCATTTCGCTCTGGTTGTAACCGCGGCTCCTTTGTTTTGAAGGATGCAGGGGAACAGGGATAATCAGGTCTGGCTGGTCATCGCTGCTTTTAGCCGGCGCCAATCTCTCCCCAAGTAATACGCCCAGTCTGAACCCAAGGGCTGGCTGAGATCGGTATTTTAACTGATGGATCAGTTTCTGGACTTTAGTGCCTTTTCTGAAATACAGCATAGCCATCGCTGCATGGCAGTTGAGCCTGCCCCAGAAGAGTTTCGCCACAGCGTTTTCTGCATATACATGAAAATCAGTAAAAGGCAGGTCATACAGACAGGAAGTACAGATTAGTTTTTCCCCATAAAAAAGCTGCTTTGAACAGGCCAGGCAGGGATCGGGGAATAAGAGATGGAAGAAATCAGATATATATGGTTTAAGACGGTTCATACGAACAATGTACTGCTGATCAGCAATAAGTTGTGAGTAGAATCGTCATTGTCTGCTACAAAAAGGTAAGCTGCGCCTGAACGGCTGGATTAGTCTTGCTCTTTCACTGCTAACTGTCCGCAGGCAGCATCAATATCTTTTCCGCGGCTGCGCCTGATATTGGTGTTTACGCCCTGGCTTTTCAGGTAGTTGGAGAAGGCATCGATCTTATCGCCTTCGGCATTGATGAAATCTGCAAACTGTATCGGGTTATACTCAATCAGGTTCACTTTGCAGGGAACATGTTTACAGAACTTGGCGAGGTCCATTGCATCCTGGATTTCGTCATTGAACCCGTTGAAAACAATATATTCGTAGGTCACCGGGTTCTTGGTCTTGGCGAAGTAGTATCTCAGGGCTTCGGCCAGTGCTTTCAGGGAGTTATGCTCAGTGATGGGCATGATCTCATTACGCTTCTTATCATCAGCGGCGTGGAGTGACAGTGCCAGATTGAATTTAGCACCATCGTCGCCCAGTTTGCGGATCATTTTGGCGATACCGGCAGTAGAAACGGTAATTCTTTTATACGACATGTTTAAGCCATCGGGAGCAGTGATGCGCTCGATCGACTTCATGACGTTGGCATAATTTAAAAGCGGTTCGCCCATACCCATATAAACAATATTGGTAAGGGGGGCATTGTAATTCTTTTTGGCCTGCTCATCAATCAAAACCACCTGATCATAAATTTCATCAGCATTGAGGTTACGTTTTCTGTCCATATAGCCTGTAGCGCAAAATTTGCAGGTTAAACTGCAGCCTACCTGTGAGCTTACACAGGCAGTCATCCGTTCTTCCATAGGGATCAGTACCCCTTCAACGATGTTTCCATCGTATAAACGGAAGCTGCTTTTGATGGTATGGTCATTACTGTGCTGCGAATTATTTACTGATACCACGTTGATGGCGTAATTTTCATCCAGTTTTCTTCTCAGGTCTTTGGACAGGTTGCTCATCTCTTCAAATGTACGCGCAGATTTTTCCCATAGCCATTGGTAAACCTGTTTGGCACGGTACGCGGGCTCGTTCATTTCAGTGAAGTGTTGCTGAAGCTGGACAAGGTTCAGTGAGCGGATATCAGTTTTGGTGAGTGTTGCAGGCATTTGATGCAAAGTTACCTAAAATTTGTAAGCCACCCAATATTTATAATGAGTTGACTTACAGATGGCATTGAGATTTCGTGGAATGAAGATCGTGTTATCTCTTCGGGCTTCTGGTTTTTCCTGCCGGAGCACCGGATTTTCCGTTAGAGGGCTTTACCGGTCTGCGGCTCGGCCCGCCGCTCTTGTTCCAGTCGCCCGCTGCTGAAGCAGGTTTATACGAAGACGAACCTCCGGCTTTTGATGCAGAAGCTTTAGACGGCCTTTCTGAACCTTCAGCTTTTCCTGACCTTCCTCTGCCTGATTCCGGTCTTGCGGATTCAGATCTTGATGCGCCGGCCCTTGCAGGTGCTTTTCCTTTTGAAGGCCCGGCGGGCCTTGCACGTGAAGAGGTTTTCTTGGGTGTTACATTGATCAGGTCATCATCTTCCTTCACTGATTTTTTGACAACCCTTTTTGGTGTTTTATCAGCTGCAGAACTTGATTTGGCTACTAAATTATAGATATCTGTTTCTTCTTCGGGTGTCAGTTCTCTCCATTCTCCAACCGGAAGGCCTTTCAGGCTGATATTCATGATGCGGACACGCTCCAGTTTGGTAACCTGGAAACCGAAGTGCTCGCACATGCGGCGGATTTGCCTGTTCAGCCCCTGGATCAGGATAATCCTGAATACAAAAGGGCTTTCTTTGATGACTTTACATTTTTTGGTCATTACCCCCAGCACAGGTACGCCCTTAGCCATATTCGTAATGAACTGCTCTGTTACGGGTTTATCCACCGTTACCAGGTATTCTTTTTCGTGGTTATTGCCCGCACGAAGGATTTTGTTGACCAGATCGCCATTGTTGGTCATAAAGATCAGTCCCTGCGAATCTTTGTCCAGCCTTCCGATAGGGAACACCCTTTCGCTGTGGTTCACATAATCAACAATATTACTTTTCACACCGGCTTCGGTAGTACTGGTTACTCCTACAGGTTTATTGAAGGCAAGTAAAATAGAGTTTTCTGCCTGTTTTGGCTCGATCATCTGTCCGTTCACCGAAACCAGGTCGCCGAAGTATACCTGATCACCAATTTTAGCTTTTCTGCCGTTAATCAATACATTCCCCTGCTCTATATATCTGTCGGCCGCTCTCCTTGAGCACATTCCGCTTTCACTAATGTATTTATTTAATCGGGTGGTAGAATCAGACATAAACGTAATTAATTGATTTTCTTTTTACAAAGTAATCAATTTATACCCACATATGCTATCAAAATAATTTAATAGGTTCCATTACACTGGTAGGTGATAAGTATTAGTGTCCTATTTGTTACCTGAGTGTAATTCGCTAATTTTATAAAAAAATTAATACTTATGACTGTACCTTCTCCGGCGGATGATTTGGATAATAACCTGATAGCCATGTTCCAACACGGTGATAAAGAGGTGTATTCCAGGCTCTACAGCAAGTATGCTCCCGCTGTTCTGGGCGTATTAAATAGAATGTTGGGGGATAAGAAGCTTGCTGAAGATTGTGTAAACGATACCTTTTGTACGATCTGGTCGCAGCGAGAGGACTATGATCCTGCCAAAGAGCGCCTGTTTACCTGGATGATGAAGATTGCGAAGAACTGTGCCGACTGCCTGCCACCGGATAAGCGGAACCAGATGGCCGACGAAATCCGTGAGGAGATAGATCTGGTATATGCAATGGATATCAAAAGATATCTGCAGGAAATGCAAAAAGAACAGGGTGACAACTTTGCCGCCGGTTTGGATGTAACTATCCGTGAAGCCATTCGTCTGATATATTTTGAATCGTACAGCTTTGCCGGTGCGGCACAGCAAATAGGAATACAGGTTGATCAGCTCAGAGGAAAAATGATTCAAACAATTAAGCAAATAAAGGGTTCACTACTGCCATGAAAAACCTGGAGGATTTTATAGCATCCGGAATTCTAGAACTGTATGTTCTCGGTGAAACTTCAGATGAAGAAGACGCAGAGGTCTTGATTATGTCCAGCAAATTTCCTGCAGAAATTGCACATGAAATCCTGGAGATCAGTACAGCCCTGGAATACCTTGCATTGGAGAATGCCGTGGAACCATCCGCGAAGCTAAAGGAATCTGTATTTTCAAAACTAAGGGAAATAGAACACGGCAAAACGGCGGATAGGAAGGCCCCTGTCAGACCTGCTTCGGAAATACCCCGCTTAACTTACTTTTCAAAAATTGAGGATTACACAGACTGGTTCAGTCCCGCAGACCTGATCATGCCTGAAGGTTTTGAAGGCAGGCACCTGAAAGTACTGGGGCATACAGCAGAAATGACTACCATGCTCATCTGTGCCACTGCAATAGAAGGTGAGGTACACCATGATATTTATGAAAAATTACTGGTGATCGAGGGTACCTGTAACATCATTATAGAAAGTAAGGTGCATTCATTTTTTAAAGGGGATTATATCAATATCCCCCTCCACAAATGGCATGACGTCATTATTCCCGAGGGCACGATCTGTAAAGCCATCCTCCAAAGGATTCCGGTATAAATATCAGGCGATTTTTTCAGGTTTCGGGCGAATAACCGTTATTTGTAAAATATGATTTCCTATCTATCTGCATCATGGATCTATCCTGTCAGCACTGCACCGCTGAAAAATGGCGTTATTGCACTGCATAACGATGGTACAATTCAGGAAGTCTTTTCCGCAGAGGAGGCTAAAGCAAAGAACTTACAGGATATACAATATTATGA
>Ga0163161_10000449_pt1 | contig 34233 bp, 19 predicted proteins | sample S45metaG_FD_129847 | JGI IMG/M metagenome (GOLD analysis project Ga0163161, IMG submission 129847) | Switchgrass rhizosphere microbial communities from Kellogg Biological Station, Michigan, USA - S4-5 metaG | ecosystem: Host-associated > Plants > Roots > Rhizosphere > Soil | place: USA... | reverse complement strand
ATTGTCAAAATCAAATCCAAATAAGAACCTATAAAAACAAAAACAGTTGCAAGAACGTTCTTGCAACTGTTTAATTAATTATTTTTATCTAATAATCAGTGTCGTTTTTTTAGGACGAGACAATATTACCAGATTTTAACTCTCTTCTCAGGATCAACATACATTGCATCTCCTTTTTTGATTCCGAAAGCCTGATAAAAAGCATCTACATTCTGAATTGGAACAACAGCTCTATACATTCCCGGTGAATGCGGATCTGTTTTCACCTGACTTTTAATAGCCTCGTCTCTTGATTTAGTTCTCCAAACGGTAGCCCAAGAAATAAAGAAACGTTGTTCTGGCGTGAATCCGTCAATTAAACCTGGATTTCCATTAGCTTTCAAATACAATTGTAATCCATCATAAGCAGCATTGATTCCGCCTAAATCTCCAATGTTTTCACCTAAAGTAAATTTACCATCTACGTGAATTCCCGGTAAAGGCTCTAAAGCGCTGTATTGTGCCGCAAGCGCTGCTCCAAGTGCCGTAAATTGTTTTAAATCATCAGCAGTCCACCAATCAACAAGATTTCCATCTGCGTTATAGCGTGCACCAGAATCATCAAATCCGTGAGAAATCTCGTGTCCTATTACCGCTCCAATTCCTCCATAATTTACAGCTTCATCAGCTTGGTAATTGTAGAAAGGTGGTTGTAAAATTGCCGCAGGAAAAACAATCTCATTATAAGATGGATTGAAGTAAGCATTTACAGTTTGTGGCGACATACCCCATTCCGTTTTATCAACTGGTTTAGCCAATTTAGCTAAATTTTCTGCATAAGCCCATTTTGCTATACTTCTCGAATTATCAAAATAAGTTCCGCCTTCACTAACATTTTTAAGTTCTAAAGCCGAATAATCTTTCCATTTATCAGGATATCCAATTTTAATGGTTAGTTTCTTCAACTTTTCAATTGCCTTTGCTTTAGTTGCCGCAGACATCCAAGGCAATGCATTGATTCTGTTTTCGTATGCTAACATTACATTAGCAATCATTTTCTTTGCTTTTTCTTTTGCTTCAGCCGGAAATAACTTTTCTACATATAATTTTCCTAAAGCTTCTCCGGTTGCACCGTTTATTACTTGTAAAGCTACTTCTTCGCGCGGACGTTGTTTTAACGCTCCCGTTAATGTTTTTCCGTAAAAGTCGAAATTAGCATTTTCTATATCAGTCGACAATGTTGAAGCTGATTTGTTTAATAAAGACCATTTTAGATACTCCTTCCAAGCTTCTACTTTCTTCTCAGAAAATGTTTTTTCCAGAGCAATCATATATCTTGGCTGCGCTACATTGACTGTATCTAATTTTGACATACCAATTCCGGTGAAATATTTATCCCATTGAATTGAAGGTGTGTTCTTTTTTAAATCTGCAACAGCAGTTGGATTGTATTGTTTTCTACGATCTCTGCGCTCAACACGGTCTAATCTTGGAGCAGACAATTCAATTTCTAATGCCAAGATTTGCTTAGCGCTTTCTTTTGCTTTTGCCGGAGATTCGCCAATAAACTGCATCATTCTGGCAACGTGTACTTCGTATTTTTCACGTTTTTCTTTTGAATCCTTATCGTCAGAGTTGTAGTAATCTTTATCAGATAATCCTAAACTTCCCGGGCTTAAGTTAACGGAATTTTTGTTACTATTTTTTGCATCAGCTCCAACATAAACTCCAAAGAAACCAATACCTCCCTGAGGCTGCATTTCGATAAAGAAGTTTTGTAAATCATTTACATTTTTGATTGCATCGATTTTCTTTAAGTAAGGCTGAAGTGGCGTAACACCTATTTTATTGCGCCCAATAGTATCCATAATAGTGTTGAACAAAGCAATTGCTTTACCCTGATCTGTATTCGACTTATATTTAGGATCTTTTGAAGCTTCTTTTAAAATTGCAAGTGCATCGTTATCTGTCTTTTGACGTAATTCATTAAAACTTCCCCATGAATTTCTATCGTTTGGAATTTCGGTTTTGTCCAGCCAGGTTCCATTTACATAACGGAAAAAATCCTGTCCCGGGCTAACTTTAGTATCCATATTAGAAAGATTGATACCTGGTTCTTTCTTTTTTGCATCTTGAGCGTTTACTGCAGTAATTGTAATCATTGCAGAAACAACACAAAATATAGGTTTTCGTAGTTGTTTAATCATTTTTGTTTATAGATTTTAGTATATACACAAACATATTGCAATTATTTCAAACTCTATGTTAATTTTATTTAATAATTGATTGAAACATAGGATCAGAAATCAAATAGTATAAACGAAAAACGGCGCTAAAATTAGCGCCGTTTTTTATACTTAATTTAGATTACCAGATTTTAACTCGTTTATCTGGACTTACATACATTTTATCTCCGTTTTTAATTCCGAAAGCATCATAAAACGCATCAACATTCTGAAGAGGTACATAAGCTCTGTACATTCCCGGAGAATGTGGATCTGTTTTTACCTGATTTTTAATCGCTTCATCTCTTGATTTAGTTCTCCAAACCGTAGCCCAAGAAATAAAGAAACGTTGCTCAGGAGTAAATCCGTCGATTAAAGCTGGTCTTCCGTGTGCTTTTAAGTACAACTGCAAACCATCAAAAGCAGCATTTATTCCACCTAAATCACCAATGTTTTCACCTAAAGTAAATTTACCATCTACGTGAATTCCTGGTAAAGGCTCTAAAGCACTATATTGATCTGCAAGGGCTGTACCTAAAGCTGTAAATTGTTTCAAATCATCAGCTGTCCACCAGTCTATAAGATTTCCTTCTGCATTATAACGTGCTCCTGAATCATCAAAACCATGTGAAATCTCATGTCCGATTACAGCTCCAATTCCACCATAATTTACAGCTTCGTCAGCTTGGTAATTATAGAATGGAGATTGTAGAATCGCTGCAGGAAAAACAATTTCGTTATAAGATGGGTTGTAATAAGCGTTTACAGTTTGTGGTGACATTCCCCATTCTGTTTTATCAACCGGTTTTTTCAATTTCTCGATATCTTCCTTGAAAGTCCATTTTGATAAATTGCGTAAGTTTTCAAAATAACTTCCGCCTTCAGCTACACTTTTAATTTCAAGAGCTGAATAATCTTTCCATTTATCAGGATAACCTACTTTAATGGTGATTTTATTTAATTTCTCGATTGCTTTTACTTTTGTAGCATCAGACATCCAGGTTAAATTATTGATACGGTTTTGGTAAGCCAAAATCACGTTGTGAATCATATCAAGCGCTTTAGTTTTTGCCTCAGCAGGAAATACCTTCTCTACATACAATTTACCAAGAGCTTCACCAATACCACGATTTACAACAGACAAAGCATTTTCTTCACGAGGTAATTGCTTAATTGCTCCTCTTAAAGTTTTGCTGTAAAAGTCAAAATTTGCGGTTTCGATATCCGTTGTTAATTGTGATGTCGATCTGTTTAGTAAAGTCCATTTCAAATATTCTTTCCATTGTGCAACCTTATTTTCAGTAAAAACAGTTTGTACTGCTTTCATGTAACGTGGTTCTGTTACAATAACGCTGTCTAATTTTGCCAGACCAAGTCCTGTAAAATAAGCATTCCAGTTAATTGCCGGAGTCAACTTTTGAAGATCAGCAATTGTCATTGGGTTGTATTGCAAACGACTGTCTCTACTCTCAACACGATCCAATCTTGGAGCTGACAAAGCAGTTTCTAAAGCTAGAATTTCAGCAGCACTTTGTTTTGCTTTAGCTGGAGTTTCTCCTATAAACTGCATCATTCTTGCTACGTGAAGCTCATATTTTGCACGTTTTTCTTTAGAATCTTTATCGTCTGAGTTGTAATAATCTTTATCAGATAATCCTAATCTGCTTACGCCTAAACTTACAGAGTTCTTAGAACTGTTTTTGTCATCGGCACCAATGTAAATTCCAAAGAAGTCATTTCCTCCTTCAGACTCCATTTCGATCAAATATTTTTGAAGATCCGCTACGTTTTTGATCGCATCGATTTTCTTTAAATAAGGCTGAAGTGGTGCAACTCCTCTTTTGTTTCTTCCAACTGTATCTAAAACAGTATTGAACAAATTCACAGCTTTACCTTGATCTGTGTTTGATTTATACTTTGGATTTTTTGAAGCATCCTTCAAAATTGCCATCGCATCTTTGTCCGTTTTTTTGATTAATTCGTTAAAACTTCCCCAAGTTGTTCTATCACTTGGAATTTTAGTTTCATCCAGCCAGGTTCCATTTACGTATTGGAAAAAATCCTGGCTTGGGCTAATTTTCGTATTCATATACGAAACATTAATCCCTGGCTCTTTTGGAGCTGTGTTTTGAGCTTGAACTGCAGTAAATGAAAGTATTGCAGAAAAAGCACAAAACAAAGGTTTAGTAAGCTGTTTGTTCATTTTCGAGTGTGATTTTTGTGTACATACAAACTTATTGTTAATATTCTAAAAAATGTGTTAAAATCACGCAATAATATTTTGCCTTTTTTAATGAAAATACCTCATTTAAATCAGCTAAAATTTTCATGAATATATCTTAGGGTTTTTCTTTTTAATTGGATTTGTTTTTAGAATATTTGTTAAAAAAAACAACAACGTGAGAACTAGGATACAAACTGCCTTTTCGGGAAAAATTGAAGCGATCGGACTTCCGATTCTGGCTTTATTTTGGGTGAGCTTTTTTTGGGGAACAACCTGGCTGGCTTCAAAAGAAGGTGTGAAACATATGCCGGCTTTGCAATTAGCAACTATTCGTCAGTTTTTGGGCGGTATAATGTATGTTGGTTATTTTATCATCAAGAAAGAACCTTGGCCAAAAGGCAAACAATGGCGTACAATTTTGGTTTTGGCAATTTTGAATTTCTGCTGTAGTAATGGTTTAAGCACTTGGGGCGTAAAATATATCAGTTCAGGATTAGGCGCTATTATTGGAGCAATTTTTCCGATCTGGATCGTGATTATTTGTTTCTTTAAAGGTGAACGTATTGCAAAATTGGCAGTGACAGGACTTTTAATCTGTTTTGGCGGAATCTGTATTATTTTTGCGGATCATCTTGGTGATTTCCTTCGACCTGATTTTCAATTTGGTATTTTCCTTTCTGTGGCTTCAACAATTACCTGGGCTTTTGGAATTTTACATACGAAGAAAAAAGCAGCAAGTTTCAATCCCTATTTTAGTTTGGGATTACAAATGTTGCTTTCGAGTTTTATCCTTTTCGGAATTACCGAAACCGCAGGAATGAATATTTCGTTAACTGAGATTCCATTAACGTCTTGGTGGGCAATTGGGTATTTGGTAATTATTGGTTCAATCCTGACTTTTATTGCTTTTATTTATACGTTGCAACATCTTCCAACAGAAGTTAGCAGTATTTATGCTTATATGAATCCGATCGTAGCAATTGTTCTTGCCTTTTTTATCTTCGGAGAACCGCTTACACAAGCTATTGTTGTTGGAGTTGCCGTAACCTTAATGGGATTGTATCTGGTGAATAAATCCATTCGAAAGATTAAAAAATAGTAATAAAAAAGTTTGCCACGAATTTCACGAATTTTCGCTAATTACTTTGTCGATTTGCAAATATCACGCTATCCAACAATTAGCGAAAATTCGTGAAATTCGTGGCTATTTAAAATCACATCAAAACTCTGTTAAAAAGCGTTATAATTACAGCTTTTAAAAACCTCTTTTTGTATTTTTGCGGCACAAATTGCATTTATGAAATCCTTTCTATATAAATACCGAAAATTCTTTATTGTTTTAATTGTATTTTCAGCTGTTACTATATCCTTATTTTATTCGGCGTTAAAGCCACAAAAAACATTACCAATTTACAATCCTGCCGATGTAAATCCTGAATTGGTTGACAGTACCATTCAATACAAAAGCAAATACCATACAATTGCCGATTTTAAGTTTATAAATCAAAATGGCGATACCATTACTCAAAAAAACTACGAAGGAAAGATTTATGTTGCTGATTTTTTCTTTACGACTTGTGGATCAATTTGTCCAAAAATGACAACGAATCTTGAGGATGTTCAAAAAGCAATTTTGAACAATCCTAAAGTAATGTTACTTTCTCACACTGTATTTCCTGAGGTTGACAGTATTCCGGTTCTTAAAGAATATGCTATAAAACATCATGTTGTTGACAGCAAATGGAATCTGGTTACAGGTGATAAAAAAGAAATCTATACTATGGCGAGAAAATCTTATCTAGCCGTAAAATTAGGTCGCCCAGATCAGTTGTATGATATGGTTCATACAGAGAATTTTGTATTGGTAGATCAAAAAAGACGTGTTCGCGGTTTTTATGACGGAACAAATAAAGAAGAAATTCAACGTCTTATAGAAGACATAAATTTCTTGTGTCAGGAGTAAAATCCCTTACTTTTAGAAAGATTTAGCATTTCCCTAAGTGTTAAATGCCTTGAAATAAAGAATAATTGTCTATTTTTGCAATCTAAATTCAATCTAAATAAGCTTGCAAAATACAATCCATACCCTCAAAAAAGGCGAAAAAGCCATTATCAAAGATTTTGATATCGATTTGATTCCTTTAAAACTACTAGAGATGGGTTGTTTGCCGGGTAATTTAGTCGAATTACTTCAGATTGCTCCTTTTGGAGATCCGTTATATTTAGATATTAATGGTTCGCATGTCGCCATTCGTATTGAAACTGCTCGTGAAATTGAAGTTGAACTTATCAAAACCGATTTGTAATGAGCATTCAAAATATAAATGTTGCCCTTATTGGGAATCCAAACACCGGAAAAACTTCAGTCTTCAATCAGCTTACAGGTTTAAATCAACAAGTTGGGAATTATCCCGGAATTACTGTTGAGAAAAAAATGGGGTTCTGTAAATTACCGCACAATATTAAAGCTAATATTCTGGATTTACCCGGAACTTATAGTTTGAACGCCAGTTCGATGGACGAAAGTGTTGTTATTGAACTTTTACTAAACAAAAATGACAAATTATATCCTGATGTTGCGGTAGTTGTAACCGATGTTGAAAATCTGAAACGAAATCTACTGATTTACACTCAAATAAAAGACCTTGAAATTCCTACTATTTTAGTCATTAATATGTCTGATCGTATGGAACGTAAAGGAATTACGCTTGATATTCCTTTCTTGGAAGAAAAATTAAAAACCAAAATTGCTTTAGTAAGTTCACGTAAAGGTTTAGGAATCGATGAGTTGAAAGAGCTAATTGTCTCTTATAAAACAATTCCACATGAGCCATGTTTAAACGCTTCGGTTATTGATACAGAGTATTTTGAAAAATTACAACATGCATTTCCAAATCAATTATTGTATAAATTATGGTTGGTGATTACGCAAGATGTAAACTTTTTGAATTTAGAACGAAATGAAATCAGAAGCACTTTTACTAAATCGCACTCAGAATTAAAACGCTTACAGCAAAAGGAAACCATAAAACGTTATCAATTTATAAATGATGTTCTAAAACAAGGTTTACAAGTTGATGAATCAATGGCAAAAGACATCAGAGCTAAACTGGATCGTGTTTTAACACACAAAGTTTGGGGTTATGTTATTTTCTTAGCGATTTTATTTTTGATTTTTCAATCCATTTTCAGCTGGTCAACTATCCCTATGGATTTCATTGACAGCACTTTTGCGTCTTTAAGCAGTTGGACCGCTCAGGAATTACCAAGCGGAATTTTGACTGATTTACTTTCGCAGGGAATCATTCCGGGAATTGGCGGTGTTATTATTTTTATTCCTCAAATTGCCTTTCTGTTTTTGTTTATTTCTATTCTGGAAGAAAGCGGTTATATGAGTCGTGTTGTATTTTTGATGGATAAAGTCATGCGTAAGTTTGGACTTTCCGGAAAAAGCGTTGTGCCATTAATTTCAGGAACTGCCTGTGCAATTCCGGCAATTATGGCAACTCGAAACATCGAAAACTGGAAAGAACGTTTAATCACAATTCTTGTAACTCCTTTTACAACCTGCTCTGCGAGATTACCAGTTTATACGATCATTATCTCTTTGGTAATACCGGATGAACGCCTTTTTGGGATATTAAATATGCAGGGATTAGCCTTGATGTTATTGTACTTATTAGGTTTTGGAACTGCTATACTTTCGGCTTATATCCTGAACAAAATATTAAAAATAAGCGCAAAAACATATTTCGTTGTTGAAATGCCAAGCTATAAAATGCCACTTTTCAAAAATGTTGGAATTAATGTGGTTGAAAAAACGAAAGCTTTCGTTGTTGGAGCAGGAAAAATAATCTTAGCAATATCAGTTATACTATGGTTTTTGGCCTCTTTTGGACCTGGAGAAAATTTTAATGAAGCAGAAACAATTGTAAAAGAACGTTTTGCAGACAAACATTTAACAGAAATAGAATTTGAAAATGAAGTTGCTTCTCAAAAGTTAGAGAACTCTTACATAGGAATCATGGGTCATGTAATTGAACCTGCAATTGCTCCATTAGGTTACGATTGGAAAATAGGAATTGCAATTATTAGTTCGTTTGCTGCACGTGAAGTTTTTGTTGGAACTCTTGCAACAATCTATAGTGTTGGAAACAGCGAGAATGAAGCCACCATAAAAAGTAAAATGCAGGAAGAAATAAATCCGGAAACGGGTAAGAAGATCTTCAATTTTGCTTCAGGAATTTCATTACTACTCTTTTACGCTTTTGCAATGCAATGTGCGAGTACACTTGCCATCACTAAAAAAGAAACTAATTCCTGGAAATGGCCAGCCTTGCAACTCGTTCTTATGAGCGGACTTGCCTATTTTGTAGCGCTTTTAGCCTACCAACTTTTAAAATAAACAGCCATGATACAAGAAATTATAGCTTTTGCCATTTTACTTATTGCAGTCGGTTTTTTGATAAAAAAGTTCTTTTGGAAATCTAAAAAGAAAAAAGATTGCGGCGACGGAAACTGTGGATGTTCTTAGAGGAAAGGTTCTGAGTTGCTGAAGCTTTAAGTTGCAAAGATTTCAAAAAAGACAATTTCACAGAGATACATAGGGTTAAAACAGAAAGCTTCACAGGGATTTAAATTTCTTTGTGAAGCTTTCTGCTTTCTTAATGTGTCTTTGCAGAATAAAATTTGTCTTTTTATGTTACTAAAAAAACTTTTACTTCCTGTTTTTAAATTTTTCGCAAACTAATTTTGAGTAATTTAATTTCATCTAAAAATGTCAGAAGAAGATAAAATAGAGATAATAAGAGATAATAGAGTAGCAAGAATGTTGTGGTTTTTTCTTGGATTTATATGTGCGGTTATAATAACATACTTCACGATGAAACATCATTCATAAATAAACCTGACAAAACCACAATCTACTTTCAGTTCAATTTAGCTTAATCCGTTATATCGAATAATGGATTGTTATTATTTACTTCACTCCCTCCCACTCGGCATAAAACTGCGCCAGAAAGGTTTCCATAAATTTATGCCTTTCAGAAGCAATTTGTTTTCCGGTTTCGGTATTCATCTTATCTTTTAATAGTAAAAGCTTTTCGTAAAAGTGATTTATCGTTGGCGCACTATTCTTTTTGTATTCCTCTTTGGTCATAGTGGTTATTGGAGCAATTTCAGGATTATGTAAGGCACGATTTTTAAATCCGCCATAATTGAACGCTCTTGCCACTCCAATCGCCCCTATTGCATCTAAACGATCCGCATCCTGAACGATATCTAATTCTACAGAATGGAAACTCTTTTCAAAATTTCCGCCTTTATATGAGATGTTTTCGATGATATTGACCACATGCTGAATAATTTCTTCAGAAACATTCTCAGATTCCAGAAACAAACGTGCTGTTTTTGGTCCAATGGTTTCATCTCCATTATGAAATTTACTATCGGCAATATCATGAAGCAAAGCGCCTAATTGTACTACAACCAAATCGCAGTTGGTATCTTTTGCAATTAACAGGGCATTTTTATATACTCGTTCGATATGAAACCAATCGTGTCCACCTTCGGCATCATTGAGTTTTTCTTTTACAAAAGCAATTGTTTTATTTATTAAATCGGGATTATTCATAGTAGTATTTTCGTGGGATAATAATGGCACGCAGATGACACGGATTTAAACGGATTAGCGCAGATTTTTTAATTGTATTCTGTAAATAAAAAAGTTGATTGTCAAAGTTACTAAACTTCAACAATCAACAATGTTTTTTCAATATCAATATCAATTGCAGAAATTAATTTTAAATCTAAAATCAGAAATCTGCAATCTAAAATTTAATTTACAATTTAGCAGGTTCAACCCATTTAAAGATGTGTGATTCTTGTGGAATTACAAGTCTTTCTGAAATTCTAGCCATACGAGCTGGTAATTTCATTAAATAATCACGTGCTTTTTCAGCTTCGTCTGTTAAACCAGACATTTTATCAATTTCCCACTTATCCATTAATTTCTGCATGATATCTACATAATCGCTTGCGGTGTAAACCCCGATACGTTGAGCAGAATCAGAAAATTGCTCGAAAGCAGAACTGATCTTTTGACCAGATTCTCTTAAGAAATGTGCCGGCATAACGATTTTTTGTTTCATCATGTATTGAAACGCCAACATCATTTCGCTAGGATCCACTGCAAAAATACGTGTTACAAATTCGCTGTATGCATGGTGATGACGCATTTCGTCGCCTGCAATCATTTTACACATTTTAGACAACTTGTTATCACCAAATTTTTTAGCCATTTGTGCTACTCTATTGTGCGAAACGTAAGTTGCTAATTCCTGGAAACTAGTGTATACAAAGTTTTTGTACGGGTCAGATCCAGTTCCAATATCAAAACCGTCGTTGATTAAATGCTGTGTTGTCATTTCGATTTCACGCATGTTCACACGACCAGACAAATACAAGTATTTATTTAGTAAATCACCATGGCGGTTTTCTTCTCCAGTCCATTGCCTGATCCATTTAGACCAGCCGTTTCCACCATTTTCTATCTGATTTATTCCTTCCACGTCCATTAACCATGATTCGTATGTTGGCAAAGCTTCTTCAGTGATTGTATCACCAACAAGCGTTACCCAAAAATCGTATGGTAATTCTTTAGCAATTTCACGTAACTCTTTTACCTCCTCAAAGAAATTATCTCCTTCAGAATTAGGTAAAAAGTCTGACGGCTGCCAAATTTTTTCCACTGGAATTAAATACTGTTCTACGAAGCTATCCACGTTTTTCTCCAAAAACTGCATTACTTCTAATCTAATGTTTTTTATAGACATTACTTATTTAAGATTGGGATTTCTATTTCAGATTATTTCTGAATCAAAAATCTATTTATACTCGTTTACTCCTTCTACAACAGCCTTTTCTGTCAATCTCATTAACTCGGCAAAATCATAATCTTTTACTGCCATGGCCTCATGAACGGTAAAGGTAAGGCGATTTCCTAAGGTTACCGGGAAAAGACCATATTTTACCATTTTCCATGAATTATTAATACTCACAGGCACAACATATGCCGAAGGCGCATATTTGCATAGGATTTTTAAACCACTTTGAGCAAATTCTTTAGGTTTTCCTGTTTTACTTCTTGTTCCTTCAGGAAAAATAACAGCAGATCTTGTGTTTTTTTCGATATATTCAGACAAGCTTTTGATTACCGGAATCGCTTGTTTAGGGTCTTTACGGTCAATTAGTACAGATCCTCCGTGACGTAAATTATAAGATACACTTGGGATTCCTTTTCCTAACTCCTTCTTACTTACAAATTTACAATGAAATCGTCTAAAATACCAAATCATTGTTATAATATCGTACATGCTTTGGTGATTTGAAACAAAAATCAAGGGAACTCCGGTTGGAATTGTTTCTCTGTTTTCGATTTTATATGTTGTTCCTACCAGATTTGTACATCTTAAAAGGAAGTAATTTAAATAATCAACGCTCTTTTTATGCGCTTGATAACCAAAAACATTTAGGCAAAACCATTGTATTGGATGAAATACCAATAAAACCGAACTAAAGAACAAATAGTAAATTACGGATATGGGATACGAAATTATTTTTTGCATGCTTTAAAAATTAATGCGCAAAAGTAATAAATAAATTTTTAGCGGTATAAAAATTGAAAACAATAACCGTTTTTATGGTTTAATTGTACCTTTGTCCTTGAAATTGCAAATTTTTTCTGAATTAAATGAACTTTACTTACCCTAAAAATGAACGCTTAAAGAGCAATACTACAATTAGTTTACTGTTTTCTGAAGGAAAATCGGTTTCTAAATATCCATTGCGTTTGGTTTACCGTCAAGCGGAAGTTGACTCAGCAGAAAAGATCAAAATTGGAGTTTCGGTTTCTAAAAAATACTTTAAAAAAGCAGTTGATCGCAATTACTTCAAACGTGTTTTGAGAGAAACATATCGTTTAAACAAACATTTGCTTCTGGATAACATTCAACATCCCTATTCTTTGATGTTTTTTTATCAGACCAAAGACAGATTATCGTATGAAGAAATCAATACCAAAACGATTCAGTTATTTGAGAAATTCTTACTTCAGGTGAATAAAATACCCGATTCTGAAAATAAAACCGAGTCGTAGATCTCCAAAAGCAACTTTATTTATCAAATTATACGAAAAATTATAAAAAAATTGTAGTTTTAGCTTTAATTTGAAATATTTATGCGACAATTTTTCTTTTTATTCTTTGCTGTTTTGACTTTTTTAAGTTGCGAAAAACATGCCGAACCTGCTTATGCGGCAGACGAGAAAATGATAACCATGAATGCTCCGGCACCTAACGAATCAAATGGAAATGAAAGCCCCATAATTTCTCAAAAAATAATCAAAGAAGCTTTTCTTAAATTCGAAACTAACGATTTAGAGAACACTTACAATCAAATTAAAACTGCAATTGCAGCCAATAAAGCAAGTATTCAAAATGATTCTCAGGAAAAAGATTATGGAACTGTCACCAGAAGACTTACGGTACGAATTCCTAGTCAAAACTTTGATCCTTTTTTAGAATCTATATCCAAAGGCGTTTCTTATTTTGACGAAAAGAACATTTCATCTCAGAATGTTACAGAAGAATATATTGACTTAACTTCGAGATTAAACACAAAACGTAAACTCGAAGAGCGTTACATCGAAATATTAAAAAAAGCCACTAAAATAAGTGAGATTCTGGAAATTGAAAAGCAGATCTCAGCAATTAGAGAAGAAATTGAAGCGAAACAAGGTCAACTTAAATATTTAGAAAGTCGTGTATCTGAAAGTACCGTTACAATTGAATTCTATAAAACTATTGCTCAAAAAGAAGGCGTTAAAATTTCATACGGATCTAAAATCTGGAACTCAATTCAATCGGGATTCTTTAGTTTGTCAGATTTTTTACTCTCGCTTATTAGTGTTTGGCCGTTTATTATTCTAATTTGCGTACTTGCCTATTTTATTAGAAAAAGATTTAAAAGAAAAAAAATATAATCATGTATCCTTATTTCAAAAAGAAGTTCATTATTCCAACCGTTGCAGCTGGATTTTTATTTATTGGAACCAGTTTCAAAGATGATTTCTTTGAGATTGCAAAGCAAATAGAAATCTTCACGACATTATTCAAAGCGGTAAACACCAATTATGTCGACGAGACTAATCCGGGCGATTTAATGGATAAGGCCATAAAAAGTATGTTGGGAAGTTTAGACCCTTATACGGTTTATTTTAATGAGCAGGATGTTGTAAACTTCAAGATCAATAATACTGGTGAATACACCGGAATTGGTGCTATGATCGCCAGAAAGAAAGATCGTTTAATCGTTCGCGAACCTTATAAAAATTATCCTGCCGACAAAGCCGGACTAAAAGCGGGTGACGAAATTATTCAGATTGGAGATGTATTGATTGCTGATTTTAAAGATGATGCCTCGCAATTACTGAAGGGAACAAAAAATACTAAGATTACCATAAAATACATTCGTCAGGGTAAAACCATGACAACCGAATTGGTTCTGGACGAAGTTGATATTAAATCTGTTCCTTTCTACGGAAAAATAGACGAAAAAACGGGTTATATCGTTTTGGCACATTTTAGCCGAAAAGCATCAAATGAAGTAAAAGATGCTCTTGAAAAACTAAAAGCTGACGGAGCTACTCAAATTGTTCTGGATTTAAGAGGAAATCCGGGTGGTTTGCTAAATGAAGCTATTGATATTTGTAATTTGTTTGTACCTAAAAATGAGGTTATTGTAACTACAAAATCAAGAATCGAAAAACACAACAATACTTATAAAACGACCAAAGAGCCTGTAGATACACAAATTCCGTTGGCAATTTTAGTGAACGGACGAAGTGCCTCTGCATCAGAAATTGTTTCGGGAGCTTTACAGGATTTAGATCGTGCCGTAGTTTTAGGAAGCCGTAGTTTTGGTAAAGGTCTGGTTCAGCGTTCTGTTGATTTGACTTATGGAACTCAGCTTAAAGTAACTATTTCTCGTTATTACACGCCTTCCGGTCGTTGTATTCAGGCTTTGGATTATGCACATAAAGACAAAAATGGTGTTGCTCAAAAAACGGATGCCAAAAACTTTAATGCTTTTAAAACCAGAAAAGGAAGAACAGTTTATGATGGTGGCGGAGTTTTACCGGATATTGAACTGGACGAAACTAAAATGAGCCCGATTACAACTGCTTTATTAAAAAACGACGGGATCTTTGATTATGCAACTTCGTATTATTACAAAAATCCAAATTTAGGAGAAAAGATTCCAACGGTTACAGATGCTGATTATACAAGCTTTAAACAATATTTAAAAACCAACAAAATCACTTTTGATACGGAGACTGAGCTAGCTTTGAAAAATACTTTGGCTGCAGCCAAAACTGAAAAAATCGACGAAACTATTGCTCCAGAATATCAGCAATTGCTAAACGCTCTTGAAAAAAGCGAAACAACTTTGTTAGATAAAAATCAAAAGGAAATTAGAAACCTGATTCAGGAAGAGCTTATAAAAAGATACCAATATCAAGAAGGTTTGTATCAATTTTACATTAAAAATAATTCAGAAATTAAGAAAGCAGTGAGCGTTTTAAATAATCAGACTGAATATAAAACGATTTTAAAAATGTAACAACGAATGAAGATTTGTAGAGCCCTATTTCTGTTTATTATTTACAATTTATCGGCACAGCAAAAACCTATCGAAACTATCTATTTTGATTTCGACAAGTATGATCTTACAGACAAACAAACCGAGGTCGTAACTAATTTTATTAAAACCATTGACACTTCAAAAGTGGAGTCAATACAGATTTATGGCTACTGCGATGATCGTGGTAATGACGAATATAATTTTCGCTTATCAAATAACCGCGTTAATACCATTCAGGAATTATTAATTTCAAAAGGCTTTAATCAAAGTAGAATTGTGATTCTGGAAGGAAAAGGACGTGTGGTTGTGCGACCTGACACTATCGAAAATCTTCATGAAACAAGATCCAGAAATCGTCGTGTAGATTTGATTGTTGTAAAACGAAATAGTTTTGGCAAAGGAATCTACAATTCCCTTAGAAATGATTTGAAGGTTGGCGATAAAATCTATCTGGATAACATTTTATTTGATCTTGGAAGCTCAAAACTTACCAATAATTCAAAGAAAGAATTAGATAAAATCGCAGAAAAACTTCTTCAGAAAAGAAGCTATCAATTTGAAATTCGAGGTCATGTTTGCTGTACTCCTGAAATATACAGTGACGCAATTGACAGAGATACCAAAGAAAGAAGACTTTCCTGGAACCGTGCCAAAACGGTTTTCAATTATCTGATTTCCAAAAAAGTCTCCAAAAGCAGAATGACGTATTTGGGTTGTGGCAATAAATATCCACTAAAAAAAGGCGATGCTTTAGATCGCCGTGTTGAATTTGTGATTACGAAAATTTAGGTTATTTGCCACAAAATCGCAAGACATTAAGTTTTTTTACTTAAAGTTTTACTCTAAAACAAACTAATAAATAATTGTTTTTAAATTACTTATGATTTAAACTTAAAGCAATAAAACATTATTGCAACATTGTGACTTTAGCTCTATGTTGTTTATCCACGAATCATCTCAATATGCGGAATATCATCTTCAAGATACATTTCGCTGCTTTGGACAAATCCATGGCTTTCGTAGAATTTCTTTAAATACAAGTGAGCACCAATCGTGATTGCATCTTTATTGAAATGTGTTTTTATTCCGGCAATAGCTTCACGCATTAAATCGTGTCCCCATTTTTTATCTCTATAATTGGCATCCACTACAACTCTGCCTATAGATGCGTTATCAAAACTAATTCCAGCGTCAAATAAACGCGAATACGCAACTATTTTGCCATCATATTCCCCAATTAAGTGTAATGCTTTCTTGTCTTTGCCATCAAGATCTAAATAGACGCAATTTTGCTCTAATACAAAGATCTCACTTCTTAGTTTGAGTAAATCATATAACTCATGAACCGTTAGTGCTTCAAACGGCTTTATTTTCCATTTTAATTCCATTATTCCTATTATTGACTTTAAAGCGACTAAATTACTTCAAAAAACTAAATTATGACGAAGGTTCGTCCATATATAAACGAAAATCCCGATTACAAAATGTAATCGGGATTTTTATCTTATCAGATTATAATTTCTTTATTCTATCTGAAATTACTTTTTCTTCATAATGATTTCCATGCTCTTATATTCTGCGCCATTCTTGGTGTCGAACATTTCCATTTTACGAGTCGTTGCATCAACAATAGTATATACTTCTCTGTAAGGTGTTTTCTTTCCGTTTAACGGACTTACCATTTCGCCTTTAAGTTCCATACTTTTTGTTTTGTCATCGTATTTTCCGGTGGCAACCATCATACCTGTTCCCATATTGTCGATAAATGTGCTGGTATATTCTTTACTTGCATTATTGTAGGCTAAGGTACTTTTTCCTTCAAATGGCTGTCCCATCATCTTTCCCTGATAATTTGCTTCCTGATAACGTCCGCCAAGTATCATTTTGATATTTGCCGTGGAAGTTGCTTTTTCAGGTTTTCCATTTGCTTCTGACCAAAAAGTCATATCACAGTTCCACGTTCCAGTCTCGTCTGCCATCATTTTGTGCGGATTTCCCGGTGTGGCGTATTCTGTCCAGGCTTTCATTTGTGCTGCCGAATCTAAAGGTTGTTCAGCAATTGGTTCTTCTGTTTTGATACTATCAGCAACTTTTGAAGTTTCTGTTTCCGTTTTTACTTCTTTTTTACACGAAACAAAACACAATGCTAACATTGATAGTGTGATACAAAAATTTTTCATAATTAACTGATTTAATGATTATTAAAACAAAAGTATGAAAAAATATATAAACTATCTTTTATCGATTTTGACTGATTTTATGATGGCTTCCAGATCCAGCATCAAATCTCGTTCTTCATTTGAGGGTGAATAACAAAATCCTTCGATGACTAAAATCCTATTATAGGTTTTGTCTACAATAGCATAATTTATAAACGGACCTGCCATAAAATCGTTTTTTAATTCCCAGCTTCCTTTAGTTTCAAAGGCTTTTTTTCCGTCTAATTCTGTTGTTGAAAAATAAGGTGCATAAGCTTCTCCGGTAATCATTCTTGTATTTGGTTCCCGGCCTTTGATATAATATCCTATAGAATCGCGCATTTTAATAATGCTTCCAACAACATTTGAACCGGTTTTAAAATCGTGAAGCGGAATTTGATAAATGAGCAAACTGGTGTTTCCGCTTATAATATCTTTCTTTAGCCAGATAAAATTCTTTTTGTGCAGCATATACTCATATCCTGTTGGAATCTGAATATCGATATGAAATTTGTTTTTGATAACTGCAGGATGAAGCAATGACTTACTATTATCTTCCTGAATTTTCTGAATCTCAGCATCGCGAATGATCTTAATAATCTGCGCCGAATTCATTTCGATACTACAAATTATGTCGTCTATGGATTTTCCGTAAATGCGAAAGGTATTGTGTGGTAATGTTTTGCTTCTAATAATTTCGAATTTGTCTGCAGCGGCTTTTTTTACAACAATAATGCTTCGGCTATCGGTCACGAAACCTTCCAATAATTTGGCAGGATATTGATTGATTGTAAAAAGTGGTTCCTCCTGGGTAAGTCCCCAAACAGGCGAAGCAAATTTATTTCTAATGGTATCGCCCACTTCTCCATACCATAACTGATCGTCAATGATTATGGAAATTGTATTTGTTTTACCGGATACGGGCTGGGATTGTCTTTCGTTTCTAAAACACGAAATCAGGACAAATGGTAGTAGTAACAATAAAAAATGGGTTTTATTCATTTTATTAATTTATGAAATAAAACCCAAATTTAAATAAGATTTTTTATTATCCGTTTATTTTAAGTTTCATTCCGGGTTTAATATCTCCATCTTTAATATTATTCCATTTTTTAATATCTGAAATTGTTATTCCAGGGTATTTTTTTGAAATGCTATACAACGAATCTCCTTTTTTAACGTAATAATCTTCTCCCATTTTTGCAGAAACTGCTTTTTTCTTAAATGGATCCATAGAACTATTTACTGCTACTGCCGTTGTTACATTGTTTCCTTCGACTGTAGTAATAATTTTAGAGATGATTAATGTTTTACCAAGACCAACGTTGTTTGATGTTAGATTGTTCAGATCTTTTAGATCAGCAACAGTCGTACCAAATTTTTTGGCAATACTTCCTAAATTATCACCTGCTGCAACAATATATTCCTGATTTACTGTATTTGATTTTTCAGTATTATCTGTAGATGCAATTGCCGTCTCTGTATTTTTATCTACTACAGGAGTTGATTTTATTTCTTCCGTATTCTTAGCAATCGGATCGGCATTTGATTTAATTTTCAATGTTCTACCTAACGCAACAGCATTCGATTTAAGATTATTCCATTTCTTTAAATCAGCTACATTTACATCATACTTTGCTGCAATTGCGCTTAAGTTATCTCCTTTTCTAATTTTGTATAACTGAATGTCTTTAGCCAATTCCGGTTTTTCCTTTACAAAAGTTCTTGTTTTTGGAGCTACTTTTAGTGCTAACTGAGCTGGCAATGTTTTTCTTTGTGACTGATAAGCTACGTAATCATAGATCTTATTTTCGTTTGAAACGAAAGTCGCAATTTTGTCTTTCGGCAAACGTAAAAAATGTTGTTCTCCCTGATAATAAGGTACTACATTTAATTTGTACGAAGGATTTAAAAGTTGTATTTGAGATTGTGGCATGTCTAACAAATCTGCGATTTGCTTGAATGTCATTTCATTTTTGATATTGATTGTATCTGTTTCAAAGTTTTTAACGACTGCTCTTTCCGGATTAATTCCGTGTTCTTTATGATATTCAAAAAGATACATTGTTGCTAAAAAGGCAGGAACATAACCTTGTGTTTCTTTTGGAAGGAAACTGCGAATGTCCCAGTATTTTGTTTTTCCTCCAGAGCGACGAATTGCTTTTGTTACATTTCCCGGTCCTGAATTATAAGAAGCTAAAACCAGTTCCCAATCACCAAAAATGTTGTACATCTTGGTCATATATTCTGATGCCGCAGCTGTAGCTTTAAGTGGATCACTACGTTCGTCAATATAAGAATCGATTTTCAGTGCGTATTGTTTTCCGGTTCCGTACATGAACTGCCAAAGTCCGGTGGCACCCATTTTAGAAACTGCTTTAGGATTTAAAGCAGATTCTACAACGGCTAAATATTTAATTTCTAAGGGAACATTTTGTTTGGCAAAAGCGTCCTCAAAAATTGGGAAATAATATTCTGATAAAGCCATTAATCGAGAAAACGATTTTTTACGATTCTTAAGAAATGACTTTATTATATTTTCTAATCCTTGATTGTATTCAATGTCAAAAGGCGATTTCTCATTCATTGCTGCAAGTCGCTGTTTTAGCAACTCTGTTGGCAATTCTTCATCAACGGTAACGTCTGTGTTAATGGTTTGAATGTCTTTTGTCAGATCGTCATAAATATCCAAACTTGTTAGTTCTTTCATCCAGAGACTGTCTACGCGAGTAGCTACATCATCTTTTTTGAAAGTACTTTTAACCGAATCAAGATAGGATAACTTTACTTCTGGTTTGATTTCTACTGTTGATGTTGTTGCAGCTTCCTGCGCAAACATCGACATTGAAAAAAAAGCCGAAACCACTATTGATATTTTTTTTACAATCATATAACATTTTTTTAAAATCCTATAATCCAAAGAATTACAGAAGTCTTATTTTTGCAAACTTAAATAGATTAACGATGAAAAATACGCAAAAAAATGTTAATTGTGATATTTTAGTCCAAAATCGCGGCGATTCCAGGTAAAATTCTTCCTTCTAACATTTCTAGCATTGCCCCGCCACCAGTGGAAACGTAGCTCATTTTGTCTTCAAAACCAAACTGTTTTACAGCAGCAACTGAATCTCCACCTCCAACTAATGAAAATGCGCCATTTTTAGTTGCTTCAGCAATATAATCTCCTAATGCAATTGTTCCTTTAGAGAAAGATTCCATTTCAAAAACTCCTAATGGACCATTCCATAAAATAGTTTTTGACTCTAAAATTACTTTTTTGAAGTTCTCTAATGATTTAGGACCTGCATCAAGACCTTGCCATCCATCAGGAATTTCGGTTACATCTACTACTTGTGTATTTGCTGTATTTGAGAAATCATCTGCTGCAATTACATCAACCGGAATATGAATTTGAACTCCTTTTTCTTTAGCTAATCTTAAAATTTCAAGTGCTAATTCTTGTTTGTCATCTTCGCAGATTGACTCTCCAATTTTACCACCTAGTGCTTTAACAAATGTAAAAGTCATTCCACCACCAATAATCATGTGGTCTACTTTGTCCAAAATATTTTCGATAACTGTAATTTTAGAAGAAACTTTAGATCCTCCAAGAACTGCTGTTACCGGTTTTTCGCTGTTTTTAAGTACTTTATTTAAACTTTCAATTTCTTTAGCCAACAATGTTCCGAAACATTTTTCTGTTGGAAAAAATTGTGCAATAATTGTAGTCGAAGCGTGTGCTCTGTGCGCTGTTCCAAAAGCATCGTTTACATAGATATCTCCAAGTGAAGCCAATTCTTTTGCGAAAGCAACATCTCCAGCTTCTTCTTCTGCATGAAAACGTAAATTTTCTAATAATAAAACTTCTCCCGGTTGCAAGTTTTTAGCAGCTGTTTGAGCTGGTTCTCCAACACAGTTTTCTGCAAACTTAACAGGAACTCCTAAAATTTCAGAAGCTGTTTTTAAAATGTGTTTTAATGAATATTTTTCTTCCGCTCCTTTTGGTCTGCCTAAATGCGACATTAAAATTACGCTTCCGCCTTGTGCTAAAATTGCATCAATTGTTGGCTTTGCAGCTTCGATACGTGTTGCATCTGTTACATTAAAATTCTCATCCAGTGGCACATTAAAATCAACACGGATAATTGCTTTTTTATTTTTAAAATCGAAATCGTTTAAAGTTTTCATTTTGATAATTTTTTAATTTTTCTGATAGAAAAACAAATATAGAACTTTTAAAGTAGTAATAAATTTGAAAATTCTAAAAATAATGTATCAATAACAACGAAAACGTTGTAAATCATGAAAAAAAACAAATTAAGTATTAAAATTGCTAAAAATCCTTATCGTACTAATTAATCGTGAACAGGACCTTGTGTACAAGGACAGTTACTGATCGATTGTAAGAAATCAAATCCTATGGTAATTACGTGTGTTCCGGTATTGTAAGCTCCAAGATCATTGAACATTACCTGATAAGAATATCCAAAATAGAATTTAGATTTCATGAAACCGGCCATTGGTCCAACTGATAATGGTTTTGGAAACTGGTCGTTTAAGAATCGATATGAAACTCCTATCCAATAGTAATCTTCATAACGGTTGTAACGTCTGTACTTAAAGTTTAAATCGGTTGAAGATCGTTTATCACTTGCAAAATATTGAAAGTACACTGATGGCTCATATTCAATACGGCTATTTTCTTTATCTCTAAAAGTAAATCCGGAATAAACCTGATAGTTTGAAAGCAAATTAGGTTCTACTCCTCTGTACTTATTTGTGTTTTTCTTTAATACGTTGTTTGCATTGAAACTTAAAAAGAAGTCTTTATTACGGTACAAAGCACTAATATCAAAGTTATTATTTGCATTATAACGATTATCTGTAACACTTGGATCGATAACAGGATGTTCGTACGGATCTGTATTGAACTCGTCTGTATCGATTTTGAAAGTATTAAAGTTATACGAAATACCAAATGACAAATACTGTTTTGAATAGTAATCCAGAATAATGTGATGTGCAAAAGAAACTTTAGCTCCCGTTTGTCTAGTATATCCGTTTTTATCATTGTAAAGCGAGATACCTACTCCGGAACGGTCTAAAACTCTAAAATCGACATATAGCGATTGATTCTCCGGCGCATCTTTAATTCCAACCCATTGGGTTAATCCATTGGCTCTAATTCTAAGATTATCACCAATACCGGCATAAGCTGGGGAAAGCACAAAAGGGTTATCAGCCAAATACTGAGTAAACACTGGTAGGTTTAACTCTTGGCTGTAACTTGTTGTTACAGCCATGAGTACTAAGGATAAAATTAATTTTTTCATTGTAATAATTTTTTTAGATAACATCATAGGGGCTATTATTTTGTTATCTGTATAAAGTGAAATGTCCAACAAACTCTCTTGCATCTTTCTCGTCATTTAGTTTAAGAACATACCAGTAATCACCAGAAGGTAATTCTTCGCCGTTGTATCTACCATCCCATTTTTGACCGTAATGGTATTTAGCGATCTCACGTCCGTATCTGTCGAAAATTGAGAATATTAAATTCGTATAAATGTTTGTACATCCAGGTCCCCATCCGGTATAGTAAGTACCATCTGGTGTGAAATAATTAGGCAGACATACATCTACATATTTAACTGGAATAGACTCTGCATGTGTACAACCGTTTTTATCTCTAACAGTAATTGTATAAGTATCTGTTCTATAGATCGTGAATTTGTTTTCAGAACTAAAGTTGATACCATCAATGCTGTATTCATAATCTCCGCTTCCGCCAGTAGCAGTTGCTGTGATCACGTTCCAAACACCTTTCTCTTCAGATAAAGTCAATAGTAACGGATTAACAACTTTTATGTTGAAGCTTGTATCTGCAGTACATCCATTTGTATGTCTCACTTTGATTGTGTGATCACCCGGTGTAAGACCTGTATAGATGTTATTCATTTGCCATGGACCACCATCTAAACTGTAATCAATCTCAGAATGATCTCCATCATAACCAGGATCTACTGTTACCATATTTGAAGCTGCATTGTTCACACAGTCATAGCTAACTTCGTTTGTTGGATTAAGCGTTACTGCATAATCCATTGCGATATCTACCTGATTGTTACAACCTGATGCATCTACGAAATAAACAATATGAGGACCTCCTGACAGATTATCGAAATCAAATGTTGTCTGACCTGGAGTACCTTGAGTAAATGGTCCGGTTTCTGAATCCAGACTTACACTATAATCTAATGTACCTCCAGAAAGTATAACACTAAATGAACCATCTTTCTCACCAGCACATGTTTCAGGGAATAAAGTACCATCTACTAATGCTCCTGTTAATGGTGCTGGTTCTTTTACTTCAACATCTTTGATGAATATGTAACATTCATTTTCGTCCTGAACTAATACATCATAGAAACCTGGTTTCAAGTTTTCGAATACATTTTTGTCAAAGAACTGTCTGAATTCCGGTTCGATAGCATATTTATAAACTCCTGTTCCACCTGCAGCATTTACTGTAATTTTTCCATTATTGAAACCATTACATGTAACGTTTGTTGGTATCGCCTCAGCTGATAATTCTACATTAGGCTGAGAAATTTCAATTGGCGCAGAAGTCACTGAACAATCAGAACTTTCTAGTTTTACTCTGTAATTTCCAACCGCTAATCCAGTAAATACTCCCGGAGTAAGTTGTGTTGGTACTGGAGTAATATCAACTCCTGCAGCATCTTGCAGTGTATAAACATAGTTTCCTAATCCTCCTGTTGCTATAGCTGTAATTGTACCTTCGGCACTTCCTTTACATTTAATATCAACATCTACTAAACTTGTAAAATCAAGTTTTGGAACTGTTGGAACTTCAACTGTGTTTGAAATAGTGCTTATACAGTCATTCGAGTCTTTAACAAAATACTTGTACTCTGTATTAACTGTTGTTTTTGGCAATGTAATATCAATAGTTGAATTGAACGAAGCTGAATAATTAGTTCCGTCAGCACTATAATAATATGGTGCTTTTCCGCCTGTTGCTGTAATTTTCAATATAGGTACTAGTTGACATGTTTCATTTCTAGCGATTGTAAGCTCAGCTTTCACTTTTGTTGGCTGATCAATTACAACTTTGTTAGAAATGTTTTCACAACCCCAGGTATCTTTTGCAGTTACTGTATATGTTCCCGCTTTTAATCCTATAAATTGTTTTGTGCCTTGTGATTCTACAACAACTACAGTTCCATCAGCTAATACACCGTTTAAGGTATAAGTATAGTTTCCTGAACCTCCTGTTATTACGTCTACAGTCACAACTCCGTCCTCATTATCAAAACAAGTTAACATTGGAGTAGCACTTATCTGGATATCTATTGGTTTCGGGTTTGTTAATTTAGCATCAACAAACGCTTCACAACCCAAGCCATCTTTCACATAAACAGTATAATCTCCTGCTGTTAAATTCTCAAATACCGGTGAAGTACTATAACCTTTTACGATTGTTGTACCTAATCTTAATTCGTATAAATAGTCACCTGGCCATCCTCCTGTTGCTGATGCTGTTATTATACCATCTTTATTACCTGCAAGACAAGTAATTTCAGATTGGGTTTTAGTCACTGCTAAAGGAGCTGCTGCCTGATCTATCGTAAATGTATTTGTTACGGTACAAGAAGGACCATTAATATCGGTCAATGTTGCTGTGACAGTGTACACTCCGGCTTTTAATCCTGAAACCAAAATTGGTCCTGCAGAAGTTGTTGTTCCGTTACTTGGTACCGGACCTGTGATTACATAGCTAAATGGTCCTGCATCATTTGTTGGTACCAATTGGTTATCAACAAAAGTTAAATTAACACTTCCATCTGCATCTCCATAACAAAGTTTTCCTTTCAATGGTTCAACATTGATTGCAAAAGTATTTGGATCAAATACATAGTGGAAATCTGTTATTGTACAACCTGTTGTCGCATTGAAAACAGTTATTTTATAGTTACCAATTGCTAAGTCTTTAAACAATCCTGTTGAATTTGTTTCACTAAAGACTGTTCCGTTTACTCCCGTAAGTGTATAGCTTAATAGAGCTGGTGTTCCTCCTGTCGTTGTAACAGAAACCTGAATTGTTTCGTTTGCAAGACAAGTAATTGGTTTAACAATTGCCACATTAACTTTATCCATTGTTATGAATGAGTCAATAATAATTGGTGTTGTCCAAGAACCTTCACAACCTTTATCATCAAATACTCTTACAGTATAAGAACCACCTGCAAGATTATATTCAGTATAAACATTAGAATCAGTATTTTGAACTACTGTTCCGTTTTTGCTAAATTCATAACGAACGTATTTACCAGAACCTCCATTAACTGAGTTAACCGTAATCGTAGCAAAGTTTACTGCGTTTGTACCGGTTGTACAATTAAATGATGTCACTACCGGAGCATCTACTACAATAGCTTTTGGCTCTTTAATACGTTTGTCTACCTGAGCATGACAACCTCTTCCTGAAGTAACCAGTACTGTATAATCTCCTGCTTGAAGATTATCAAATACATTTGATTCCTGAGGTCCTTTACTTACCGGGGTACCACTAATTGTAGTTCCTGTTAAAGTATAGGTATAAACCGGGTTATCATTTACTCCGTCTTTAGTTGGATCAAGATTAACAATAATTAATCCATCTGAACCTCCGTTACAAGAAACATCATTACCGGTTAAACTTAATCCTGTAATTTCTGTTGCTTTTTTCAACTCAACGATTACAGTATCTGTACAACCATATACAAGGTCTCTTACAAGTATAGTATGAGTTCCTGCAGGCATGTTGTTGAATGTTGCTGTAGTTCCAACTACAACCGGGATATATGCTCCAGAAGTATATTTGTAACTTCCTGAACCTCCTGTTGCTTTAGCAATTACAATTCCGTCTTGGAAATCACAACTTGGTAAAGCTTTAGTTTCTACTTGTAAATCTAAAGCGTCTTCGATAACTACCGCTGCATTTACAGTTGTTGTACATCCGTTAGCATCTTTTACTGTAATGTCATAAGATCCTGCAACTGTTACCACAAATTTTGGATCTGTTTGGAAATCACCTCCAATACTATATTGTAAAGGAGCTACTCCTGTTGCAGAAACAATAAATTCGTATGTTCCTGCCGGACTTGCACATTGACTTGTAACGCTTGCAGTAATAGCACTTGGTAGTGGATCTACTAAAATAGTTTGTTGTTGTGCCACTGGTGAACATCCGTTAAGATCTTTCACATAAACATCCCAAACCATATCTGCACCGTTATTGGTGTCTACTACAATTTTATTATCTGCACTGAATGTTGTTGGAGCAGGTTTTCCTGCAACAACAGCTGCATAACCGTAAGATGGTGTTCCACCTGTAACAGTTACAGTGATCGTTGCATTTTTATTGTTACAACTAATGTTTGTTGCAACAGTAGTAAATGCAAGTGCTGCACTTGGCTGTTTGATTTCGAAATCAACTACACTATCTGTACATCCAGATGTTCTATCAGTTACTGTGAAGGTGTATTTTCCAGCTGTTAATCCAGTGTATGTAATAACATCACCTGTTTGAGTGAATGTTCCATTATTTGGATTTAATCCAAAATCATAATTATTAGCTGTAATGTAATTACTTACAGTAAATGCAATTGATCCTGTTGATCCTCCATTACATAATACATCATTTAATAATTGTGCATCAACACTAATTTCACTTGCTTTTTTAACAATAATTGAATTTGTTGTGCTACAACCATTAGCATCTGTAACCTCTATTACATATGTATTAGGCAATAGACCAGCAAAAGTATTTACTGTACTTGGTGCGGTCACCGAAGCTGCCGGACTAATTATAGCATATTTGTATGGTGCAACACCTCCAACAATAGTTACTGGATCTACCGATATTGTTGTGAAACCACCTGCAGTTTTACAATAAATTGGCGTTGCTGCTATAACAAATTTAGTAGGCGGAGTATAAGGAACAACTATTGCTGATCCTGAAACTCTACATCCATTAAAGTCTACAACTACATAATTAATTGTTCCTGCGGCATTCATTATATGCACCGGAGAAGTTCCAAATGTTTGTCCGTTATCAAAACTATAGCTATATGGTGTTGTACCATCCGTAGCTGTAAGTGTAATGAAAGCATCTTGTGCAGTATTTGTCGTACTACATGTAAACGGTGTTACCGCATTTGATACTTTTAATGTTTCCGGCTCTGTAATTGTAACATCAACCGGTAACGATGGACATTTTTTAGCATCTCTAACTACAATAGAATAAGTACCTGCTTTTAATCCAGAGAAAACATTCAATGAACCAAATGCTGCTCCATCAATACTGTATTCATAAGGTGCAACTCCATTTGAAGCTGTAACCGTAATACTACCGTTAGAATCTCCTTTACATCTTACATTAACCTGAGTCGTTGTAAATTTTGAAGTTGTAATTGGTGTAATAATTACTGGTACAGAAACTGCATCACATTGACCATCATTAACTTTGAACGTATAAGTTCCTGCTGCTGTTGGTTTGTAAGGCGATGTAACTGTAGTATAAGGAGCTCCATCTTTAGAAACCTGGAAAGTAGGATATGTTCCTGTTCCCTGAGTTGCTAATAATGTAATCGTTGCATCATTTGTTGTACAATTCAAATCTTGTACAAGTGTTGCCTGCAATAATAATTCTTGTTTTAATGTGTATTTCGCATGTGCAATACAACCATTACCATCTTTAATATAGAAGTTGTAAGTTCCTGGTGCATTTAATGTGAAATTAGGACTTAGGTAATACCCATTTCCAATGCTGTACATTGGTGGATCTACGATATCCGGATCTGTTTTTCCATTAATTTTAATTGGAACCGGACCACCTGTATAACAATATTTATCTGTAATAACATCTATTGTTGGTGCATCATCTTTAGTGATTGTTATCGCTAATTTATTAGAACAAATTAGGTTTCCATCTTGTACGTATACATCCCAGTTAGGACCTTTTGCAAAATCTAAAACTGTAGTGTCGTCAGTTGTATAATCTAAAGGACCTGGTGTCGCTCCAGAAACAACAAAAGCATATTTGTACACTGGTGTTCCGCCTATTCCCTGAACTTTAACAATAGCTCCTGAATAACAATTTGCTGCTGTTTGAGAAATTAGTTTAACATCAAGAACAGCTGGCTCACCTATCTTAATAGTTGCAGTGTTTTTACATCCTGTAACATCGTCCGTAACTTCTAGCGTATAAGTTCCGGCAACAAGTCCTGTAACTGTAACTACTTTACCTACTATAGTAACTGTTCCTGTTCCTGCAATAAGTGCAGCTGAATAAGTTCCTGTAAAATTATCTACATTAAATTTCGCTGAACCATTTGCACCACCGTTACAAGAAGCATCAGTAGTTGATCCTGCAGAAACTGTAATAACTACAGCTGGTTTAACAATGTAAGATTCCTGATACGTACATCCGTTTGCGTCTGTAACCTGGAATACATAAGGAGCATTGTTTGGCGCTAATCCTGCAAATACATTTGAAGTTTGTTTTACTTTTACAATTGGAGATAAAATCTCAAATTGTGGAGTACCAACTCCATTTTTCACATTACTAATTGTAACTGTACTTGTTTGTCTACCAGCTGGCTGACAGAATACAAGAGTTCCTGTAATGTCCATATCAGTTGGAGCATTTAATTTTGGAACATCAACTCCATCTTTTAAAAGGAATTTACATCCATTATTATCCATCACATAAACATCGAATTTTATTCCTGCGTATGTTTCATATGTATTATCTGTTGAGTACGTTAATCCACCATCATAACTGAATTGGTATGGTGTAGTTCCGCCTATTCCTGTTATAGTAACTTCCGCTTTTGTTGGCGCATTTCCTGTAGAACACTCTAATTTCGTCGTAATTAATGAACTAGCTGATAATGCTGCTGGCGCACCAACTGTCACCGGAATTAATACTGAGATACATTCTTTAGCATCTTTAACTTCAATATTATAAGGTCCCGCTGCCAATCCTTTGAATATATTTGAATCTTGGAAAATTCCTCCGACGATTCTATATTTATAAGGCTCGATTCCGTTTGAAGCTGTAACAACAATACTTCCGTTACTGTCTCCAAAACAACTTACTTTAGTTGCTACTGCAATTCCCTTTGGAACTGTTTTTGGAGTTACTATTACAGCATTTGATACTGCAGGACATCCCTGAGAATCTGTTACTCTAAAAGTATACGTTCCATCAACTGTTGCAACATAAGGCAATGTTGTGAATGCGTTGTATCCAGTTCCATTAATATCTACTTCGTAAAGATTATATGTTCCTGTTCCTCCTCTTGGAGTTAACTTAATCGTAGCATCTACAGCACATGTTAAATCCTGATTCAGGTCTGCTTGTAAAAACACTTGTGGTTTTACTACAAAACTTACTTGATTTGATTTACATCCATTACCGTCAATGATACCAAATATATAAGTTCCCGCACCTGTAACTGTATAAGTAGTACCTGGTATGTCTACACCATTTAATGTGTATTTTGCAGGAGCTACAGCTACTGTAGATAATGCTGCCAAATCTATTATAACATCTGATCCAACATAACATATTGAAGCTGGCATTGCAATTACTGGTGCTGCGTCTTTAGTAATAGTTACTGCATATGGTGCTGTAATTACACAACCATTAGCGTCTTTTACATACACTTTCCAATTAGGAACTGTTGCATCTAAAAATGCAGTATCTGATGTAGTATATGTACCTGGTCCAGTAGCTGTTGCAGCTACGAATGAATATTCATAAGGTGCAACTCCACCAGCCGCTTTTACTTGTACTTTAGCTTTGTTATCGCAATTTGCAGGTACATTGGCAAGTAATGACAATGATAATGCAGGGTTTTGAATAACATTTACTGAAGCCGGAGCTATACAACCTGTAACTTCATCAGTAACCACAATACTTTGTGTACTTGCAGCAGTTAATCCTGTAATTGATATTGTTTTACTTGTTTGTCCTGTAACCGGAGCTCCTGCGTTAAGTACATAACTGTAAGTTCCTGTAAAGTTACCTACTGTAAATAATACTTCTCCATTACTACCCGGGTTACACGTTACATCACTAACCACTGTTCCCGAAACTGTAATATTTACAGCTGGTTTAACAATGTATGATTCCTGATAAGTACATCCGTTTGCGTCTGTAACCTGGAATACATAAGGATCATTACTTGGAGCCAATCCTGCAAATACATTTGATGGTTGTTTTACTTTTACAATTGGAGATAAAATCTCATATTGTGGAGTACCAACTCCATTATATACTTTATCGATCGTAACTGTACTTGTTTGTCTACCAACTGGCTGACAGAATACAAGTGTTCCTGAAATGTCCATATCAGTTGGAGCGTTTAATTTCGGAACATCAATTCCATCTTTTAAAAGGAATTTACATCCGTTAGCATCCATTACATAAACATCGAATTTTATTCCTGCATATGTTTCATACTTATCATTTGTTGTATACGTCAATCCTCCATCATAACTGTATTGGTATGGTGAAGTTCCGTCTATTCCTTTTACAGTTACTATTGCTTTTGTTGCCGCATTTCCTGTAGTACAATTCAATGGAGCCGTTATAGACGAACTCGCTGATAATGCCAATGCTGGTGTACCTACTGTTGCTGTATGATTATCTGTACATTGTTTAGCGTCTTTCACTCTAACAACATAATTATTTCCTGCCAGTAAATTTTTAAATTGACTTGATCCCTGGAAAGGCACAAGAATAGTAGCACCTTGCTCTAATTGATATTCATAAGGACCTGTTCCGCTTGTAACGTTAACTGTAATTGTTCCATTTGAATCTCCAAAACAAGTCACGTCTTTAGGATCTACCGTAAAGGCAATCGTTGGAATTGGATCTAAAGTAAACCCTTTTTCAACACTACAAGCTGTTGTATTCCCATTATCTGTAGCTTTAAAGATATAATTTCCTGTAACACTTGTATCAAGGACATTACCTGGCATTGTAGTCCAGCTTCCTCCATTATTAGTTGAATACTCAAACTTATAAGTTGGTCCAAAACCACCTGAAGCTGTCAAAGTAATTTTTGCATCCGGAGTTCCTGAACAATCAATATCTTTAGTCAAATCAACATCAAGTTTCAATTGTGGTTTAACCTCATAATCTACTGTATCAGTACATCCTTTACCGTCTTTGATATACAATTTGTAGACTTTCGCACCATTGAATTTAAAGTCCGGAGATACTTGGAAAGCACTTCCGTCAACACTATAAGTTGCACCACCGACAATTGCCGGATCAACAAAACCAGTTATACTAATTGTAAATTGATTTCCATCATAACAAATTGGTGCTGGAAGATTGATTTTTGGCGCTTCATATTTATAAACTGTAACTGGTACATGTTGAATACATCCAAAAGCATCTTTTGTATATACATCGTACACAATTCCGGCAACACTTCCTGGTCTTGTAAACGTATTTGGAGTTTTCCAATCTGCATCCACAGGAGAAGCTCCAGAAGCAACTACCTGATAAGTGTATGGTGCCGTTCCGTCTTTTGCCTGAGCAGAAATAGTTCCTAAGTTATTACAATCTGCAATTGAAGTTGCAGAAGCCGAAAGATTTAATAATTTAGGTGACTCTTTAATATTAAAATCTTTGGAAACTACAGAACAACCTTTATTTGGTCCGGCAACTTCTTTAACTAATACATAATAAGTACCTACAGGTAAAGGACCTAAATCAACACTAGGTGATGTTGCACCACCAGCGATTGTAGCTGATCCAGATGCTCCTGCAATTGGTAAATTACTAAAAGATTCATAAACCTGATAACTTACATCAACTGAAGAAGATGTGTAATTGTTTTTAACTTCAAAAGTTACTTTTCCATTACCTGCTCCAGTACATGTAATATTTTGAACTACATCATTAACAATAGATAATGTTGATTTTGATGGCACTGCATCATTTGCTTGTTGATAGTAATAACATTTTGTTACTTCATCATAAACTATAAAAGTATAGGTTACTCCAGGAGTAAGACCATAAAAAGTCGCTGATTCACTTCCTACTGAAGGAAATTCTGGTATCCATCCGTCATTACCATCTCCGGTAAATACTTGTCCGACTCCTGTATAAATATTGAAATGGAATGGTCCTTTACCTGTTAATTTAGTCCCAATTGTTACAACTGCTGTACCACCAGCAGGAACTGCAGGGGGCCCAACAATAGCTTCACAATTAACCGTTGTTAAATCAATAGCAATATCAAGGTTATCTGGTGGCGAAGCAACTAAAACGTCTTTTTCTATTACTGAACAACCATTGGCATCTACAACTCTAATTGTATAGTAACCAAAATCAACAACGTTAAAAGTAACTGATGTCGCTCCAGTATTATTAGGCTCAAATTTATCATAACCATTAAGACCTGTAACATAATATGTATAAGGTGCTGTTCCACCTACTACACTATCAACAACAACATTTCCTTTAGAAATTCCTCCACTAAGAGCATCACAAGTAATTGGATCTGCGTGAGAAACAACCTTAATTTCAGTAGCTTCTTTAATTTCAACATCTTCTGCATAGAAACAACCTTTTGCATCTGTAACTGTAACTACATAAATAGCAGCAGGTAAACCAGATGTTTGTGTACCATAATCTTGTCCAGTCGCTTTATTTTTTACTTTAATCACGAACGGCGCTACTCCTTGAGTAGGATCAATATTAATAGTCAAAGATCCTGAAGTGTCTCCAAAACAACTAATCACTGCTGGAAGTGGTATTGTGAAATGAGGAGGCGTAGGTGTTGTAATACTAACCGGTACAGCGATCGTTGCTGTACAGTTAGTTACATCGTCTTTAACAGTAAAGATATAATCTGCTGCATCACTTGTCGTGAAAACATTTCCAGCAAAAGTTCCTACTGCAGTAGATGGTGTAGCCGTATAACTATAACTATAAGAACCGCTACCTCCACCAATTGTTAAGGTAGCTTTGGCAGCTTCTAAACCTACCGTACAAGTAATGTCTTTATCTACTATTGGAGTTATTGTTAATTTATCATAAACAGTAACTGGTGTTGTTGTTTTAGCAATACATCCATTTGCATCTTTAGCCCAAATATTATAAGTCCCTGCAGTAGTTACTGTGAACGTATTTGGAGTGTCAAATGAAGTACCGTTTATACTATAAGTAAAAGGTCCTTTTCCAAGTGCCGATGCCGTGATAGTATAAGTTCCAACTCCTAAACATTGATTAGTAGCTGTAGCTGTAACTGTTGGCACAGCATCATTAACAATTTTGATATCAAATTTAACTTGACAACCATTTGCATCTACAACATAACCATCCCAATCTGAACCTAAAGCTGGATCTAAATTGGCCGTATTTGATGTTGTCAATGTACCCATAGCAGCGCCATCCAAAACAAATGCATATTTGTAAGCAAGTGTTCCTCCTGCAGCATTTATTGTAACTGCTGAAGTACCAACTTTACAATTACCATTTACTTGTACAAGATTTGCTGTCAAAGGATTTAACGGCTCACCAATTGTAATTGTTGCAGTATTTTTACATCCTGTCGAAATTGAAGTAACTTCTACTGTATAAGTTCCTACTGCAACATCTTTCAATACTAAAACATTAGCATCAGTAGCAGATTTTGTAAGTGAACCTGTTCCTAATGTTCCTGCTGTTAAAACAAATGTATAATCTCCCGGAGTTGCAACGTTTGAAATCGTAAACGTACCATTTCCTGTTGAACCTCCTTTACATTTAACATCATTGTTCTTGTTTCCTGAAACAGCAATTTTAACTGCTGTATTTATCGTAATAACTTTT
>Ga0163161_10000447_pt1 | contig 34461 bp, 21 predicted proteins | sample S45metaG_FD_129847 | JGI IMG/M metagenome (GOLD analysis project Ga0163161, IMG submission 129847) | Switchgrass rhizosphere microbial communities from Kellogg Biological Station, Michigan, USA - S4-5 metaG | ecosystem: Host-associated > Plants > Roots > Rhizosphere > Soil | place: USA... | reverse complement strand
TGACCATGTATAATTCTCTCCTGAACAGATCATTTTGTTTGTTACAATATCTGATGGTTTTGGCGTAACTGTCAAATTCAATACCTCATCTGCTGTACATCCGTCGTGCGGAATTCTTAATCCATTTTGGTTACTTGTATAGTCGATTCCGTTGGCTGACCAAGTATAGGTTTCTCCTGAACAGATTGTTTTATTGGTTACAACATCTGTCGGTTTTGGTGTAACAGTAAGGTTCAATACTTCATCTGCGGTACATCCGTCGTGCGAAATTCTTAATCCTGTTTGATTGCTTGCATAGTCGATTCCGTTGGCATTCCAAGTATAGGTTTCTCCCGAACAGATGGTTTTGTTGGTAACAACATCAGCTGGTTTTGCTGTAACTGTCAAATTCAATACTTCATCTGCTGTACATCCGTCATGCGAAATTCTTAATCCTGTTTGATTGCTTGTATAATCGATTCCGTTGGCAGTCCAAGTATAAGTTTCTCCTGAACAGATCGTTTTATTGGTTACAATATCTGATGGTTTTGGAGTAACAGTCAAATTCAATACCTCATCTGCTGTACAACCATCATGCGAAATTCTTAATCCTGTTTGATTGCTTGTATAGTTAATTCCATTGGCTGACCAAGTGTATGTTTCTCCTGAACAGATCGTTTTATTTGTTACAATATCTGATGGTTTTGGCGTAACAGTAAGGTTCAATACCTCATCTGCAGTACAACCATCATGCGAAATTCTTAATCCTGTTTGATTGCTTGTATAATCAATTCCGTTGGCTGACCAGGTATAAGTTTCTCCTGAACAGATCGTTTTATTTGTTACAATATCCGCAGGTTTTGGCGTAACTGTCAAATTCAATACTTCGTCTGCTGTACATCCGTCGTGCGGAATTCTTAATCCGGTTTGATTGCTTGTATAGTCGATTCCGTTGGCTGACCATGTATAATTTTCACCTGAACAGATTGTTTTATTGGTTATGATATCTATTGGTTTCGGTGTAACAGTAAGATTCAATACTTCATCTGCTGTACAGCCATCGTGCGGAATTCTTAATCCTGTTTGGTTACTTGTATAGTCGATTCCGTTGGCAGTCCAAGTATAAGTTTCTCCTGAACAGATTGTTTTGTTTGTTACAATATCCGCAGGTTTTGGAGTAACAGTAAGATTCAATACCTCGTCTGCCGTACAACCGTCGTGCGGAATTCTTAATCCATTTTGATTTGTAGTATAGTTAATTCCGTTGGCTGACCAATTGTATGTTTCTCCTGAACAGATCATTTTGTTTGTTACAATATCCGCTGGTTTTGGTGTAACAGTAAGGTTCAATACCTCATCTGCTGTACATCCGTCGTGCGGAATTCTTAATCCTGTTTGATTGCTTGTATAATCGATTCCGTTTGCAGACCATGTATAATTCTCACCTGAACAGATGGTTTTATTTGTTATGATATCTATTGGTTTCGGTGTAACAGTAAGATTCAATACTTCATCTGCTGTACATCCGTCGTGCGGAATTCTTAATCCTGTTTGGTTTGTGCTGTAAACTGTATTATTTACTGACCATGTATAATTCTCTCCTGAACATATTGTTTTATTTGTTACAATATCTGATGGTTTTGGCGTAACTGTCAAATTCAATACCTCATCTGCTGTACATCCGTCGTGCGGGATTCTTAATCCTGTTTGATTACTTGTATAGTCGATTCCGTTGGCTGACCAGGTATATGTTTCTCCTGAACAGATCGTTTTATTTGTTACAATATCCGCAGGTTTTGGCGTAACTGTCAAATTCAATACCTCATCTGCAGTACAACCATCATGCGGAATTCTTAATCCGGTTTGATTACTTGTATAGTCGATTCCGTTGGCTGACCAGGTATATGTTTCTCCCGAACAGATTGTTTTATTTGTTACAATATCCGCAGGTTTTGGCGTAACTGTCAAATTCAATACTTCGTCCGCTGTACAACCGTCGTGCGGAATTCTTAATCCATTTTGGTTACTTGTATAATCAATTCCGTTGACTGTCCAAGTATAGGTTTCTCCCGAACAGATTGTTTTGTTTGTTACAATATCCGCAGGTTTTGGAGTAACAGTCAAATTCAAAATCTGATCTGCTGTACAACTATTATTTATAATTTTTAATGCTGTTTGATTAGTAGTGTAAACAGTATTGTTTACCGACCATGTATAACTCTCTCCAGAACAAATAGTTTTATTGGTTACGCTATCTGCAGGTTTTGCTGTTAGTGTTACCGCTACCGAAGTTCTAGGGCTCTCACAACCATTCGTCGTTTGACTTACATAATAAGTTCCATTTGTTAAAGCTTCAGTTCCTGTATAAAGTGTTCCACCTGTATTGGCACTGTACCATTTTATACCAGCTCCTGAAGGAGATAAATCACTTACTTTTTTATTATCAACAGAACAGAAACTCTGAGCATTGGCACTTGGTGCAGATGGCGTAGGATTAACTGTTACCGATGTTGCCGTAGAAGCAGGACTTAGACATCCTGTAGCATTTGCAACTTTTACAGTATAACTTCCAGAGGCAGACACTGTGATAGCCTGAGTTGTTTCTCCAGTTGACCATAAATAACTGCTTCCTCCGCTCGAAGTCAAAACTACACTTCCGCCCGGGCAAAATGTTGTTGAACCTCCCGCAATAATCGACGGTGCATCTGGGGTAGGATTTACTGTAACTGATACTAACGTTCTGGCACTTTCGCAACTATTTAGAGTTTGAGATACATAATAATTTGCAGAAGATAATGTTTCCGTTCCCAGATAAGCTGTTCCTCCTGTACTCGCATTGTACCATTTGATACCTGCTCCTGATGGAGATAAATCATTTACTTTTTTATTATCGGCAGTACAAAATGTCTGAGAAGAAGCTGTTGGTGCAGCCGTATTATTTACCGTAACCGCTACTAACGTTCTCGAACTTTCGCAACCGTTTATGGTTTGGGATACATAATAATTTGTTGAAGATAATGTTTCGGTTCCTGTATAAGGGGTTCCGCCTGTACTGGCATTATACCATTTGAAACTTGCTCCTGATGGAGATAAATCACTTACCTTTTTATTATCGATAGCACAAAATGTCTGTGATGAAGCTGTTGGTGCAGCTGTATTATTTACCGTTACTGTTACTGAAGTTCTTGCACTCTCTCCACAGCTATTAGATTGGCTTACAAAATAAGCTTTGCTTGTCAAAGTTTCAGTTCCATCATAGAGCGTACCACCAGTAATGGCGCTGTACCATTTGATACCGGCTCCTGATGGAGATAAATCACTTACTTTTTTAGAATCATTAATACAAAATGTTTGAGGTGAAGTCGCTGGTGCAGAAGGAACTGTACTTATAGTAACTACTACTGGAGTTCTTGCACTCTCACCACAACTGTTTGCTGTCTGACTTACATAATATGTTTTTGAAGTTAATGCCGTATTTCCTGCTAAAGGCGATGTTGAACTACTTGTATCATACCACTTTATAGTTGATCCTGATGGAGACAGATCACTGATTTTTTTATTATCAGCAGCACAAAATGTCTGAGGAGAAGCTGATGGTGCAGATGATGTACTGTTTACAGTTACCACTACTGCAGTCCTTGCGCTTTCGCATCCACTTGATGATGTCTGACTTACATAATATGTTTTTGAAGTTAGTGCCGTCGTTCCTGCTAAAGGTGAGGTTGAACTACTTGTATCATACCATTTTATAGTAGACCCGGATGGGGATAAATCGCTGACTTTTTTATTCTCAGAAGAACAAAATGTCTGGGCAGATGCTGATGGTGCTGTTGGCGTAAAAGTTACCGTTATTGGTGCTGAACTACTGCTGGCACAACCTGAACCACTTATTATTTTAAGAGAATAAGTTCCTTCGGTGTTGATTGTAATAGTTCGTGTAGTTTCACCAGTTGACCATAAATAGGTACTTCCATTATAGTTGGTTGCACTATCCGTTGACCTTAAAGTTGTATTTCCTGCTGTTGTACATGTAGCCGAATTTTTACTCACATAAATCTCCGGAGTACTTGGCAGCGGATTATTTGTTACTACTACCGGCTTTATAAACACGCAACCTTCAGCCGAAGTTGCTTTTATGTAATATGTTCCAGCAGTTGCTGTAGTGGGTGTTGTATAAGAAGTGGTTGCCGAAGAATTTACCCAATATGAAAGTGTTAAATTCCCGGTACTTCCAGCAGTAACTGCCGCAGCAGTAAGATCAATTGTAGCGGTTGCACAAACAGCTGCAGGATTTGTTACAGTTAAATAAGGTGCCTTTGGATTTACTGCCGCACTCGCTGAATTATTTGCCGTATTGGTATCTACTGAAGCTGGTAGTGAAGCTGTATTTGTATAATTGCCTGATGAATTTACGGTAGCAATAATCTTTAATGTTAATACTGCTCCTGCATCTACATCACCAATACTCCAAACTCCTGTTCCTGAATCATAAGCTCCAACTGAAGGAGTTGAACTTACATAAGTATATCCTGAAGGAAGTAAATCGTTTACTGAAATTCCCGAAACATTATTTCCTCCTAAGTTACTTACTTTTACAGTAAATTCTACATTCGAACCTATACATGGTGTTGTATTATCGACTGTTTTTGTGATTCCCAAATCTGTACAAAGTGTCACACTAACTGGTTTTGAAGGAGTCTGAGCTCCACAAGCCAAAGTAGAAGATACGGAGTATGAACCCGTTTTTGTAGCGGTATATGTTGAAGAATTTGCGCCTGTAATAGCCGTTCCGTTAAAATACCATTGATAGGGTGCAAAACCAGCAGGTGTTGTTAATTCGGCTTTATTATTTGTACATCCTCCTCCTGAAATATAGGTTAAAGTTGGATCTTCGGGCTGAGCTGCAAAATTTGAGAAAAACCCAGCCATCGAGAAACCTCCATCTTGTTGTACAATCGAAACGGTTAGTTTGGCTATACTTGAAATAGAAAGAAAATCAGGACCTCCAATTTGAGTATTTTTAAAGTTTATCAAATACCAACCTGTCGTTCCTATTTGATAACGAGGTGCAATACCACTTATAGACTCAATACTAACACCGTTTACATATACAATATCTGTAGCGCTTCTTAAGAGAATATATCCAAAATAATCTAATGTATTTGACGCATAATCCCTAAACTTTGCTGTTTCTATAAAATTAGATCCTCCGCATTCTGATACCGGAGCAATTGTCGAAACATCGACCTCACATTTTTGTGCTGTTCCGGAATATACCGCAACTCTTTTATCAGCAACCACACGTGATGCAGTAAAACTTGTGCCGTTGCTGCCATTTACAAAAGTATAAAAATCTCCAGCCAGGGCCAAAGTAACAGTATTTGTTGTCACTAATGTTCCTGTAGCTGTATATCCTGTTACCGTTACAACTGTGTTATCTTTTGTGGCTACTACTGTAGTTTGCTCTGCGATACTATTTCCCGTTCCTCTTTCAAGAAAATATTCTGTTCCTAAAACTGCTTCTGGTGGAATTTGATTGAAAGCCCCGTCACCACAACCACCCGGCATATCTATTGCAGCCGAAGTATTCATAACACAAGGATTTGACGATTCTACCAAAGTTCCTATTGGAGCTTTGAATAAATAGCTCTGTCCGGCATTTAGTGTAGTGACAACATTATTGCTTATTTTTATACTAGTATTATTAACAGTAGCCATAATACTGTAAATTGGACGTTGATCTCCGAAAGTACTAAAGCTTCCCAACGAGCCATCTCTGTAGTAACCTACTCGAAAACGTACTCCAAGTCCAGCATCACCAAAACTTGTTAATGCAGCATTTCCTTTAATATTTACATCAGCGTTCTCTCCTCTTGAATAATCGTCTGAAGCAACATTTCGTAAATTTATAGATGTAGGTGCCGTACTTGTAATGATTAAACCTGCAGCGTTTAACACCGTCGTTAAAGCATTCATAGGAAGAGTACTTGCATTAAGCTTAAACCTATAAACTGCCGGCGTACCTTTTATGGCTGTTAAATTTGCTTCTAAAGTACCATCACTCTTAGACAATGTAATATTTACCGTTGCTGTTGAGTTTGTTGCAATGACAATTTCATTTGCCTTACTAAAATATTGCCAAGGTGCTGGTGCGATATAGTGTTTTGTATAGAACTGAGCCGAAGCATTATAAGATACTAATAATAAAAATGCAATAAGAAGGGTTAGCCTAAAAAATTTAGGCTGATTAAAAATAAAGTTACGCATAAACAGCTAGGTTTTGGAGAATAGAAATAACAGATGTTAAATAACCCAACAGGTCATTCGACACAAAAAACAGATACGAAAAAATAAAAGGAATAGATGTCAAAAATCTGAAAAAAGTCTTTTCAAGATCTTTATACATAAAATGTGGCATTTGGACCATAAGTGTAACTAGGTTCAAGACACAAAATTGTCTTTTGGTTAAATTAAGTAGTTTTTGGCGCAGCGAAAATATGCAAACACCTAATTACTAGCTACATTAGTCGACAAACTACATGGAAAAACGTTGAAATACACTTTTTGTCGACTAAATTTAACCTAAGGCACTAAAAAACATAACTATTTGATAACAAAACAACAGAAAATTCTTAATTTTTTATCAATAAACTAGCTTTTATAGAAATTATCAATAAATACCCCAATATATCTTACAAAGATAGAAGTGCGACAAAATCGCACTTCTATCTTTAACCACTGACAAACAGATATTTACCTCTCTGTGAGATATATAAATATCCTGTTAAGCTAACTGACTCATTTAGATATGTTTTTATAAGTTATTACATAAAAATAAGTTCCATCAGGTAATCCATCTTGTTGTTTAATAGTTGGTCTTCCTTCAGATACTCCTCTAAACACAACTATTTCATTATCATAACCATAAGAATCATAAACCAAAACTCTCCAACGGTCATAAATTTCTACATAAGCATCTGAATAACATTTAATTCCATCAATTTTGAAAACATCATTTATTCCATCTCCATTAGGAGAAACTGCATTGTAAATTGTAATTTTACAAGCATTCAGCGGTAGTATTGTTGGATGGAATTAAAAAAAGAACTGGCCTAAAATGCGAAACGGGGTTAACACAAATTTATAAAAAAACTTAAAAAATCAACAAACTCATTGAATATTAGACGGTTACAAACAATACAACAATAAAAACACAAATAACTGATAATAAATAAGTTACAAGTAAAAACTAAATGCTAAAAAATCATAAAAAAAATAATAACAAACACATTACCTGTTTAAAAAACTGACCATGACGTTAAAAAAAAAATTAACTTTTTTTTAATTTATTTTAAAAAGGTAATATTTCGTTTTAAACCATCAAACTTGGTTCTTTTAATAGGAGAATTTTTAAAAACTGCACGAAAAGTTTCTTCTGTAATTTCGATCCAATCTTTTTTAGAAAAAGAAAGTAATTCGGGGTTTGGATTAAACAAAGGTTCTGAATGAGGTTTTGAGAACCGATTCCAAGGGCAAACGTCCTGACATGTATCACAGCCAAACATCCACTCATCAAATTTTCCTTTCATTTCGTAAGGAATATTTTCTTTAAGTTCAATTGTATAATAAGAAATACATTTACTCCCATCAACCACATGCGGAGCAACTATTGCCTGTGTAGGACAAGCATCAATACAAGCGGTACAAGAACCGCAATGATCTGTAGTGGCATGATCATATTCCAGTTCTAAATCAAGAATTAATTCTGCGATAAAATAAAAAGAACCTACTTTTTGAGTTAATAGATTACCACTTTTACCAATCCAGCCAAGACCACTTTTAGCAGCCCAAGCTCGGTCTAAAACAGGTGCAGAATCAACAAAAGCACGACCGGAAACATCACCAATATTTTCCTGAATCGAATGCAAAAATTCTTTTAACTTCTCTTTGATTACAAAATGATAATCCTGTCCGTAAGCATATTTTGAGATCTTAAAACTTTCGTCAGTTTGGGTTTCATTTGGATAATAATTCAACAAAAGCGAGACAACACTCTTAGCATCATCAACTAACAAAGTTGGATCTAAGCGTTTATCAAAATAATTCTCCATATATGCCATTTGGCCATGATGGTTATTATTAAGCCATTTTTCAAGCCGCGGTGCCTCTTCTTCCAGAAATCCAGCTTTAGATATTCCACAAGAAAGAAAACCAAGCCTTTTCGCCTCAGATTTAATAAATTCCGAATATGTCTCTTTAGAATTAATGCTCATCTTTTTGAGAATAAAACTTCTACTCCAACTGGTTTTAATGTAATTAAAGGATTAAACTCAACACTGTTCTTGCAGGATTTAATCACATATTTTTTTACAATCTGAGAAAGCGTCAAACACATCTCATAAATTGCAAATCCAGATCCAATACACATTCTTGGCCCGGCACCAAAAGGGTAAAAATACTGCATGGACTGCTTCTTTCGTTCTCCTAAAAATCTTTCCGGATCAAATTGCTCAGGGTTTTCCCAATACTTAGGATTTCGATGTAATTCATAAAAAGAAACACCAATCAAAGTTCCTTTTTTTATACTATAATCAACAATGATATCGTCTTCTACATTTTGTCGGTCTGTAATCCATGCCGGTGGATACAAACGCATAGCTTCATTTAAAACGGCATTGGTATAAGTCATTCCTTGAAGCTGTTCTACAATATCACTTGTTTGTGCTTCAATTTCAGTAATTTCGTTGAATATTCTTTCCTGTATTTCCGGATTTCTTCCTAAAAGATGAAGCGTAAACGTCAACGCATTTGCAGTGGTTTCATGACCGGCAATAAACAAAATCTTAATTTCATCAACTAACTGATTTACAGACATTCCTTCTCCCGTATCTTCATATCGGGTTTCTAAAAGCATATTAAGCAAATCATTAATCTCGTCTTTCGATACTACTCTTTCGTCAATAATTTCCTTGATGATCCTATTATTTTCCTCTGCCAGTTCAAGATGTTTTTTTACCTGTCCGCTTAACGAAAACCACCAGGCTTTATGTGGAAGTCGAATTTCTTTGATTAGAAAATTCTGAACTTCTTCAATAATAAATTTTATTCGATTTAGTTTTTCTTCCGATATTGAAAGCTGAAATAATGATTTAGCCACCACATTAAATGCTAACTGACTCATTACTGGAAAAAGATCCATTGGTTTTTCTTCCGTTAAACCTTCAAGTTCCAAGGCAATAGTTTGATTCATATTCTCAACCAGCTGATTCATTTTTTGTTTATGAAATGCAGGCTGAATTAATCTTCTTTGTTTTAACCAAAAATCACCATCAACCGTCAAAAGTCCTTTTCCCAAATATTTAGAAAGATACACAGATTGAAATTTAGACTTGTGATAATTCTTTTGATTTTTCTGTAAAATATACTGTGCAATATCATTATCGCGCGATAAAATTATATGCTTTGAGACACCAATCTTTAGAGAAAAAGAATCTCCAAATTTATCAAAATATCTTTTATGAAACGGAATTGGATTTTTACGTATACCTTCTGCATCCAAAAAAAATCTCAAAATTGAAAGTCTATTTGGGTAATTATATTTTCTACTTTCAGACATTTTTAATAGAATTAAAATAATCCCCCCTGAATGTTGGTGTTTATTTTCCCAAGATGTTTATACGCTTTATCTGTAACCTCCCGACCTCTTGGAGTTCGCATAATAAATCCTTCCTGAATTAAGAAAGGCTCATATACTTCTTCAATTGTTTCACTACTTTCAGATACTGCTGTAGCCAAAGTAGAAAGTCCAACAGGTCCTCCTTTAAATTTATTGATAATCGTTAACAAAATTTTGTTATCCATTTCATCAAGGCCATGTGCATCCACATTCAACGCTTTTAATGCATAACGGGCAATTTCCAGATCTATGGTTCCGTTTCCTTTTATTTGTGCAAAATCACGTACTCTACGCAATAATGCATTTGCAATACGAGGTGTACCACGGCTTCGACCAGCTATTTCGATAGCAGCATCTAATGAAATTGGCATTTTAAGTATAGAAGAGCTTCTCTCGACAATAGTAGTCAAAAGCTCTGTAGTGTAATATTGTAATCGTGAAGAAATTCCAAAACGTGCACGCATAGGCGCCGTTAATAATCCGGAACGTGTTGTTGCTCCAATTAAAGTAAAAGGATTCAAATTGATCTGTACCGTTCTGGCGTTTGGCCCGGACTCAATCATAATATCAATCTTGAAGTCTTCCATTGCCGAATATAAATACTCTTCAACAATTGGACTCAGACGATGAATTTCATCAATGAATAAAACATCTCTTTCATCAAGATTTGTAAGCAAACCGGCCAGATCACCAGGTTTGTCTAAAACAGGTCCTGAAGTAATTTTAATTCCAACTTCAAGTTCATTGGCCAAAATATTAGCCAAAGTTGTTTTTCCTAATCCGGGAGGTCCGTGAAAAAGTGTATGATCAAGTGCTTCACCACGTTGATTTGCAGCAGCAACAAAAACTTTTAAATTCTCCAAAACTTGATCTTGTCCGGCAAAATCATCAAATGACAGCGGACGTAATCTTTTTTCAAGATCTAATTCTTCTGGGTTATACCCATTTGTAGTGGGATCTAGGTTCTCATTCATTTTACAAAGATAGACAAAGTAATCAGTTTGTAAAACAGATAAATTTCAAATAAAATCTTGAAGCTCCGCAGTAAAATTCCAATATCTAAAATACCAAATTCCAATATTATTATATTTCCATAATTATAATTTACGACCAAATCCTGACTTTAACAAAAACAAAAAAGACCATCTTTTCAGATGGTCTTTTTTAAATATTTTTAGTGGTGTAAAACTTCTTCACCTTCTTTCATTGGTACATTTTGCGGTACAAAATCTACATCGTGATTTGGGTTACTATAGTCATATGGCCAACGGTATACATGAGGAATTTCTCCTGGCCAGTTACCGTGAATATGTTCTACTGGAGTTGTCCATTCTAATGTTGTAGATTTCCATGGGTTTTGAACTGCTTTCTTACCGTAGAAAATACTACTAAAGAAGTTGTACAAGAATACCAATTGGAAAGCTCCTCCTACAAGAGCAAATGTTGTAATTAAAACATTCACATTTTGTAAATCATCAAATAATGGGAAGTTTGTGTTTGTATAATAACGTCTTGGTAAACCAGCTAATCCAATAAAGTGCATTGGAAAGAATACTCCATAAGCACAAACTGCTGTTACCCAAAAGTGAATATAACCTAAGTTTTTATTCAACATCTTTCCGTACATTTTAGGGAACCAGTGGTAGATACCAGCAAACATTCCGTAAAGTGCAGAGATCCCCATTACTAAGTGAAAGTGAGCAATTACAAAGTAAGTATCGTGAACATTAATATCTAAAGTACTATCTCCTAAAATAATTCCAGTTAAACCTCCAGTGATGAAAGTAGAAACCATTCCGATAGAGAATAACATTGCAGGATTGAATTGTAAGTTACCTTTCCATAAAGTTGTAATCCAGTTGAATGCTTTTACAGCAGATGGAATTGCAATCAATAAAGTTGTGAAGGTAAATACAGATCCTAAGAAAGGATTCATACCTGAAATAAACATGTGGTGACCCCAAACAATTGTTGATAAAAATGCAATTGCAAGAACTGACATAATCATCGCTCTGTATCCGAAGATTGGTTTACGAGAGTTCGTAGCCATGATTTCAGAAACAAGTCCCATTGCAGGTAAGATTACGATATAAACCTCAGGGTGACCTAAGAACCAGAATAAGTGTTCGAACAATACTGGAGAACCTCCTTGGTAATGTAAAACTTCTCCAGCGATATAAATATCAGACAAGAAGAATGAAGTACCAAAACTTCTATCAAAAATTAATAATAATGCAGCAGATAACAATACCGGGAAAGAGATAACACCAATAATAGCTGTTACGAAAAATGTCCAGATTGTAAGCGGAAGTCTAGTCATAGACATTCCTTTAGTTCTTAAGTTGATAACAGTAACAATGTAATTTAAAGATCCCATTAAAGAAGATGCGATAAAAATTGCCATTGAAACTAACCATAAAGTCATACCTGTTCCAGAACCTGGAATCGCTTGCGGTAAAGCACTTAATGGAGGATAAATTGTCCAACCTGCAGAAGCTGGTCCAGCTTCAACAAATAAAGAAGACAACATAATTACAGCAGATAAGAAAAACAACCAGTATGAAATCATGTTCATGAATCCAGAAGCCATATCTCTTGCTCCAATTTGAAGCGGAATAAGTAAGTTACTAAAAGTACCACTTAAACCAGCCGTCAGTACAAAGAATACCATGATGGTACCGTGAATTGTAACTAAGGCCAAATAAATATCATTAGCCATTACACCATCAGGCGCAAATTTATCTCCTAATAAAACATTAAAGATTTTGAAAGACTCTTCTGGCCATGCTAATTGCATTCTGAAAAGCAAAGACATTGCAATACCAATAATTCCCATGATAATACCGGTAATTAAGTATTGCTTAGCAATCATTTTGTGATCAATACTAAATATATACTTAGTAATGAACGTGTCTTTATGATGATGTTCGTGCTCGTGATCGTGTCCGTGATCCTGACCGTGCGCTTCTGCTGACATATATGTGTACTTTAAATTTTCTTAATAAATATTATTTCATAGCAACTTTAGCTACAACTGCTTTTACAGTATCAATAACCGCTTTTACAGTATCTTTAGCAGTACTATCTGTAGTAGCTTTCGCTCCTTCTCCTTCAGCTGGTTTCTTAGCAGCTTCAGCCGCTTTAATATCCTGAGCTAAAGTAGTTTTTTCGCTTAACCATTTTTTATAATCTTCTGGAGTATCAACAACTACTTTCATTTGCATGTTGTAGTGAGAAGCTCCACAAATTTTATTACATAATAATAAATAATCGAATGTATAAGGATCTAAAGCTGTACCGCCTTTAGCAACTAACTCAACGCTTTTCTCAGCTCTAAGTTTATTGATATTAGCAACTTTTTCTACCATAAATGGTAACTCTCTATATTCAGCACTTGTATAAGTTGGAATAAAAGCAAACTCAGTAACCATTCCAGGAACACAGTTCATTTGCGCTCTAAAGTGAGGCATGTAAGCTGAGTGCAAAACGTCTTGAGAACGCATTTTGAAATGTATTTTTTTACCTTTTGGAATATGTAATTCAGAAACTACAATATCATCCTGAGCATTAGGATCTGACATGTCAACTCCTAAAGTATTTACACCTTCAATTAAACGTACGTTTGCTTTTCCTAAAACATTATCTTGTCCTGCATATCTTGCAGTCCATTTAAATTGTTGAGCATATAATTCAATTTCAATTACATCTTCGTCTTTATCAACAAACATAATGTTGTTCCAAGCATACAATCCGTAAAGAATTAAACAAGCTAAAACTACAGATGGAATAATACTCCAAATTGCTTCTAATTTATTACTGTCAGCAAAGAATAATGCTTTTTTATCTTTATGTCCTCTGTTTTTAAAAGAAAACCAGTAAAGTAAACCTTGTGTAATGAATTGGACTACAAAAATTAAAACCCAAGTAATATTCATTAAATTATCTACTAAAAGACCGTGCTCTGAAGCAGGAGTATGAAGTGCTAAATGACCCCATTTTAGTAAACCGTAAATCGTAAATATATAAATGAAAGCCAAAAAGCCAAACATAACATATCCCTGAACATTATTATCATTATCTGATGCAACCTGAGAATCGTCCGAAGAAGACCCTACTTGAGTAAGATCAAATATCTTGGTCAATTGCCATAATGCAACTGCTAATAAAACTACAACTATAATTACCAACAAACTTGTCATCTGTTTACTTCTTTAAATATTAATAATGAAAATGTTTACTTTCTTCAATGAAAGGATTTCTTTTTGCTAACAAAGGAGCTTTAGTTAATGCATTAAAAACAACAAAAATAAACAATCCTAAGAAGAAAAGAATAGATGCAATTTCAGGAACACCAATAAACCATTTATCTCCTACTGTACCAGGCATAATCATATTAAAGAAATCAACATAGTGACCTAATAAGATAACAACACCAGCCATTACAATTACCCAGCTAAGACGTTTGAAGTCTGTATTGATTAATATTAATAATGGGAAAACAAAGTTCATAACTACAGCACCAAAGAATGGCAAGTTGTATAATTGAATTCTAGTTACGAAGTAAGTTACCTCTTCTGGAATATTTGCATACCAGATTAACATGAATTGAGAAAACCATAAATAAGTCCAGAAAACACTAATACCAAACATAAATTTAGCTAAATCGTGAATATGGCTTGTATTTACATATTCTAAATATCCTTTAGATTTTAAATATACAGTAACTAATGCGATTGCAGTAATACCACTTACAAAGAAAGAAGCAAATACATACCATCCAAACAAAGTACTGAACCAGTGTGGATCAATTGACATAATCCAATCCCAAGACATGATAGACTCAGATACGATAAAGAATACCAAGAAACCAGCAGTTAACTTAAAGTTCTTTTTGTAGTATAGATCATCATTAGCTTCATCTTGAGCCAAACAATTTTTTCTAGATTGGTAACGATATAAATTCCATCCCAATAAAAAGATAGCAGCTCTAGCAATCCAGAAACCAAAATTTAAGTAACCAGCTTTACCAGCAATAATTTTATCATAGTTTGCACTATTAGGATCTGTTACTCCTTCACCTAACCATACAAAGATGTGATTAAAGTGTAATCCACAAAGAATTAAAATAATAAAGAAAATAACCGAACCTACTGGTAAGTAAGCAGTAATCCCTTGCATTACTCTAAACAAAACCGGAGACCAACCTGCCTGAGCAACTTGTTGAATAGCATAAAATGCTAAAGTTCCCATAGAAAGCAGCAAAAAGAAAATACATGCAACATATAATGCTGACCAAGGCTTATTTTGCAATTGGTGCAATACATGAGTTAAATGTTCTTTATGCTCATCAGCGGCACTAACTTTTGCATGCTCACCACCTTCGTGTGATTCATGCGAAGCCTCAGCAGCTTCATGATGTGAAGTTTCTGCTGTTGCTTCATGCGCAGCACCATAAGATCCATGTGCATCTGCAGCTAGAATTTTCTCAACATCTTGAATATCTTTAGGAGCAGTTAAAAAACCATATCCTATTCCTAATATACCAACGGCCATTAAGATGAAAGAAAAAGTTTTTAATTTACTTGAAAATGTATACATATCTATTACGATCAGTTTGTTCAACAATTATAATTGGCTTCTTAGTTTTAGAACATAGTCAGCAACTAACCAACGTTCGTGGGCACTTAATTGATTTGCATGTGAACCCATTGCATTTAAACCATAAGTTTCAACGTGAAAGATACTTCCTTCAGTGATTTCTCTGTCTTTATAGCTAGGTACTCCAAGAAATTTTTCTCTTTCAACCAATTTACCTTTACCGTTTCCAGCTGCACCATGGCAACTGATACAGTAAATTTCGAAAAGTTCTTTTCCTTTTCCAGAATTTCTATCTGCTTCACTTAAAGGTGATTTTAAATTAGCTTTTGCTAATTCATAACCAGCAGTTGAATTTTCATATTCATAAGGCTCAAAACCTCTATTGATAGTTCCTACAGCAGGAAGCTGTCCTTCTTTTCCTCCTTTAAATATTTTTGCTTCTGAATAGGTTTCATAACCTACAGACTCATACATATTAGGGAAATACTGATAGTTTGGTGCCGAATTATTGTGGCAAGATGAAACTAAAATAGTTATACCAACTAAAAGTGTTATTTTATATATCCTTTTCATAGCTACAATTAATTCTTTTCAATTACTTTAACTTCAACAGCTCCTGTACCTTCGAAAAAAGAAACTAGTTCTGCTTCGTTATCATTTACAGCAACTTCCATTAAAAAATGGTCATCCGTTGTTCTTACATCAGGATTCTCAGCTTCTTTAAACGGCCATAATCTACTTCTCATATAAAAAGTAATAACCATTAAGTGGGCAGCAAAAAATACTGTCATCTCAAACATAATAGGCACAAACGCAGGCATATTCTGGATGAAGCTAAAACTTGGCTTACCTCCAATGTCTTGTGGCCAATCATGAATCATGATATAACTCATCATGGTTGTTGCAACAGAAATACCAACACATCCATATAAAAATGCACAAATTGCTAATCTTGTTGGTGCTAAACCCATAGCTTTATCCAATCCGTGAACTGGGAATGGAGTAAAAACCTCTTCAATATGATGATGTGCAGCTCTGGTTTTCTTTACTGCATCCATCAAAATATCATCGTCATTATAAATGGCGTATATTACTTTATTACTCATGATGTGAATCTTTATTTGCTCTTTCTCTAATGTAATTATCTCCTGTTCCTTTCAAAATTGTTTTAACCTCTGCCTGAGCAATTACAGGGAATGTTCTAGAGTATAATAAAAACAATACGAAGAAGAAACCAATTGTTCCGATGAAAATACCAATATCAACAAATGTTGGTGAGAACATTGTCCAAGAAGATGGAAGGTAATCTCTATGTAAAGAAGTAACAATAATTACGAATCTTTCAAACCACATTCCGATGTTTACCACAATCGAAATAATAAATGAGAACATGATACTTGTTCTTAATTTCTTGAACCACATAAATTGCGGAGAGAAAACATTACAAGTCATCATCGACCAATATGCCCACCAGTAAGGTCCGGTAGCTCTGTTTAAGAAAGCATATTGCTCATACTCTACACCTGAATACCAAGCTACAAATAACTCAGTAATATATGCTACACCAACGATAGAACCTGTAATCATGATTACAATGTTCATTAACTCGATATGTTGTACTGTAATATAAGCTTCAAGATTAGATACTTTTCTCATAACGATCAACAATGTGTTTACCATCGCAAATCCAGAGAATACCGCTCCTGCAACGAAGTACGGAGGGAAAATTGTTGTATGCCATCCCGGAATAACAGAAGTAGCAAAGTCCATCGATACAATCGTATGTACAGAAAGTACAAGAGGAGTAGCTAAACCAGCCAGTACTAATGATACCTCTTCAAAACGTTGCCAATCTTTAGCTCTTCCACTCCATCCAAAACTTAGGATAGAATAAACTCTTTTTGTAAAAGGTGTTACCGCTCTATCACGTAGCATTGCAAAGTCAGGCAATAACCCAGTCCACCAGAAAACTAATGATACCGAAAGGTACGTTGAAATTGCGAACACGTCCCAAAGCAATGGTGAGTTAAAGTTTACCCATAAAGATCCAAATTGATTTGGAATAGGTAAAACCCAGTATGCTAACCATGGACGTCCCATGTGAATAATTGGAAATAAACCTGCTTGAACTACTGAGAAGATAGTCATTGCTTCTGCAGAACGGTTAATAGCCATTCTCCAACGTTGACGGAAAAGTAATAATACCGCAGAAATTAATGTTCCGGCGTGACCAATACCAACCCACCAAACGAAGTTCGTGATATCCCAAGCCCAACCAACTGTTTTATTTAATCCCCATGTTCCGATACCGGTAGATACGGTGTAAATTATACAACCTAACCCCCAAAGGAAGGCTATTAATGCGATTGAAAATACAATCCACCATTGTTTGTTTGCAGGCCCCTCAACAGGTGCAGCTACATCTACAGTTACATCGTGATAAGATTTATCACCAATAACTAAAGGTTTTCTAATGGGTGCTTCGTAGTGAGACGACATAATCCTTTATATGTTTCTTAATTAATAATTTATTCTAAGTATTTCTAACTTTAACATGGTAAACCACGTTAGGTTTTGTTCCTACATGCTCTAATAAGTGATATGATCTTTCATCAGCCGCTAATTTAGCAACTTTACTTTCTTTATCATTAACATCACCAAATATCATTGCTCCAGAAGAACAAGCGTTAGAACAAGCTGTTTGGAATTCGCCATCAGCAACTGGGCGACCTTCGTTTTTAGCTTTTAATTTAGTCGCTTGTGTCATTTGAATACACATTGAACATTTTTCCATAACACCACGAGAACGAACGTTTACGTCTGGGTTTAACACCATACGACCTAAATCATCATTCATGTGATAATCGAATTCACTGTTTTTGTTATACAAGAACCAGTTAAAACGACGAACTTTATACGGACAGTTATTAGCACAGTAACGAGTACCAACACATCTGTTGTATGCCATGTGGTTTTGACCTTCACGACCGTGAGATGTTGCAGCAACAGGACAAACTGTTTCACATGGTGCGTGATTACAGTGTTGACACATAACTGGCTGGAATGAAACTTGTGGATTATCTCCTGGTTTTTCCATTTCATTAAATGTAGATAATGAACTAGATAAACCTGCAATATTCTCTTTTCTTTCGTTATCACCTGCGAATGTACTTTCAGAAGAATAATATCTGTCAATACGCAACCAGTGCATATCACGACTTCTTCTAACTTCTGCTTTACCTACAACAGGAACATTGTTCTCTGCATGACAAGCAATAACACAAGCACCACATCCAGTACAAGCATTTAAATCAATTGAAAGGTTAAAGTGATGTCCTGTAGAACGATCAAATGATTCCCATAAATCGACTGTAGTAGCCTTAACTTCTTCGTGATCTAAAGATACCATTGGTTGTTCGTTCCAAAATTCAGCATCTTTAGTATTGAAAATTTCAAGAGTAGTTTCTTTAATAATATCTCCCCTACCCATTAATGTTTTCTGTCCTTGAACACAAGCAAACTCATGAACTCCATTTGCTTTCGCAATAGAAACAGATTGAACACTATTGAAATTTTTATATAAAGCGTAAGCGTTTAAACCTACAACCATTTCTTCTTTTAAAGCCGCTTTACGACCATAACCAACAGCTAAACCAACTGTTCCAATAGCTTGTCCTGGTTGAACGATTACTGGAACATTTTCCAACTTTAAACCGTCAGCAGTAGTAATTGTAGCATAACTTCCGTTTAAACCTCCGTTAGCAACAATTTCATTTGTCAAACCAAGTTTCTTAGCATCAGCATTAGATACAGTAACGTAGTTATCCCAAGAAACTCTTGTGATTGGATCCGGAAACTCTTGCAACCAAGGGTTGTTTGCTTGTTGTCCATCTCCTAAACCTGTTTTAGTATATAATACTAATTCAAATTCTCCGGCAGCTTTTGATTTTGAAACTGCATTTGCAGCTGAAGCATAATCAACAGAACCTGCAGATAAAGCAGTAGAACCAATTACAAAAATACCATCATGTAAAACTTTATTCCAAGAAGAACCTGCAATAATCCCAGCTGAATTAGCTTTAAGATAATCGTAGAAAGTTCCAGCAACACCATTTACTGACAATAAAACGTCTTGAAATTGTTTTGTATTGAATATAGGACGAATAGTTGGCTGAGTTAAACTATAAGTTCCTTTTGTAATCACAACATCACCCCAAGATTCTAAATAGTGAGGAGCTGGAGCAGCAATTGTAGTAACCGAAACAGTTTCATCTTCTTTCAAAGAGAAAGCAACTGAAGTTTTTACTTTTTTCAATCCAGATACAAAAGAAGCTGAATCAGCTAATGTATAAACCGGATTAATACCACTCATGATTAAAGTATGAACACTTCCAGCATTCATATCTTTTATTAATTGAGATACAATCGCATTAGAACCTTTTCTAATTTGTCTTGTACCAGCTGTATTAAAAGCTTCACTAGCCAATACCTGATTGATAGCTAAAACTAATAATTGAGCGTTTTTATCTTCAATTCCAGATACTAAAACTCCTTTTGAACCAGCAGCTTTTAACTGTTGAGCAGCTTTAGTAACTTCTGTTTTAAATTTGGCATCTAAAGATACCGGAACAGAAGCACCTGCAATAATATTATAAACTAAAACTAAAGCTTGTCTTTGATCCGCTGGTGTCATTGGCACACGCTTATCAGCAGCAGCTCCAGACAACGTCATGTTTGATTCGAACTGAAAGTGACGTGACATTTTTCCGTTTTGAGGAATACGTCCTTGTGCATATCCAGCATCATATCCTCCACCTTGCCAATCTCCTAAGAAATCAGCTCCAACAGAAACAATTAAAGAAGCTTTTGAAAAATCGTAATCAACAAGAGCTCTTTCTCCGTATACTGTTTCAAATGCATCTAATGCTTCAGAAGAAGAAACAGCGTCATAAACAACGTGTTTTGCATTTGGGTTTTTAGCAATAAACTCCCCTATTAATTTCTCAGTAGATGGACTTGCCAAAGTATTTGTCAACAATACCACTTGTCCACCTTTTGCTTTTGCATCAGCAAGACTTGATTTTATTTTCAAATCAACAGCAGACCAGCTACTATTTTTTCCTTCCAATTTAGGCTCTTTCAAACGCATGCTATCATATAATGATAAGATAGACGCATGAATTCTAGCATTGGCTGAAAACTTAGCTCCAGAAATAGTATTGTTATCAATTTTAATTGGACGACCTTCACGAGTTTTCACTAATAAGTTAGCAAAATCAAAACCATCAAAAACAGTAGTTGCATAATAGTCTGCAACACCAGGAATGATTTGTTCCGGTTGTAACACATAAGGGATAGACTTGTGAACAGGACCTTCGCAAGCAGCAAGTGTAACGGCTGCAGTACTAAATCCTACGTACTTTAAAAAGTCACGACGTGAAGTTCCAGATGAAGCTAAAGCATCTGCATTCCCTAAGAATTCTTCTGTAGGAATCTCTTCAACAAATTCGTTATTTCTAAGCGCCTCAACAATAGAACTATTTTCTAGTTCTTCAACACTTTTCCAGTATTTTTTGTTTGATGACATTGTATATAAATATTAAAATCTTAATAATTCGATTAATAGTGGCATTTACCGCATTCTAAACCTCCCATTTGCGCTGCAGTCAATTTGTCTACACCGTATTTTTTAGAAAGTTCAGCATGAATTTTATCATAATATGCATTTCCTTCCATCTTAACATCAGTTTTTCTATGGCAATCAATACACCATCCCATTGTTAATTTAGAATATTGCTTCATGATCTCAAATTCCTGCACTGGACCGTGACAAGTTTGACATTCAACTCCTGCAACAGTAACGTGTTGAGAGTGGTTGAAGTAAACAAAATCAGGAAGATTATGAATACGAACCCATTTTACAGGCTGCGTTTTTCCAGTATATGCTTGTTTGGCTTTATCCCAACCAACAGCAGTATATAACTTCTGGATTTCACCATCATAGTAAGCCTTGCTGTACTCAGGAGTAGCAGTAGATTCAGCAACCTCAGAAATATTTTTATGACAGTTCATACAAACATTCAAAGATGGAATACCAGCGTTTTTACTAACACGAGCAGCAGAGTGACAATATTTACAATTGATCTCGTTATCTCCTGCGTGAATTTTATGTGAATAATGAATTGGCTGAATTGGCTCATAATTTTGATCAACACCAACTTGCATTAAGAAAGCATAAACAAAATAACCACTCGCCAAAAGCAAGAATATAGACGAAACTAATACCAGGAATTGATTTTTAGCAAAAGCTTTCCAAATTGGCAATCTAGCTTCTTTTGGAGCAACTACAATACCATTATTACTAGCAACTTTAGTCAACACTTTGTTCACCATGAACAACATTACAACCAAAATTCCCATTACAAGAGCAAGAGCTCCTAAAATAATGTTATTAGAAATTCCGCCACCTTCAACTTTTTCCCCAGGAGGAACAGTTCCAGGTGTACCAACAGCAGGCTCAGCTTTTACTTCAGAAGTATAAGCGATAATATTATCAATATCACCTGTAGATAATTGAGGAAAAGCAGTCATTACAGACTTATTGTTTTCTTCAAAAAGTTTCACAGCAACAGCATCACCTGATTTAATAACTTCAGAACTGTTGTGAACCCACTTGTAGATCCAAGCCATTTCATGCTTAGCAGCAACTCCTCTTAAAGCAGGACCAGTTGATTTAGCATCTAATTTGTGACATGCAGCGCAATTTGCATTAAAAAGTTCTTTCCCTTTTACTGGATCACCACCAGCAGTTGCAGCCGGAGCAGCAGCAGCTTCTGGCGCCGCCGGAGCAGCAGCAGCATTTTGAGCGGATGAAGTTAGGGAGAAAATCAACGTTAGCGATAAGCTAAGTAGTAATTTTCTGGAGATCGAATTATGGTTACCCACCTTTTTCATATAGTATAATAATTATCTACTAATTTTTGGTATGATTTTTTCTGTAGTAAATCAACAAAAAACTAATACCTTCTTTTAAAACTTGCACAAAAATACGACTTATGAACTATTCTCAAAACCTTAAAATACTCTTAAATATCAATTTATATCAATTCTAAATAATATTAAAATTTTCCATACAAAGTTTAAATACTATTTTTGCATAAAAACCATCACATTATGAGAATTTTAACCCACTCAAAAAGAGTTTTCTTAACACTAACAATGTTCACTTTAGCATATAATATTCATGCTCAAGACCAAAATTTAACACTAAATCAAGATCCTAAATTTGAGCAGTTACTAAACGACAAACGCAAAATTAACACGTCAATAAACACAAACGACACTTACAAAATTCAAATTTTTAGTGGAAAAAGTGAGGAAGCAAAAAAAACGCTTGCCGATTTTAAAAGAGAAAATGCCAATATCGATGGTACAATAATTTTCAACACTCCTAACTACAAAGTAATCGTTGGAAATTTTAAAACCAGAATAGAAGCAGAAAGAAACTTAGCCGAAATCAAGAAAAGATACAAAAGTGTATTTTTGCTAAAACCGGGTAAATAATATATCCAAAAAAAGCTAAAACAAAAAAAGCATCAGCCGCAGCTGATGCTTTTTTATTTCTCTCTATAATAACCAATTACAAAATAGAACTGATTAAAATTCAAAAAACAGGATCACTACTTTCTACTTTCAATATTAGGCAAAAAACCAGTCAACACACCTATCAAAGGCAAAAAGGCGCAGATTTTAAAAACATAGGCTATACTAGTTAAATCAGCAAGCTTACCTAGAATTGCAGATCCCAATCCTCCCATTCCAAAAGCAAATCCAAAAAACAATCCAGCCACCAAACCAACTTTCCCAGGTAATAATTCTGTAGCATATACTAAAATAGCAGAAAATGCAGAAGAAATTATCACTCCAATTATCACCGATAAAACACCAACCCAAAAGAGTGAAACATAAGGTAACAAAAGAGTGAAAGGAGCCACACCCAAAATAGAAATCCATATCACGTATTTTCTTCCAAACCTATCTCCCAATGGTCCACCTATTAATGTTCCTGCAGCTACTGCCCCTAAAAAAGCAAATAAATAAATCTGAGATTGCTGAATAGAAACATTGAATTTATCGATCAGAAAAAAAGTATAGTAACTCGTAATACTTGCCAGATAAAAATATTTGGAAAAAATCAAGATCAACAATATAACCAATGAAGATATCACCCTTCTTTTTGACAATTTATGAATAACAACTTCTTTTAAAACCTCATTGTTTTGCTTTTTTTCTTCTAAATGCTCACTATACCAAAGCGCTATTTTATATAAGGTAAAAATACCAATCAAAGCAATAAGACAAAACCAAACTATATAACTCTGTCCATTTGGGACAACAATTAAGGCCGCTAATAAAGGTCCAACCGCACTTCCTGCATTACCACCTAACTGAAAAATTGACTGTGCCAATCCCTTTTTTCCTCCAGAGGCCAAATATGCCACTCGGGATGATTCCGGATGAAAAATAGACGAACCAATTCCAATCAAGCTTACAGCAACTAATAGATAAGTAAAACTAGAAGCAATGGAAACAAAAAATAATCCCAATAAAGTAAAACTCATTCCGATAATTAACGAATAAGGTTTAGATTTCTTATCCGTATACATACCAACAAAAGGCTGTAAAATAGACGCCGTCAATTGATACGTAAAAGTTATCATTCCAATTTGAGCAAAACTTAAATTGAATTTTTCTTTAAATAAAGGATAAACAGAAGGTATTACAGCTTGCAGTAAATCATTTATAAAATGAGAAAAGCTAATTATAAAAAGAATAGAATAAATTGTCTTCTGGACAATTTCAGGGTGTGTTTTATTAGTTGTCATAAATTATTTTTAACGTCTTAAGCATAAAGGAATCTTAAGTATTTATTTTTCACAAAGATGATACTAAATTACATTGTCAGAATTACTACATTTGGACAATGAATAAGGAATATCAGACAGACTTAATTGTTGATTATGGATATCAAATAAATCCAGATTTACCAGTTGTAGGCTATACTACAGTAATTACAAATGCAATTTGCTCATCACATTCACATCCACGAGCGCAACTTATCTACGCCACCAGTGGTGTTATGAATGTTATTGTAAAAAATCAAATTTGGGTAGTTAATCCATTACAAGGATTGTGGATTCCTGAAGACCTTGAACATCAGGTTACATTTCAGGAGAATGTAAATTTGTATAGTGTCTTTATCGATCCTGCCTTTACCAGCAATCTGCCATCAAATAGTTTCTCTTTTGACATTTCAGCATTTTTAAAACAACTATTATTTAAGATTGTTTCTTTTGAAGATGGTAAAAACATCACACTTCAACAAAGAAAAATTATGGAGGTATTTCTGGATGAATTAACATTAATCAAGCCGAGTTCAACTTTTTTAACCACTAGTAATCACATACAATTAAAAAATGTTATTACTCTTTTGATAGATGACTTATCCAGTAAACACACAATAGACTATTATGCTGATATATCTTGCATGAGCAGCAGAACATTATCAAGATTGTTTATTAAAGAATTAGGAATGAATTTTAGTGATTGGCGAATTAGACTGAAATTACTGGAGGCCATAAAAAGATTAGGAGAAAAACAATCCATAAAAGAAATCGCCTTTGATTTAGGATACGAAACCACAAGTGCATTTATTTTTATGTTTAAAAAAAATCTGGGCAAAACTCCTTCAAATTATATTTTGGAGAATAAAATCAATGAAGACATCTAAAGCTAGATACTCAGAACAACACCAAGATTCATACTATTTTTCTTTGTTTGTAATTTCATTTAAAATCGCAAGCACTTCTTCTTTGGCTATTGCCAGATCTTGTTGAAAAACTGAATTATCCCGAAGTCTATCTACAGTAGCTCTTCCCATAATTCTGCCCATTTCGACATCACTATGCCAATGCGCATTACAAATAATACGGCTTTCGCCAAAATCATATCCGCGTTTTAAAATCATTCGCTCATTATAGGGGAAAATTTCACTAAAAACCAATGCCCATGCCCAACCAACTGCAGCATGTCCTGACGGAAAAGAACCAACCTTGCGTAAAACTTCTTCCTGTTCAGGAGTACATGTTTTTGTATTGGTTACCATAAAAGGCCGTTCTCTATTATAATAATTCTTGGCTGCATAAGTAGACAAACCAGCATCTGTCATTACTCTGCGCATCAACAAATAAAGCTTAGGAGTTTTTATATCACTAATTTCAATGCCCAAAGTAGACTCAAAAGACTTTACTGCTGCCGGAAACGATAAATCTGCATCAGTTGCAGCTTGTATAAAGCGGATCTTATCTTTAGACTTTACAGCTTTTTTAGCATACTCCAAATCAAACTCAAAAGCCTTAGATGCATGTTCGGGAGGCGCTTCTAACAATTTTAGACTATCCGGCATTTCATCTTCCTTTAAATACCCATGTAACAAATTAGGCATTATTTCTCTAAGTTGTTCTACGTTTGTAAATGTCCGTACAGCACTTTTAGATTTAAAACCTTTATTTACAAGTTTATTAATAATACTAAATATTGTCGATCTCATAAAAAAATCCCTTCGTTAGTAAAACCCAATTTCCAAACCAAACAAAAGCAGTACAAAGAAACCAATAACCCCTTTATAAAACATAATTAATATCTTACATTTTAGTTTCAAGTTATAAATTGAAACAAATTGACCATTACAAATCAACAGATATTATTCTTTTGAAAAAAAAAAGAAAAAAAATAGCTTAAGCAGCACTTCACTTTATGATATTCAAAAAGCATAAAACAAAAAAAATCCCGATTGCTCGGGATTTTATATTTGAAAAATATTTCAATTTTATTTCAATTTTTTCTTGATAGCAACTTCATGGTATGCTTCAATAACATCTCTTTCTTCGATGTCGTTGTAACCTTTAATCTGAATACCACAGTCATAACCTTTAGAAACTTCTTTAACATCGTCTTTGAAACGTTTCAAGGCAACAAGTTCTCCTGTATGCACTACTACTCCATCTCTAATAACTCTAATTTTAGAACTTCTCATGATTTTACCATCCATAACCATACATCCTGCAATAGAACCTACTTTAGAAATTTTGAAAATCTCACGGATTTCAGCAGTTCCTAAAATTTCTTCTTTCATCTCAGGAGCTAACATTCCTTCCATCGCATCTTTCAAGTCATCGATCGCTGCGTAGATAATAGAGTAGTAACGGATATCGATTTCTTCTTTATCTGCAAGTTGTCTTGCATTTCCAGCAGGACGAACGTTAAATCCGATAATGATCGCATCAGAAGCAGAAGCCAACATAACGTCAGTTTCAGTAATTGCCCCAACACCTTTATGGATAATATTAATTTGAATTTCTTCTGTAGAAAGTTTAGAGAACGAATCTGATAATGCTTCAACAGATCCATCAACGTCTCCTTTAAGGATTACGTTCAATTCTTTAAACTGACCTAGAGCAATACGACGACCAATTTCATCAAGTGTAATATGTCTTTGTGTACGTACAGATTGTTCACGCATTAATTGAGAACGTTTTGATGCAATTTGTTTTGCCTCTTTTTCATCTTCAAAAACGTTAAACTTGTCACCTGCAGTTGCAGCACCATCAAGACCTAAAACAGATACAGGAGTTGAAGGTCCAGCTTCTTTAACGATATGTCCACGTTCATCATGCATAGCTTTAATTTTACCATGATGTTTTCCTGCCAACATATAATCTCCAACTTTTAAAGTTCCGTGTTGAACTAAAATTGTAGAAACATATCCTTTTCCTTTATCTAAGAAAGCCTCAACTACAGTTCCCTGAGCTGCTTTATTTGGATTTGATTTTAAATCTAAAATCTCTGCCTCTAATAAAACTTTTTCTAATAACTCTTTTACACCTGTTCCAACTTTTGCAGAAATATCATGTGATTGAATTTTTCCACCCCAATCTTCAACAAGTAAATTCATACCAGCCAAACGCTCTTTGATTTTCTCAACATTCGCATTTGGTTTATCAATTTTATTGATTGCAAATATAATTGGCACTCCCGCAGCTTGTGCGTGAGAGATCGCCTCTTTTGTTTGTGGCATGATATCATCATCCGCCGCAACAACAATAATAGCAATATCGGTAACCTGAGCTCCACGTGCACGCATTGCGGTAAACGCCTCGTGACCCGGTGTATCTAAGAATGCGATTTTTTGACCATTATCTAAAGTTACTCCGTATGCTCCAATGTGCTGTGTAATACCTCCAGACTCACCAGCGATAACATTCTCTTTACGAATATAATCCAGTAAAGATGTTTTACCGTGATCGACGTGACCCATTACAGTAACAATTGGCGCTCTAACTACTAAGTCTTCTTCTTTATCTTCAACAACCTCAATTGCTTCTTCGATATCAACAGTGATAAACTCAACTTCATAACCAAATTCGTCAGCTACGATAGTTAATGTTTCAGCATCTAAACGCTGGTTCATGGTAACCATGATACCAAGTGACATACAAGTTCCAATTACCTTAGTAATAGGCACATCCATCATGATTGCAATTTCACCTACAGTAACAAACTCAGTAACTTTAATGGTTTTACTTCCTTCGTCAATAGCTCTTTGCTCTTCATCAGATTTCTGACGGTGCGTATCTCTTTTATCTCTTCTGTATTTAGCAGCTTTAGATTTACCACCTTTACCTTGAAGTTTTTCAAGAGTCTCTCTAATTTGGTTTTTTACTTCCTCTTCAGTAGGCTCAACTTTTGCTACAATTGCAGGACGGTTTCCTTTTACAAAACCTGGTCTTGCACTTCTGTTAGCATTAAAACCTCCACCACCGGTATTTGGTGTAATTTTATTAGGGTTTGGTGTTCCCGGTGTATTACCTGTAGCAGGTTTTGGTGCACCCGGAGTCCCAGGCTTAGGAGCAATTCTCTTACGCTTATTTTTGTTCGCGTTGTTATTTGCCCCAGGAGCTCCCGGTTTGTTCGGAGTTATCTTTGGATCTTCTTTCTTTTTCTTAGGCTTGTTAAATTGAGATAAATCAATTGTTTGCCCAGTAAGAGTAGTTCCTGATAATTTTTGATATTGAGTAGTGATAGTCTCCTCAGCAGTTGTAGGATCTGTCGAAACAACAGGTTCCGGTGCTACTTTAGGAGCTTCAGCTTTTACTTCTTTTTTCTCTGTAATAATAGGTTTTTCTACCTTTTTCTCTTCAGAAACCACTGGAGCCACAGGAGCCACTGGCTCAGGCTTAACAATTTCTTTTTGAACAGGCTTTTCTGGTTGAGTCGGAGTAGCAACTACTTTTGGTTCTTCAGCTTTAGCCGGTTCCTCAACAATAGGAGCAGAAACAACTGCAGGTTTCTTCGGATTTAAATCAATTTTACCAACTTGAACAGGTCCGGTTACTACAGCTCTCGCTTTAATAACCTCTTGTTGTTTTTGGCGTTCCTCGTCTTGTCTGCGTTTATCCTCAATTTCTTTCTCACGTTCAACACGCAATGCTTCTTTTTCTTTTCTTTTCTCTTCTCCTACCTCTTTAGAAGCTTCCTTATTCCCCTTATCGCCCGCAAATTGGCTTTGTAGGATATTAAATTCGCTATCAGAAATTTTCGCATTTGGGTTTGCATCAATAGCAATTCCCTTATCTTTTAGATAATCAACAGCTCTTTCTAACGAAATATTTAATTCCCTTAAAACCTTGTTTATTCTTATTACTCTCTCTTCAGACATATAACCTTTTTATTATTACCTTTTTCGTTGTGTTGTTAGAGCAGATAACTAGCTATCAAACTCTTCTTTTAGTATTTTCATAACATCAAGAATTGTTTCCTCTTCTAAATCTGTTCTTCTTACTAAATCTTCTACTTCTTGCTTTAAGATACTTCTAGCTGTATCTAAACCAATTTTTGCAAATTCTTCGATAACCCAGCCTTCAATTTCATCTGAAAACTCAGTTAATTCAACGTCATCATCTTCACCACTAGCAACATCACCTTCTCTGATAACATCCAGCTCATAACCTGTTAGCTGACCCGCTAATTTTATATTATGACCACCTCTACCAATTGCTTTAGAAACTTCTTCTAATTTCAAGAATACTTCCGCTCTTTTGTTTTCTTCATCAATTTTGATTGAAGAAACTTTTGCAGGGCTTAATGCTCTTGTGATAAACAACTGAATATTACTTGTATAGTTGATTACGTCAATATTTTCGTTTCCTAACTCACGAACAATTCCGTGAATACGAGATCCTTTCATACCAACACATGCTCCAACCGGATCAATTCTGTCATGATAAGAATCCACTGCTACTTTTGCTTTTTCACCAGGTATACGAACTACATTTTTAACTGTAATTAGTCCGTCGAAAACTTCAGGAATTTCTTGTTCAAACAATTTCTCCAAAAACTTCTCAGAAGTTCTGGACATAATAATTTGAGGTTTGTTTCCTTTCAATTCAACGCTTTCAATGATTCCACGTACGTTATCTCCTTTACGGAAAAAGTCAGACGGAATTTGTTTTTCTTTCGGAAGTACAATTTCGTTCCCTTCGTCATCTACTAAAATAACAACTCTAGGACGAACGTGGTGCACTTCTGCAGTATAAATATCACCAATAATATCTTTAAATTGCTTGTAAAGATTTGTATTATCGTGTTCGTGAATTTTAGATATTAAGTTTTGTCGTAAAGCTAAAATAGCTCTTCGTCCCAAATCAATTAATTTAACTTCTTCAGAAACTTCTTCACCAATTTCAAAATCCGCTTCGATCATTCTTGCTTCAGTCAAGGTAATTTCTTCGTTTTCAAAATCCAGATCTTCGTCAGCAACGATTACTCTTCTTCTCCAGATCTCCATATCTCCTTTATCAGGATTTATGATGATGTCAAAGTTATCATCAGAACCGTATTTTTTCTTCAATGCATTTCTAAACACGTCCTCTAAAATTGCCATAAGCGTTACACGATCAATAAGTTTATTATCTTTAAACTCTGAGAATGAATCGATTAATGCTAAATTTTCCATGCGAATTCTTTAATTAAAATGTTACTGTAACAATTGCCTCTTTAATTTCTGTATAAGGTATTTGTTGCTCTTTTTGAACTGTTTCTTTTCCTTTTCCTACTTTTTTCGGTTCTCTTGCTTTCCAAGACAAAATTATAAAAACATCGTTAGCTTCCACTAATTCTGCCTCAATTTTTTCAGTATTTGTAGTAACAATCAACGTTCTACCAATATTTTTCATGTATTGTCTTGTCAATTTCAATGGCGATCCTACTCCAACCGATGCTACTTCAAGCGAAAAATCCTGTTCTTCACGATCCAGATTATTCTCGATTGCACGACTTACATCAATACAATCCTGCAGCGCCACTCCATTATCCCCGTCTAAGCCCACACTAATTTTAAAAGAGTCCGAGATAGCCAGATCAATCAAAAAGATTGATGGTTTTTCCAGAAGAGCTTCTGTAATTAATCCGTTTACTTTTTCTTTAAATGTCATAATTTTATAAAAAGAGGGGACACTTAGTCCCCTCATTATTTAGATTTTAATAAATAACGGTGCAAATATAGTGTTTTTTTTATAAATCAAAATAAATAGATTGCTCTAAAAATATTTCTTATCTTTATGAAAGCATTAAAATAACGGAATTTTCACATTATTTAACCCCTAAAATATCATGAAACGAATTCTAGTACCTACCGACTTCTCCGAACACGCAGAAGATGCTTTGAAAGTTGCCGCCAAAATCGCCAAAAAAAACGATTCCGAAATTATCATTTTACACATGCTTGAATTACCACATCAAATGAACGATGCAATTCTAGGCGGAGCAAGCATTCCGGAAACCATGCTCTTTATGAAAAAAGCCAACGAAATGCTGGATCAAATTTCATCAAAACCTTATCTTGACGGAATACAAGTGACCGAAATTGTAAAAATAGACAAACCAATTCACGGAATTACTGAAGTAAGCAAAGATCATGAAATTGATCTGATCGTAATGGGATCACACGGATCTTCTGGAATTGAAGAGCTTTTAATAGGCTCTAATACCGAAAAAGTAGTTCGAAATTCTGAAATCCCCGTTTTAGTAATCAAAAAAGACATCACAGATTTCAAAGTTGGAAACATTGTTTTTGCTTCTGATTTTTCTAAAGAAACCAAAAAACCTTTTGAAAAACTTTTAAATTTCACTAAATTCTTTGAGTCAAAAATTCATTTAGTTACAATCTGCACTCCAAATAGCTTCAAACCAACACACGTTATTCAAAAAGCGATGGACAATTTTATATCTGAATTTAACCTCACCAACTACACTACCCAAATCTATAACGACACCAATATCGAAAAAGGAATCATCAACTTCTCTAATAGTATAAATGCTGATATTATTGGAATGTGCACACACGGAAGAACCGGTTTTGCTCACTTTTTCAACGGAAGTATTAGCGAAGGATTAGTAAATCATACTGTAAAACCTGTTGTCACTTTTAAAATTTAAATAAAACACAAAACAACAATTAACATAGTTTAATTCCACAAAAAACCTCTCAATCGAGAGGCTTTTTTTTTACAGAAAACCTTATCTGCTTGTTTAATTTTAAAAAATCACATGAGCTTTACAACAAAGCATATTTGAGCTTTACAACAAAGTCGAAGCCCACATTTATATAGAAATTTGTCAAATAAAATTCATAACACACTACAACATGAAAACAATAGACAAAATCTACATCAATGGAGAATTCGTTACTCCGCAAGGACAAGAATATTCTGACATCATTAGCCCTACAACAAATGAAAAACTTGGAAGAGTTCGTCTAGGAAATACTGAAGACACTCAAAACGCTATAAATGCTGCTAAAAACGCTTTTAAAACTTTTTCCAAAACCACAACCGCAGAAAGAACTCAGTATTTACAGAACATAAAAACTGCAATCGAAAAAAGAAAAACTGAATTTATCGATGTAATGATTGAAGAATACGGAGGAACATTTCAGTTTGCAACCATAAGCTACGACTACATGTTAAAAGGATTTGACTCCGCAATCAACCTATTAAATACCTATGATTTCACCAAAAAAATGGGAGAATCAGAAGTTCAAATGACACCGCTTGGCGTAGTAGGTATTATTATTCCATGGAATTCAAGCAATGGTTTTATCTGCAGCAAATTATCAACTGCAATTGTTGCCGGATGCACAACGGTAATAAAACCAAGCGAAATGAGCGCACAGCAAACACAATTAATCACAGAATGCCTTCATGAAGCTGAATTACCAAACGGCGTTTTTAATATCGTAAACGGACTTGGAGAAGTAGTCGGATCCGAAATAAGCCGAAATCCGGATATCGCAAAAATCTCTTTTACCGGCTCAACCAATGTTGGAAAAATCATCGCAAAAGAAGCTATTAATTCCATGAAACGTGTTACACTTGAACTTGGAGGAAAATCTCCAAATATCATTTTGGATGATGTAAATCTTTCAGAAGCAATTCCGCTTGCCATAATCGCTGCTTACATGAATAATGGACAAGCTTGTATCGCCGGAACACGATTATTAGTTCCTGAAAGCAAACTCGAAGAAGTTAAACTTCTTGTTAAAGAAATAGTTTTCAAAACCATTGTTGGTGATCCCAAAAAAACAACGACAGCAGTCGGGCCAATGGTCAGTACAAAACAATATGACAGGGTTCAGGATTACATACAGACAGGCATAAATGAAGGCGCCGAAATCCTTATTGGCGGCTTAGGAAAACCTGAAGGATTAGAAAAAGGAAACTTTGTAAAACCAACTGTTTTCATCAATGTAAACAATCAAATGCGCATTGCAAGAGAAGAAATATTTGGTCCGGTTTTATCCATTATCACTTACAAAACAGAAGAAGAAGCAATCGAAATAGCCAATGACACTACTTACGGATTACAAGCTTACGTAAGTTCATCAAACAAAGAAAGAGCCTATAAAGTTGCCTCACAAATCAACGCAGGACGCGTTCAAATAAACGGAATCGGACATGACCCAATGGCCCCGTTTGGAGGATTTAAACAATCCGGAATTGGTAGAGAATTTGGAGTATTAGGACTCGAAGCTTACCTTGAACCAAGAGCATTAATTCAATAAAAAGCAATTCTTACAGATCCGGAATCTTTACACAAAAGATTTTCCGGATCTTTTAGTAACTTTACAATATGGGCACAAAAACAAACACAAAACCTCAAATCCTATACTCCTGCTACTACGCAAGGAGTCGAGAAGGAGAGCATTTTATTCCAGAACACGTTTTCAGCTATCAGATTTCAGGCGAAATGACAGCTTCAGACAGCAAAAACACGTACCATACAAAAGCAGGAGATTTTCGCTTTAGCAAAAGAAATCATTTAGCAAAATTTACCAAAATTCCACCCGAAGGAGGAGAATTCAAAACCATATCTCTTTTTCTCGATCAGGAAATTCTGCGTGAAATAAGCAAAGAATACAACTTCAAAATCAACAAAAGAACAGATTCTGAAGCTATGATTACACTAGCACCAAATCCACTTTATAAATCTTTCATGGAATCACTTATATCTTACCTGGAAGTTGAACAGGAAAACAATGAAGCTTTATTTAATTTAAAAATAAAAGAAGCCGCTCACCTCTTACTCAAAATAAATCCGGAATTAAAAGATATCTTATTTGATTTTACCGAACCCGGAAAATTGGACCTTGAAGCGTTTATGAATAAAAACTTCCACTTTAACGTACACCTTAATCGTTTCGCTTATTTAACCGGAAGAAGTCTGGCAACTTTTAAAAGAGATTTTCAAAAAGTTTTTCAGGAAACACCCGGAAAATGGTTATTAAACAAAAGACTTCAGGAATCATATTATCTCATTAGTCAAGGAAACCCACCATCAGAAGTTTACATTGGTGTTGGTTTTGAAGATTTGTCGCATTTTTCATTTTCCTTTAAAAAGAAATTTGGCGTAGTACCATCTTCTTTACTTTCTAAATAGCACCATCCTTTCGTACTAAATCAGAAATTTAATGGATCAATCTCAAAACCTGGGGAGGAATGTCAAAATAAAATCAGAAATTTGCAATCTAAGATTTTGATATGACCGCTATAGATCTTTTAAAATTTATGCTTCCTGATTTTTTAGTAGAACAC
>Ga0163161_10000446_pt1 | contig 34480 bp, 30 predicted proteins | sample S45metaG_FD_129847 | JGI IMG/M metagenome (GOLD analysis project Ga0163161, IMG submission 129847) | Switchgrass rhizosphere microbial communities from Kellogg Biological Station, Michigan, USA - S4-5 metaG | ecosystem: Host-associated > Plants > Roots > Rhizosphere > Soil | place: USA... | reverse complement strand
ATGGTCATCCTTTCTCCATGTTGCGCTTTAAATTATTCTCATTTTAATTACGTTATTCATAATTAATTTACGAATAGCGTAAAACAAAATAACAATATTATCCCCACAAAGTCAAAAGATTATTTTTTGATTTATCGCACGGCGCTTATGGTCTACTCATCACATCATATTTTTAAATTATTCTTTTATATTCAAATGTTTTTTCTAAAAATCAGCTCTAGCACGACATCTCTTTCTTCCAGACTATTGGAACTTAGAAATTGCATCATCAAGCCATCGATTAGGTTTAACACCATGTTGGCATCGGGTTTTATTGCACAAGTTTCTAGACTAAAAATCAGATCAAAAATCTCATGAAGTAGCCATTTTCGATATTCAATCGCCATGCGGTAACCCTGCGAATAAACGAGTTTAATTTCAAATATGGCTTTGAGTAATAAATGGTACAGGCTATTAGAACAGACATGTAAACGCACAATTTCTTTGAGTTTGTCACCTGAAGTGTAGTAGCGGTTTGAGTAAATAATTGACAGTACTTCTTCTTTAAGCAGTTTCTTTTGAAAGACTATACACATTTCAATCAGGCGCTCTTTTGAGGCAAAGTAGTTATAAAAAGTGGTTTTGGTTATTTCAGATTCTTTCACAATCAGATCTATTCCCGCTGTGTGAAAACCATAAGTAGTAAATAAGCGTATCGCCGTATGAATAACCTGTAATTTTTTGGAAGAGATTTCTAAATTTGACATAGTTTTACTGTTATAAATTCTTGTTGTTTCTAAGTGAGATACTTTTCTGGGAGAAAAAAGGCATAGCAAAGCCGTAAGACTGTGCTTGGGCACATCTCAAGTTTTATTGTTGATGCAAGTTTTTTGAGCCGTAATGACTTAAAGCCTGAAAACCTATGGGTTATCAAGCTGCTTTAAATTTTTAAGTTGTGTCGTTATAGCTTTTGGCAAGGACTGCCAAGAAATAATGAATGTGCAAAGCCAACTCCTGCTATAGGGAGTTCTGCCAGACATTTTAAATTATGGTGGCAGAACGGAAGAGGGTTAGCAGACTAGTAATAACTCAAACTAGCACACCCGAAGGTGTCCCTCTCCCGTCCTACCGCTACGGGAGGGAACGAGTAGTTCACCACACAAGGCTATTCCTCAGAAGGAATGGCTCTGATGCGGGAGTTATTATGCGGTCTGCGACGACCGACTGGCAATGTGGCCAGCACGCAAAGGTAATCTTCAATATTTGAAGTGTCAATGTGAAATTGGCTAGAAATTATTTAATTAATTATTGTTTTTCATTTAATTACATAATTAAGGAAATTCTTAAGTAATGCCCATTCTGTAATGCGCCATAGTAAGCTAACTTCACTATTTCAATATATCTGCATGATCATGCAGACGTTGAATTGATCTTTTAAAATCAAAAATCTGCAGATCTTGCTCTATTTGTAACCAGATATCCTGGTATTGATCAAAATGTTGTATACATAGTGCCAATTGTTGCTTCGCTCCGCGAATATAACCAATACTTAAATGTTGTTCTAATTGTGCTAGTGCATCTTGCAGGTTGAGATGTGTGACAAAAGAAGGAACAATTTGAATGGGATCTGCTATTTCACCCGTACTGTTTTGTATCGGGATATAGATTTCGGGCTGCTCATTAGGCTGATGCTGATGAATCCATTTCAATCCAAGTTTATCTCCAATTTTGTTTAACAATAGATTAAGATCAACTGGTTTTACTAAAAAATCTTCATTCAATACATCTGTTTCAGGGTTCTGCATGCGCTCATTAGCATCTGCTGAAATAATGATAATGGGTACATTGGTCATCTTATTTTTACGCAATAACTTCGCCGTTTCCCAACCACCGAGCACTGGCATAGTCAAATCCATCAAAATTAAATCAGGATTAAACACCGGAACCTGCCTTAAGCATTGCAGCCCTGATTCTGCTTCTTCCAAAATAAAACCTAGAGGCTGTAAAAAGTCTAAAACCAAACCACGATCCGTCACTTCATTATCAACCACCAAAATTTTATGGCGCTGCCCCGTATAACCCACTACCGTATTTGATGCGACATCGGCAATTGGGTGAATTAAGGACTTGGAAGGTAAAAAAAGTTTAACTTTAAAAATTGAACCTTGTTGAAGCTGACTACTTAATTTCAATTCTCCGCCCAAGATATCGACCAACATTTTAACGATCGGCAAGCCTAAACCTGTGCCTGCAAAACCACCTTGTACTACATTATTTCCACGTTCAAATGGCTGAAAGATGCGTTTAAGATCTGACTCAGCAATTCCACAACCCGTATCATGAATCTCAAAATAAGCAGTCTGAAAACGATAATCAACTTTAAATTTAACCTGTCCAGAAATAGTGAATTTCAAAGCATTTCCAATAATATTAATGAGAATTTGCTCAAGTCGTTTTTTATCAATACGAACGTATTGGGGAATTTTCTCGCTAATTTCTACCTTAAAATCGAGTTGACGCTGCAAAAATTGCGGTTCAAACATATGTACGATTTGATTTAAAAATTTCGGGAAATTAATATTCGACATTTCAAGAGAAATCTTCCCCGTTTCAATTCGAGCAAGATCTAATAAACCATCAATTAATGAGGTGAGATGCTGACCGCTACGGCTAATTACCCCGAGAGCAGCTTCACCTTTTTCAGATAGATGTTCTTGTTTTTGAAGAAGCTGACTATAGCCTAAAATACTATTTAGTGGCGTACGCAGTTCATGACTAATTCCTACCACATAGCGACTTTTAGCTTCATTGGCATTTTCTGCTTGAATCCGTGCATCCTGTAATTGACGATCGGTAATTTTATGGGCTTCGATCTCATCCATCAGCAATTTAGTTTGCGTATTACTTTCAAGCTGTGCCTGACGGCGGCTTTCATCATTTAACACTAGCCACCATGCAGCAACACATAGTAATAAAAATAACACCGCATAAATTTTGATAAATAAAGTCAATAAGGCATCATGGTGCTGGAAGGAATAACCTGTGTTCGAAAGCTCTTGCAAATACACTAAACTGAGGCTCACCGCTAATACAACGCCCAGCACAAACAGTAATAATATATAAAGACTCAGGCGTGTATTGATGTATTGAATCCAATTTTTTGGTAAGAACCACCCTACAAATATACGAAGTTGATACGACCAGCGTGCATGTGGTTTACACAGATCGTGACAGCGTGCCTCCAAAGTGCAACAAAGTGAACAAATCTGACTGTTATATGCGGGGCAACTTGCCATATCCGCAGCTTCATAATCATGTTCACATACCACACAGGTATGCGTTTCTACACAAGATAAGGCAAGTTTTTCCTGACGTGCAAGGTAATATTTACCATGAGTCAAATATGCAATCATGGGTACACACAGCATTGATGAACCAAGCGCAATAAAACCAGCCAAAGATTTGGCAATTTCACCAAACATCCCCCAATAACACAGCAGTGAAAGACTAGATGCAATAAATAAACTACCGACACCAACAGGATTAAGGTCATATAAATAGGCACGTCTAAATTCAATACCTTTTGGGCTTAGACCAAGAGGTTTGCAGATTACCAAATCTGCCACAATTGCCCCGATCCATGCCAAAGCCACATTACTGTAAAGTCCTAAAACCCGTTCTAAAGCATGAATTACACCTAATTCCATCAGAAGTAAGGCAATAAAAACATTAAACACTAGCCATACCACACGACCAGGATGACTATGGGTTAAACGCGCAAAAAAATTAGACCACGCCAATGAGCCTGCATAGGCATTGGTGACATTGATTTTAATTTGTGCCACGCAGACTAATAAGACTGTGAAGAACAAAGCGATACCTGGATGTGAAACAACTTGTTGAAAAGCAATCCAATATAGATAATTCGGATCGGTGAGTTGACTGCTAGGCACCAAAAATTTTAGTGCCAATACCATCAGCATCATACCCATGAAGATTTTAAAAAATCCGACTAAAATCCATCCGGGTCCGCCTAAAAATACTGCCAAATTCCATTTATATTTAATATTTTTTTTATCTGGTAAAAATCGTAAATAATCGGCTTGTTCTCCGATTTGAGTAATCAAAGCAAAGAGTACCGTACAAGACGCACCAAAAAACACCAAACTAAATGAGGAACTACCATTTTTTGCCCCTTCAATCAGTACAAGTTCACTTACCAAATTGGGATGTTTAAAAAAAACAAAACACCATGGTAAGAGTAGAAGAAATAACCATAAGGGTTGAGTAATCGCTTGCACTTTATTGATAAAGCCAATGCCCTTCACGACTAGTGGCAAAATAATTACAGCCGAAATCAGATACCCCAAACTGAGCGGAATGCCCAATCCCAGTTCTAATGCCAATGCCATAATTGCGGCTTCAAAGGCGAAAAAAATAAAGGTAAAGCTGGCATAAATTAACGAAGTAATCGAAGAACCTATGTAACCAAACCCTGCACCGCGGGTGAGTAGGTCAATGTCTACATTATAGCGTGCGGCATAGTATCCAATCGGCCAACTCGTCAGAAAAATAATCGTTGCAACCACCACCAAAGCCCAAAAGGCATTATTAAATCCGTATTGCCATAGCATGGTTGCACCCAAGGCTTCCATTGCTAAAAAACTGACCGCTGCAATAGCAGTATTGGTTACCGTCCACAGCGACCATTTACGAACAGACTTGGGAGCATAACGCAATGCGTAATCTTCGATACTCTCGTCGACGACCCACATATTGTATTTACGGCGTATCGGAATTACGCGTTGTGGTGCTGAGTTGGGATTGACTGATGGATCCATGACGATCAAACGTTCATAAAGAGCTACTTTTTAAAATTAAAGCAAAAACTATACCCATACCCTTCCTAGCATCATCTAAAAATCAAGCTATACGCATTACACATGCAATATACGTAATGTGACGTATATGTTCATTTTTTAATTCCTCTTAGTCTTAGCCCATACCAAGCGCACATTTATTAACCAGCGCATCAACTCAAACAGCTTCAAATCAGGGGAAGAATTATGACTTTCAAAGCAAAAGTGAATACCGCTGGATTACTGGCAGGTTTACTTACAATACCTTTTTTACTTGCACCTATAATGACCAATGCAAATGTTCCAGCAACCGCGAAAGTGAATACCACAAAACTTAAAGTAGATGACAAATTTGTATATGTGGGTCAGCTTCACTCAGCAACAGGCACAATGGCAATCTCTGAGACAGGCTCGATTCAAGCAGAACGCTTAGCGATTGAACAGATCAATAAACAAGGGGGGGTACTGGGTCGCCAGATCAAGATCATTCAAGAAGATGGTGCTTCTGACTGGCCTACTTTTGCAGAGAAAGCGCGCAAACTCACTGAACAAGATAAAGTTGCTGCAATCTTCGGTTGTTGGACATCTGCTTCTCGTAAAGCAGTACTTCCAATCATTGAGCGTAACAATGCCCTGCTTTACTACCCAACATTCTATGAAGGTTTAGAGCAATCGAAAAATGTAATCTATACGGGTCAAGAAGCAACCCAGCAAGTGCTTGAAGCCTTGAACTGGCTAGCAAAAGAGAAGAAAGCAAAGACTTTTTACTTAATCGGGTCTGATTATATCTGGCCACGTACCACTATGAAAATTGCCCGCACACACATTGAAAAAGTCTTAAAAGGCAAAGTGGTGGGTGAAGAATACTACCCTCTAGGTCATACTCAATTTGGTTCTTTGATTAACAAGACCAAGCTAAAAAAACCGGATGCAATCTTTGCAGCTGTGGTTGGTGGTTCAAATGTATCTTTCTATAAGCAAATGAAAGCAGCGGGTGTAACTAGCGACAAACAAACACTATTAACCCTTTCGGTGACTGAAGATGAATTACTAGGAATTGGCGGCGAAAACATGAAGGGCTTCTACTCTTCAATGAAATACTTCCAAAGTTTAAACAACCCGAATAACGTGACGTTTGTAAAAGCATTTAAAGCAAAATACGGCCCTAAAGCTGTGGTGGGTGATGTAACTCAAGCCGCTTATTTAGGTCCATGGTTATGGAAAGCAGCAGTAGAAAAAGCAGGTAGCTTTGACGTCACTAAAGTGGCAAATGCATCACCAGGCATAGAGCTTAAAACAGCACCTGAAGGCTACGTAAAAATCGATCCAAATCATCACTTATGGAGCAAATCACGTATTGGTCAAGTGCTTCCAAATGGTCAATTCAAAGTCGTATATGAATCAAAAGGTCTGATCAAACCAAACCCATTCCCTAAAGGTTACTAATTTAACAGCCAAAACATCAGGAGAAATCATTCTCCTGATGTTTTATCCCTCATAATTTTTAAAGCTTGGAGGATGATGCGATGGATATATCATTTGCGGAATTCGGTGCAATATTTGCTATGCAAGGCTTTAATGGTTTGTCAGTTTTCTGTGTGCTGTTACTGATGGCCTTAGGTCTTGCAATCATCTTTGGACAAATGGGCGTTATTAATATGGCGCATGGTGAGTTCCTGACCATTGGGGCTTATACCACATTTTTTATTTCAACCTTGACTGAAAATTACTTCCCTCAATTACTACCTTACTACTTCATCATTGCCATTGTGACAGCATTCCTCACCGCAGGCATTATTGGCTATATGGTCGAGCGACTGATGATCAGCCGACTATATCAACGGCCACTCGATACTTTATTAGCGACTTGGGGTTTAAGCCTCATCATGCAACAGTTGTTCCGTTCTGTGTTCGGTCCTAAAGAAGTCAGCCCAACCCTTCCAGATTGGTTAATGGGGTCTTACCAACCGACAGAAACCATTGATATCCCTATTAATGGCCTATTTTTGGTTGGAGTGACTCTAACGGTTACTGCCTTTGTTTACTTTCTGATTTACCGCTCACGCTGGGGCTTACAACTGCGTGCTACCAATCAAAATCGTTTTATGAGTGGTGCCGTCGGTATCAATACCAAGCGTGTCGATAGCTTAACTTTTGCATTAGGTTGTGGTCTTGCCGGAATTGCTGGCGCAGCCTTTACAACTATTGGTTCTACAGGTCCAACAGCCGGTTCTCTTTACATTGTCGATACTTTCCTTGTTGTGGTATTCGGTGGTGCAGCCAGCTTACTAGGTACCATTGCCTCTGCATTCAGTATTGCTCAGGCTCAATCATTACTCGAATTCTTTTTATCGGGTTCTATCGCAAAAGTGATTACTTTGGCGACCGTAATCATCATCTTGATGCTGCGTCCTCAAGGTTTGTTCTCAACCAAAGTTCGTAAATAGATGTTCAGGAGAGATTAATATGAAAAATCTAATGAATGTCTTTTTAGGTGGTAAAGAAGGTGCTATTGGCCTAGCGATTCTGGCGATATTGATCCTACTCTTAATGCCGATGTTTCTTGACGTGTTCCGCTTAAACCTGATGGGCAAATATCTAACTTTTGCATTTGTAGCAGTCGGATTAGTGCTCTGTTGGGGACATGGTGGCATTTTAAGTTTAGGTCAAGGAATTTTCTTTGGCATCGGTGGTTACTGCATGGCAATGTTCTTGAAGCTTGAAGCTTCAGATATGCAAAGTACTGCCGCGCAAACCACACCTGGTATTCCAGACTTTATGGACTGGAATCAGATCACCAATTTACCAATGCTTTGGCAACCGTTCCATAGCTTTAGTTTTACTCTCTTCGCCATCATCATCATTCCGATTTTGCTTGCCTTTATTATCGGTTTTGCGATGTTCACCCGTCGTGTGGGTGACGTCTACTTCTCCATCATCATGCAAGCGATTGTGGCAATCTTGACTATTCTTATTATTGGTCAACAAGGCTTCACTGGTGGTATTAACGGTATTACTGATCTGAAAACCTTACATGGTTGGGATATTCGTACCGATGAAGCAAAATATGTCCTTTATTACATCAATGCCTTATTGCTGCTTGCAGTAATTATGATTAGCCGATTTGTGCTGAGTTCTAAACTTGGCCGCCTACTGTCTGCAATGCGTGACAAAGAAGAACGTGTGCGTTTCTCTGGTTATGACGTGGCCATGTACAAAGTCTTCATTTTCTGTTTTGCCGCAATCGTCTCTTCTATTGGCGGTGCAATGTTTACCCTACAAGTGGGTTTCATGTCACCAACCATTATTGGCATTGTGCCTTCGATCGAAATGGTAATTCTTGCTGCCGTAGGCGGTCGTTTATCTCTTATCGGTGCGGTCTACGGCGCAGTCTTGGTCAACCTTGGCAAAACTTATTTCTCTGAGGCTTTCCCTGAACTGTGGTTATTCTTGCTGGGCGGTCTGTTCATCTTTGTTGTAATGTTCCTTCCAGATGGTTTAGCAGGTGTTTATCAAAAATATGTACGTCCTTTATTCATCAAGAATAAAGCTGTAAATGGGACAACGCCCCCACCAACCATCGATCCTGACGAAAACAAACAGTCTGTGGTGAAAGGAGGTGTGAAATGAGCAAAATTGGCTTAGAAATGAATAAACCTGTTCTAGTCATTGAAGATTTAACAGTTTCTTTTGATGGATTTAAAGCAGTCAGTGACCTCAACTTTTATTTAGACAAAAACGAAGTACATGTGGTGATTGGCCCAAATGGTGCTGGTAAAACCACCGTTTTAGACCTCATTTGCGGTAAAACAAAAGCCACTTCAGGCACCATCAAATTCAATGACATTGAACTGACCAAACTCAAAGAGTTCGACATAGTACGTAAAGGAGTTGGACGGAAATTCCAAAACCCGAATATTTATGAAAATCTATCAGTCTATGACAACTTGGAAATGTCCTTTCCAAGAGGTCGCGATGTTTTTGGTGCGTTATTCTTTAAACGTACCAAAGATGTTAGCGATCGCATTAACGAAGTAGCCTCAATGATTTTCCTAACTAACCTACTTGATACACCTGCCGGTTTATTATCGCATGGTCAAAAGCAGTGGCTGGAGATCGGCATGTTACTGATGCAAGACCCTGAACTTTTAATGCTGGATGAACCTGTTGCAGGTATGAGCGTCTCTGAACGTGAACAAACGGCGCAGTTGCTTAAAAAAATTAGTCAAGGAAGATCAGTACTGGTTATTGAACATGATATGGAATTCGTAAAAACCATTGCGGACAAAGTCACTGTACTACACCAAGGTAAAATTTTGGCAGCAGGCAAAATGGATGATGTTCAAAATGATCCTAAAGTCATTGAAGTTTATCTAGGACATTAAGGGGACCTATATGAGCGGATTATTCGAAATCAATTCTTTGTGTTCAGGTTATAAACAAAGTCAGGTCATTCATGACATTGATATGAAAATTCAACCCAAAGAAATTGTAGCCATTATGGGGCGAAACGGCATGGGTAAAACCACGCTTTTTAAAACACTGATTGGAGATATTAAAAATACCAAAGGTGAAATCAAGCTCGATGGTAAAAATCTGGAGAAGCTCGATCCTTATCAACGTGTCGAAAATGGCATGGCCTATGTACCCCAAGGGCGAATGATTTTTTCAACTATGTCAGTACTTGAAAACATTCAAACAGGACTTCCAAATTCTGCCCATGGCAAAGTACCTGATGACTTATACGAGCTTTTCCCTGTGCTTTGGGACATGCGTAAGCGTAAAGGTGGTAACCTATCTGGTGGACAACAACAACAGTTAGCAATTGCACGTGCACTTGCGACCAATCCCAAAGTATTGTTATTAGATGAACCTACTGAAGGCATTCAACCCTCCATCATTAAAGACATTGCGAAAACGTTGAAAGAAATTCGTGATAAACGTGATTTGACTATTGTAGTTTCTGAGCAAGTCTTAAGTTTCACTATGGCAATGGCAGACCGTTTCATGGTGATTGATAAAGGTCGCTTCGCTTACCAAGATGTTCGATCAAATATCGATGAAACGACTATTAGTAAATATTTATCGGTCTAATTTAATTAAGTATTTCTCTCTACCTCCTTTCGATTTGAAGGGAGGATTTTTAACCATACTATCTTTATTTTCTTATATAAGAAGCTTTAGTTTTATTTGATTATTCAACTGAAAAAATCATTAAAAAAATGCATCCATATACGCAATTCAACGTATTTTTTAGAATTGCTTTTCACGCGACACTCTCTACATAAATTGATTTGTATCAAAGCAATTGGAGAAAGCAAATGCGCCATGGTGATATCTCAAGCAGCCCAGATACAGTGGGTGTTGCAGTTGTAAATTACAAAATTCCTCGGTTACACACCAAAGCTGAAGTTCTTAACAATGCAAAAAAAATTGCTGAAATGTTGAAAGGGATCAAACAAGGTATTCCAGGTATGGATCTGATTATTTTCCCCGAATACAGCACCATGGGCATTATGTATGACCATGACGAAATGATGGCAACAGCTGCCACCATTCCAGGCGATGAAACTACGATTTTCTCTCAAGCCTGTGTAGAAGCAAATGTTTGGGGGGTGTTCTCTATTACCGGTGAACAACACGAAGAACACCCTCATAAAGTACCGTATAACACTTTAATTTTAATCAATAATAAGGGGGAAATTGTTCAAAAATACCGAAAAATTATTCCTTGGTGCCCAATTGAAGGCTGGTGTCCAGGTGATACTACCTATGTAACTGAAGGTCCTAAAGGCATCAAAATATCACTGATCATATGCGATGACGGTAACTATCCTGAAATTTGGCGTGACTGTGCCATGAAAGGTGCCGAACTAGTCGTACGTTGTCAGGGCTATATGTACCCTGCTGCCGAACAGCAAATCAATATGGCGAAATGTATGGCTTGGGCCAACAACGTATATGTTGCTGTCGCCAATTGTACAGGCTTTGATGGAGTCTACACGTATTTCGGTCACTCAGCAGTGGTCGGCTTCGATGGTCGTACCTTAGGTGAATGCGGCACAGAAGAGAATGGTATCCAATACGCACAATTATCACTGCATGAAATTCGTGATGCCCGTAAATACGATCAATCTCAAAACCATCTATTCAAGCTACTACATCGTGGTTATACCGGTGTTTATAACAATGGTGACGGCGATAAGGGAGTTGCAGACTGTCCTTTTGACTTCTACAAGACTTGGGTCCTCGATGCACAGAAGGCACAAGAAGATGTAGAAAAAATTACTCGATCAACTATTGGTGTAGCTGAATGTCCAATCAACAATTTACCGCATGATGGCTTAGAAAAAGAAGCATCTTAATTGGTTTAGAACAGGAGGTACTCGACATGACATTTGCCAGTGATCGCATCAGTGCCAACCAAGAAACTTTGGCAAAGCAACGCTACGATATGCAAAGCAAAGAACGTATTGCTCGTACCTCTCGCTTTAGTTTTGATCCTGATCTGGTCATGCAACATGTCCGTGACAGAATTATTGGACAAGCTGAAGCATTGGAAGAAATCGAAAATATGTTGATGACGATCAAGGCTGACTTCAACTCACCTAATCGTCCGCTCTCGGTTACATTAATGCTCGGGCCAACCGGTGTAGGTAAAACTGAAACAGTGCGTTTGATTGCAGAAGCCATTCACGGCAAACCTGATGCATTTTGCCGAATTGATATGAACACTTTGGCACAAGAACATTATGCCGCAGCTTTAACCGGTGCACCTCCTGGTTACGTGGGTTCCAAAGAAGGCAATACCTTATTTGATGAAACACAAATTCAAGGTAGTTTTTCAAAACCTGGCATTGTGTTGTTTGATGAAATTGAAAAAGCGAGTACTGAAGTAATTCGTGGACTTTTAAATGTTTTAGAGACAGGTACCTTAAAACTCACTGCAGGCACTAAGGTTTTGGATTTTAAAAACTGCATGATTTTTATGACCAGTAATATCGGTGCTAAAGATGCACAGACACGTCTAAAGCAGCTTTCAAAACTGCCTAAAGCCATTCAACAACTAGCACGCTTCAGCAAGCTCGATGACTCTGAAATTATTAACAAAGCCTTACATACAAAATTTGATCCTGAGTTTCTAAACCGTATTGAACGGATCTTACATTTCCAAGCGATAGATACATATTTTGCAAGTACGCTGGTCGATTTAGAAGTCGACAAACTCAATCAACGTCTGCGCAAACAGAGCCGTACAGTTGAGCTGACTACATCTGCCAATACCTTTTTATCGACTGGTCATGATGTGCGTTTTGGCGCACGTGGCTTAGGTCGCCGTTTTCGTGTACTAGTCGAGCCAAAGCTCGCAAAGTTTTTAATTCAAAATCCTGAAGCCAATCACATCATTATTGATTACAACGCTCAGAGCCTAAATGTTCGTTCCATGCTGTCTGAAACTATGATCAAAGATCAAAATCTCATTAATGAGGTTTTAGATGAGTCCACTAAAAACTAGCTTTATTTGACCTCACAAAGGGGATAAAAATATGCAACATATCAAAATTAAACCAGGCGTACCTTTAGCAGAACAATCAGAGATTGGACACAATCGTTGGCACCCAGACTTGCCATTTTTAACATCGGTAAAACCGGGAGAAGAAATATTAATTGAAAGTTTGGACTTTCTAGATGCTCAAATTAAAGACACCGACGATATTTCGGATGTTAAAAATGTCGATTTAACGCGTGCCCACCCTCTTACAGGTCCATTCTATGTTGAGGGCGCTGAACCGGGCGACTTGCTGGTCATTGATCTACTCGATATTCAACCGATTTCTGATGTCGGATTCTCAGGGGTATTTGCTAAAGAAAATGGCGGTGGTTTCCTTGCCGATTACTTCCCTGAGGCCGATAAAGCCATTTGGGACTTAAAAGGTTTATTTGCAACCTCACGTCATATTCCTGGTGTGCGTATTGCAGGCTTAAAACACCCTGGTTTGATGGGTACACTACCATCTCATGACTTACTTAAAGAATGGAATCGCCGTGAAGCATTGCTTGTACCTAAGGGTCAGGCTAATCCACCAGATCCGCGTACTGCTGTACTTCGTGGTGTCAGCGGAGCTGAATTTGACCGTATGGCAGCTGAAGCTGCGCGCACTGTTCCACCGCGTGAGCATGGTGGTAATACCGATATCAAAGATCTTGCAGCAGGTAGCCGTATCTACTTCCCTGTTTATCAAAAAGGTGCTGGCTTCTCGATGGGTGATTTACACTTTTCTCAAGGAGATGGTGAAATCGGTTTCTGCGGTGCAATCGAGATGGACGGTGTGACTCGTGTTGGCTTCGACCTTATTAAAGGTGGTATGGCTAAATATAATATCGACTCACCAATCTTTGTACCTAGTAACGTTAAGCCAAACTATGATCAATGGTTAACTTTCGAGGGTATTAGCGTTGAAAATGACGTCAACTATTATCTTGATGCCACTGTGGCATATCGTCAAGCATGCTTAAAAGCAATTAAGTATTTGGAAAACTTTGGTTTTACTGGTTCACAAGCGTATATGTTATTGACAGCAGCCCCTGTTGAAGGTCGTATCGGTGGTATTGTGGATATTCCAAACTGTGCGTGTACCGTGTCTTTACCAACCGCTATTTTTGAGCAGGATATATTGCCAAAAGGTGCACTAAATGATGATAAGTTCTGGGGCAGAAAGCGTTAATTCCTAGATTATTGTATTAAGGATTCGTACCGAGTACCCACACCACTCCTTATTCTTTGGTTACTCGGCTTTTAATTCTAAACCTTAAAGGTAATGGAGTACAAAATGCCGTTATATGATTTCCGTTGTGAACATTGTGAAGGAATTTTTGAGCAGCGCGTACCTATTGCTCGCATTTCAACAGACACTATTGAATGCGATTATTGTCAGCAACAGACTTTAGCAAAACCGATGATTACGGGTCATCAGCAAATTAATATGAAAACAAAATGGCGCCCAAGCTCAGGTGCCGAACAACTTGCAGGCCCCTTAGTCGAAGGGCCCGGGACTCATAAAAATAGCGCACGCAGCTCAGTTTTACATAATTGCCGTGGTGTGAATTGTTCTTTATGCGATGTCTAATGAAATACTAATGAGTAAGTTCATCACTCATTATTATTTTAAATATAAATAAAAGAACCGCTTGCCACGAGCAAGCGGTTTTTAAATTTTCTATAACTTATTTAATTAAGAAGTCTACTATTATTTAAATAATAATATTGCATCCCCATCTTCACGTTCACCTGTTTTGTCAGAAGGTAGATTTTGAGGGATACCATTAATTGTCATCATTGTTGACCCACCACCATCTAGCTTCATTGCATCGACTGCGCCAAGGTATTGCATTAATTGGGCAGTCTCTGGCACAGAAAGGCCTGCACTATAGCGTGGAGCGCGCCCATCGACAGTTACAAACAGCAATGTCCCATCTTGTGTCTTTCCAACAATAGCATGTGGATTTCGTCTTAAATACCAGTCATTAATGAAGTAAGAACGGTTTGCATTGTTATAATTAGATGGTACTCCAATAAGATTCTCATAACCCCAACCTTCTCGTATGATTTGCTTACCATTTGGAAAACTACCATTTATAAGTAGTGTTGGACCACCATTTACTGCATAGGTAGTTTCAGTAATAGGAATATCTTTTTGACTATCTTGATTAATTAAACGAGAGTCAAATTTTAAAACTTGGCCTATCTGAATATTTTTTATTACCCAATCTACACTTGCTCCAGTTGCCTGAAGGGTTATATTTCCCTGCGCTAAGTTCATACCACGTGTTTGATTAATTTCTTGAACAACACCCTTTTCATTAAGTAAGACTTCAACACCAGCACCCGAATCTGTTTTAGTACCAAAATCCTGAGTAAAAATAATCATCTCATTTGGATCTGTACAAACAACATCATGCAGAGCAAAGGATGTTTCAATATCGAAAGGATTACCACAATTAAAGTTCTTACCTGGTGTACGGTTTAGACCATCAATACGGCGGCTTTGTCCTTGAGCTGTAGTAATGGTTAATAAAGTAGAAATATTAGTTTCTAAATGTGATTCCCGTTTACCATTTTTTGTCTCAAAAAACATGGCTGGGCGGCCCTCAACACCTTCACTAACAATTTTACCTTTCACAACAGCTAAACCAGCTAAGTCACCTGGCGTACCCATAGTTTCATTAACAACAAAAAAACCAGCATTGATTGCAGCAAAAGCCCCCAAACGCTTAGATAAGGCTGTAGTGGTTTCTTTGCCAGGAATAATATCAGTTGCTAAGGCACTTTTAAGTTGACCTGTAAAACTAGGTCGAACAGCAAGAATATTTATAACCCAAGGACCTGATGTATTTAAACCATCCTCGGCCGTATAACGTGTTTTTGCTTGTAAAAAGCCTTTTTCCTTGAATAATTTAACAATATCATCGGCCTGATTTACTGAGGAGAATCTTGAGTCTACACGTACCCAATACCCTATATTTTTCCCAGCTTGCGAATTGTTAGGTGGTATTACTTTCTTAGCTAAATAACCTAATTTCTGAATAGCGGCTTCTAATTTTAAAAATTCTTGTTCATCTTTAGCAAAACCTATTTCAGCTTCAAAGCCATCTTGTAAAGAAGCATAGCCCCGAATAATACGATACTGTTCAACACCTTGAACTAAATTTATTTTCTGGCGATTCTCATATAAATCTTTTTCACCTATAGGCAATTGTGTTGATGGTAACTGCCAATCCTTTAATGTAGGTGAATCTGAATCAGATTTTTTATCGTTATTACAACCATTTAAAAACAGTACAGCTATAAATGTACCGAAAAGAATATTTTTATTCATAATCAATATTTCTAAAATAATTTAATTTAATAATTATTTATTTCAGCATCATTAAATTAGAATTTAATTTCAGTCACACTATAATAAAAACTTAATAAAATTAGAGATAAATTAATTCAATATCTCCAATTTAATCAAATGACTAGTTTTTAAAATAAAATATAAGATTAGTAGTTAAAAAATATTCTAGCAAACTTTCCCGCTCATCTGGTTTGTTGGGGTCTAAAAGCTGGACCAATGCCCCATCAATCACAAACAAAAATATATATGCATCTTGTTTTGAAGCTTTTGCATTCGCTGTTAAAAGCAAATTGTAGATTTCATTAATAAACCAGTTTCGATACCCAACAACAACCTGATAAGCCTTGGGATGTGTTTTCGAAATTTCAAAAATGGCTTTGAAAGGTAAATGGTAAAGTCCAGCTAGGTCGGCATGTAAAAAGTAAATCTTTCTGAGTTTTTCAACCAGCGTTAAGTCTTTTTGGACATACATGATTGAAAGCACTCCTTGTTTTAGGCCATCTTTTTGAAAAGTTAGAATCATTTCCATAAGATGTTCTTTTGAGTGGAAATGGTTGTAAAAGGTGGATTTCGATATTTTTCCCGACTCAACAATGCGATCTATCCCGACCTTATGAAAGCCATATTTATTAAAAAGATAGCGTGAGGTATCTAGCACGCTTAAATCACGAAATTGGAGCTCTGAATGTGGCATAGTTTTACCTTTTTAAAATAAATTCTTTTTATATATAAGTAATATAAAAAAAACTTTATCGTTTTGCAGGGCTAAAAATTCGTAGCAAAGCCATAAAGACTGTACTTAGCACATCTCAAGTTTTAGGGTTGCTAAGTTTTTAATTAAAATAATTGAAAGTTTGAAAAGCCGACTTGTGATCAAACTGCCATATGCTTTTGCAAGGTAATTACTAGGCGGTCCAGAACAAAACCTATAAAACCAATAATCAAAATAATCGAAAGCAACTCTGTGTAATCCAGACGGTCACGCGCATCTAAAATAAAATATCCAAGTCCAGAGCTCACTCCCAGCATTTCACTTGGCACTAATACGATCCAGACAATCCCAATGGCCAAACGTAAGCCCACCAATACTTGTCCAAGTACACTTGGCCAAATAATTTTTCGTAAGATTTCACGTGGTGTCGCATCTAAACTATGTGCAAGCTTTAATAATTGAGGATCAACTTTTTTTACGCCTGTCGCTGTATTGAGAATAATAGGCCAGATTGCGGCAAACGCGAGTAAAAAATAAATAGGCTTATCACCTACCCCTAAAGTCATCACTGCAATCGGCATCCATGACAATGGGGAAATCATGCGTAAAAACTGGAAAATTTGTGAGGTCAATGCATCTGCTTTTTGATTTTGCCCTATTAACAGTCCCACTGGAATGCCAATCAGCAAAGCAATACCGAGTCCCACTAATACACGCTTAATGCTCATCCATATATGGGTGTAGGTTTCACTATCCTGAATCAACGTTAAAAACTTGGTCAACGTAGCAGTTAAAGTAAATTGCTGAAAAAATCCTTCAGGAATAGCTGTACCAGCAATAAGCCAGAGGCAAAAAAAGCCAATAAGTCCAAACAATCCATAACTATGATATTTCCAGTTTGGCATCATAATATTATTCATAATTGAAAGATCTCCTGACGGGTAAAGAACTCATTAAGGCCAAACGCTTTCATACCGCCTAATTCTTGAATGGCTTTTTTAACAAAACGATCATCAACTAATTGGCGTGCCGCTAAAGTTGGATTCAATTGTTTTAAAAATGCGGGGTTACCTTCAACTTGGGTATTACGCATCCGTTTGATCAGCTCAACTGTATAACTTTCAAAAGGGTAAGGCTGAAAATCAATACGATGGTCTTGCCACGCAGGATGCTTAATTGCCCCTGTCGTTAAATAAAGCTTCTGCTGAGATGGATTGGGGTTAACTACCGCGGAAATCACAGCATGAATATGTGGCGTTAATCGTGGTTTATGCTCACGTGAAATTAATTTCGCGACTTCAGCACGATGACTACGGCACCAAAGCTGAGCTTCAACAATACTACTCACCACTTTTTGTGACCATTCGGGATGTTGCTGTAAATCTTTTTCATGCATGTACACCACACAACAAGCATGTTTTTTCCAGATATCTCCTGTAAAACGTAATATTTTCCCAATCTTCAGATGTTCAGCAATCGCATTAAATGGTTCGGCAACCAGATATCCTGAGATTTGCTTACTCAGTAGTGCTGGTGGCATATCTGAGGGTGGTAATACGATAATTCCTACTTCATTGGCTGCCAATTTTCCCTTTTGTTTAGTGATGACACTCAGGCCTGAATCACGCAACATTTCCTGTAGTACCACGTTGTGTATTGAATACCAAAAAGGAATCGCAACTTGCTTCCCACCCAGATCCTTTAAGCTATTGATATCTCGTGCAACTGTTAGCGCTGACCCACCCACATGGTTCCATGCCACAATTTTTGCAGGATAATGACTACCAAAGCGTGTCCATACTGCCATTGGTGATAACAAGTGAATGACATTCACACTACCAGATAAAAAAGCTTCAATTAGTTGTGCCCAACTACGAAATAAAATTGGTGGGTCAACTTGTAATCCTTGTTTTTCAAATAACTTATTTTGGTAGGCAACCAATAAAGGAGTTGCATCAGTAATTGGAATATAACCAATCCTTACCCGTTTAGTTTGCGTATTTTCAGGGTTGGTTTGTGCCCAACTTGCTTGTATGGGCAAGGCGGCAGTTCCAGCAAAGAGTGCCATCAATTTAAGGAACTCTCGACGAGAATCATTTATATCGTCATCACACATATCTATTTCCTTAAATTTTTTCGAGCATGTTGGCTTGATGTTGATGCAACAATTTCAAAATATCATTGCGAATTGTTGAAAATTCATTTTCCCAAATATCGCGTGGATGATTTTGCGTTAATGTCCATATTTGATTAATGTTGGCAGGTTGGTCAGATAAAAAGAAAATACGATCTGAAATAAGTAAAGCTTCATCAATATCGTGGGTGATCATTACTGCTGCACCAATTTCTTGGCTTTGCACTAAATCGATCAACAGCCTTTGTAATTGGGCACGATTCAATTCATCTAATGCGCTAAAGGGTTCATCTAGTAATAAAAGACGTGGAGATTTAGCTAAAGCACGTGCCAATGCTACACGCTGAGCCATCCCCCCAGATAAAGTGTTGGGTTTTGCATGCGGAATATGGTCTAGCTTCACTCGTTTTAATGCATTACTCACCCGCGTTTGGATTTCTGACTCATTTTTTTTAGATTGATTTCTAAAATTTTGCCCAAATGCAACATTTTCAAAAATGTTCAGCCAAGGCAATAACACTGCAGATTGAAACATTAATGCCATTTCAGACTTTTGCTGAGCAATCGGTTGCCCTAATAAATTAACTTCGCCTTTTTCAGGAACGTGTAAGCCCGCAAGTGTCGACAATAAAGTCGATTTACCCACACCACTTGGCCCCAAAATAGTAATGATTTCGCCCTGTTCAATATTAAAATCAACACCCTCAATCACAGCCTGGATTTTACCCGCATGACTGATAGTGAGTTGCTTTGCCGTGAGTAATACTTGTCTATTCTTCATAGCTTAGGTCCCTAAACGTGAGAGTTCAGTTTTTAATTGCAAGACACTCGGTGTCACAATTGGAATAAAGGCTGATTCTTTAAGACGTCTGGTAAAACCATCTTCGAAAGGTGTCAGATAGCATTTGCCGCCTGTACTGCATAATTCGAGCTGAATCGCATGTTGAGTAAGTTCACTCAGTACAATTCGGATTTCGAACAGACGTCGAGCTTGAGTGACAAATTGTCCAGATTCCAATCCAGTAAAGAGAGCTGCTAAGTTTTCTTCTAATAGTTCTTGGATAAATTGAACTTGATCATTAACCAAACTTGAGTGTTTATTGGCAATGACTTGTTGCACACTGCGTTTAATCAAGCCAATAGATAAAGCACACTGTAAACCTAGAAATGCTGGACGAATTGCAGTGAGATATTGAGTAGCTTGAGCACTTAATAATTCATCTTGAGAAACGATTGTATCTGTCAGAATTGCTGCAGCAGTTGAGCTGCCTTTCAAGCCAATCAATTCCAAGTTTGGCCGACGATCAAAGCCAGCACGGTTAGAGGGCACTAAGAATAATAACGGACCTTGAGAGCTATCAGCAGCAACGGCGACAGTAAAACCAGCAGGATGAAAATTGGTTACCCAAGGTAATTTGCCATTCAGTTTCCACCCATCCTCGACTACTTCAGCCTGAACTTGTAGAGGTTCCAAGCCTGACAGGAATTTCATTGCATTGGATAAACCCGTGGCTCCTGCATATTTACCTGCAAGCAGTTCATCGAAACGGAATTTATCTAAAACATCAGCTTTCGCAGTTAATAAATATTCAATATAGGTACGCTGACTCCAACTAACAAATGCCGCTGTGACTGAATACTCAGCTATCTGGGAAATCGTTTCAATCGCATCCTGTAAGGTATTACCGAGACCACCAAATTGCTCAGGCACCCCTTGTCTAAAGACATCGGCTTTACCTAATTGTTGAAGCAAAGCAAGACTAGCCTCTACTTCGCCTGCATTTAAAGCTTCGGCATGCTGTTTTAACCAAACAGCTAAAACAGCATTAAGCATTTTTTGGTTCCCATTTATGTGGAGAAAGTTGGCTATTAAGTTCAGTACGTGCCAAGCTATTAGCATAGTTACACAAAGTAGCTAGGCTTAAACCCAACAACACATCTAGTGCATTTTGTTCAGTAAAACCGGCATCAAAGAATGCTTGAGTTGTTTGTTCATCCACAGCACCTTTTGTTAACAATGCTTGACGTGCAAAAGTAGATAAAGCATTTAAACGAGTATCAGGTAACTCTGCTTGATCTCGTAAAGCTTGGACAATTTCGGGAGCAAGTTTAGCTTTATTTTTTGCCAATGCTGTATGACCTGCGACACAGAATGCACACCCATTATCTGTTGCCGCAACCAACTGCACGATTTCACGTTCTTGTACATTTAAACTGCTACGACTATTGATTTCAGAAACGGATTGGTACATTTCTAACGCAGTCGGTGCATAAGCTAAAACACCTAAAAGGTTTGAACTAAAACCATTAACTTTTTCGGCATTGATGAGACGTTGTTTCGCTTCTTCAGGTGCTTGTTCACTTGTTAAAGGTTTGAAATAAGTTGTCATGCTATGTACTCCGTTAAGAGTACTTAGTGTTGAAAATTTATAGTATTCTCTCAATGCTTATTAGTATTTAAAAAAGCTTTATCGTCTAAATTAGTGGAAGTTTTTATGCTTAATAATTCTCAAAAAATGCTAAGTTGGTTAATTGAAGGCTTAGAAATAGAGACATCTCTTCAGCATTTAAGCCGTTATCATCAACAATGGTCGACATCTATTCAAGGACAAGGCCAAGCAAGTTTCCATTTAGTTATTCAGCAAGATTGTCATTTTCATCTTTTAGACGACCATAATTTTATTTATCTTTATCAAGGTGATGCTATATTTCTTTTAAAAGACCTCCCTTTTATTATTACTGATACGAGTCAACGAGTTGCACCCTCTCTAAAGCACTTACAACGCAATTTAGTCAACAGTGACGATTTAAATATCTTGTCTTGTTCTACACATTTAGCCTGTGGTTATTTTAAATTTCGATCTAAATTATCTGAGTTATTTATTGATGCATTGCCACCCTATTTAGTCTTAAGGCAAGATGATCAGACTTTAACTGATTGTTTAAATATATTTGAATTAATTCGTAATGAAGCAAGATTAAATAGTGAAGCTTCAATAAGCTTAATTGAACGTCTGACTAGTATTTTATTTTACTACTTAATTCGTCATACATTTAATCAAGATAATCATCAAAATATTCCTCTTTGGACATTATTTAATGATCCGATGCTATATTCTCTTATTTTAGAGATTATCGCTAAGCCTGAAGAAGATTGGACGTTACACTCTATGGCAGCAGTTTGTAGCATATCGCGGGCTAACTTTGCTAAATACTTCACCAATATTGCCGGATTTTCAGCAACGCAATTTGTTTTATATTACCGTATCCAATTGGCACAACAGTTCTTAGCACAAGGTGTTTCTATTGCAGATTGTGCTGAAAAAGTTGGATATCAATCTGTAGCAGCATTTACTCGTGCATTTCAGCGCGTTACTCAAAAAAATCCAAGTCAATTTATGAAATTATAATCATTTTTCTCTTTAAAAATTTTCTAATTCATTGAGTAGTAACAAAACTACCTTTTGACTTTTCCACTTAAAATTTTTGTTGAAATGCCATATCTAATCTGACCCATATTTATAAAATAATTTTTATAATTTAAATAATGGATAATTAAATATGGATCGTTTTAAAACTATTTTACTTATTGCAAGCACATGTTTAACAACAACTCTTTATGCCAAACAACAAGAAGTCTGTGTTTTTGACCCAATTGGTAAATCGGGAGAAGCTTTCGCTTTAGCCAAAGACTATGCACTTGAAGCCAAAAATTGGGGAGCTGATATATCTTTAAAAGCATATGTTGATGAACGAGTTGCGGCTGAAGACTTAAAAGTTGGAAAATGTGACGGGGCAATTATTAGTGGCTTACGTGGCCGTCAATTTAATAAATATACAGGATCTTTAGATGCGGTTGGCGCATTAACAAATATGAAAACGGCAATTAATGCTTATAAGCTGTTATCTTCACCAATGGCCGCAAAAAACATGGTTGTAGGTCCTTACGAAATTGCAGGTTTAGGCACAATTGGCCCAGCATATTTATTTGTAAATGATAGAAGTATCAATACACTCGCAAAGGCTGCTGGTAAAAAAATTGGGGTATTTAAATATGATGAAGCCCAACCAAAGCTTGTTCAACATGTCGGCGGTCAGGCTGTATCTGTAGACGTCACCAATGCGGGTGCGAAATTTAATAACCATGAAATTGATATTGTGCCTGCTCCTATTGTTGCATTTAAGCCTTTTGAACTACATAAAGGTTTAGGTGAGAAAGGAGCAATCATTCGTTTTCCTTTAACTCAAATTTCGGCAAATTTCATTATTCGTAAAGACCAGTTTCCAGCAGGTTTTGGACAAAAGTCGCGGACTTGGGTAGCCAGCCAATTAAATAGAACGTTTGGTATTATTGCTAAATATGAAAGTGATATTCCTGCAAAATATTGGATGGATATTCCTAAAAATGAACAATTAAATTATATGAAAATGATGCGCGAAGCACGAATACAGCTAACCAAGTCAGGCATTTATGACCCTAAAATGATGAATTTTTTGAAAAAGGTTAGATGTAAAGAAAACCCAAGTAATTTTGAATGTGCGTTAAATGATGAATAAGTACTAACGCAGTCTTTACTTTTCTTCTGGTTTTTTGGGATCTAAAAGCTGAACCATGCAATCAAACAAGCTTTTTTTAATAGAGCGCTGTTCCGTCATAGTTCCCATTTGAACTTAATGCGAAATTTGGAATTACCCCCACACGAACAAATCCAATTTTGCTATATAAAAGCTCAGAAACATCACCTTCACGAGTATCCAAGACAAGTAAGTGTAGACCTTTTTCTCTTGAAAAATTTTCTAGTTCATTTAGTAGTAACGTTGCTATTCCTTGTTTTCTTGCCGATGTAAAGACCATGAGTTTTTCAACCTCTGCCCTATGAACTCCGTTCTTTTTTCTCACTAAGGACAATTGAACACTACCTACAATCTTTCCTTCTTGAATAGCAACCCATAGGCGGCTATTACCATGTGCTAATTTACTGTTAACCTCACGCCAATAATCTAAGACCTCGTTCTTTTCTACGGGAACTAAGAAACCTATTGAAGCTCCACTATTTATAGAATCTTCTAACAATAGTGATAAGCCTTCTTCATAATCGCCAATTTCATTTATCTCTAAAATTTCAATTTCTTTCATCGTTTTTCTCAAAGTTATTTGAATAAAATTTCGTTAGAACTTATTCAGGGTGCCAAGCATCCAGTACCTACTAATGTATAGGAAACTAAAATCGATATATTTTTGGAAAATACTTTGAACTCTGCAAAATACACAAAGAAATTATATTAATTTGCCTTATAAAAAATAAGTTTGCTAATCTTTTATTATATAAACTACGATAAACTTAAAAATTATTTTATATCAATAATATGGTGAAGTAACATGACAATAACTCGAGATAATCATTATGTTCCTCAATGGTACCAAAAAGGTTTCATGGATGAAAAGGATAATCAACTTTGTCATCTTACTCATCGTAAAATAGATCTGAAAAATGGTGAGTTTAAGACCGTAAGTTCTAAAAAATGGCAGACATCAGCACAAAGATTTTATGAAATTGATCTCTATTCAACTTTTTTTGAGGCAGAAATCAATGACGATATCGAAAAAAATTATTTGGTCCAATAGATGATAATGGATCAAAAGCTGTCAAAGCATTTCTAACTAATGATGAGTCACAATGGCATCATAATTTTTTAGATTTATTTACTTATCTTGATGCACAGAAAATACGTACACCTAAAGGTCTAGATTGGATTAAAACTCGCTATCCTCAACTTAGTCAATTAGAACTCATGATAGAAATGCAAGCTTTACGTACAATACATTGTACACTATGGAGCGAAGGTGTTAGAGAGATTGTCTCTGCTGAAAATTCTGATGTTAAATTCATTATTTCAGATCACCCTGTAACTATCTATAATTATGCTTGTTCTCCTACTTCTAAAGAGTGTAATTATCCTAATGATCCAGATATTGCATTAAAAGGTTCACAAACGATATTCCCTCTTGATAAAAATCGCTGTCTGATTTTAACAAATCAAGAATATGCCGAAGATCATGAAGGGATCAACCCAATGGAGCCACGGACCAATGCAACACGTATTAGAGAAACCTTTGTCAGTACGATAGACTTTATTAATAGCCGGAAGCTAACAAGAGATGAAGTAATAAAAATTAATTACATTATAAAAAGTAGAGCTAAAACATCTATTGCTGCTGGTAGCTCAAATTGGTTACACCCTGAAGAAAATTTAAAATGCGAATGGGCAGAATTAAGAGATGTACTCTTACCTCCTTCTAATAAAATTCATCATAATAGTGAAATGTACGTACATTTCGAAGATGGAACGGTCCACTACCAAGATGCTTTTGGTCGAACTACACAAAAAAATACCTATCTTAATAAAGTGATCGATGAGTCAAAATTAGGTAGAAATGATTTCTGTGGCTGTGGAAGTGGTAAGAAATATAAAACTTGTTGTTTAAGAACCCCCATAGAATTGCGTACAACTTGGAGTGTAGCTAGTATAAGAGAAAGAAATTTAGCATTTTGCAAATTTATTCGAGATGTGCTGGGTATTAGTAAAGGTAAAACTTGGAAACAAATCCGCCAAGAATTATCAAACGAACAAATAATTGATATATATAATTTTTACTCTGTTTTATGGCCTAGAGAAACAGATATCTATTCTTTACTGCCGAAATCAGATGGAAGATTCCGTGGACTATATACTGGAATATTAGATGTTAGATCTATACATAAAAATGCCATACCAGTAGCGGCTATGTTTGATGAATTCTTAATTGAAACACCTATAATTAATCCTAATAATTTAAAACCTGAATTTAGTCCAATCACTTCACCTAATCAATATAAATATCAAGCATTAAAAGATATATTATTTATGCTTCAACTAGAACCATATATTGATTATGGACACATTAATCTAATTCCTGACCCAAGTGAATTCGATTTAGAACTTAAGAAAGCAATGATAGATATGTCTCACCAAAGAAGACATTCAATTGAAATAAAAAATACAGAAGATCATAAATTCTATCTTCAAACTATGATTGGAGATTTACTGAATACAACTTCATTGATGCCCTTAGAGGTCAGAATTAAAATATTAGTTAATGCATTTAAATTAGATAAAGATCAAGTCACTGAAATTATCAATGAATTTGACAATGATATTCAAAAATCATCCTTAGCACTATTACAACCTTTATCATCTGGAAAAGATGGACTTTTTATGCAATATTGTATGGGACCAAACTATGAGATGGCACTTCTAATATCCCAAGTAACTGGCTCAGTAATAGTTACAGACAGTGGATTGCGATGGCAAGAACTAATGGATGCGCAGCATAGAACTCATGGATTAACTACTTATCCTTGGAATAAAATACTTAAGGGAATTAGTGTAATTCCACAAGATGATCAATTTTTGGAAAAATTTATAAAAACACAGGGTAAAATTTCTAAATCTAGAGAATTATTAAAAAAAGCTGATCAAATAATTTTAAACAATGATAAAGATATTAATAAGATAAACTTTGTAATCAATCAGATTTCAAATATCGAAAAGGAGTTGAAACAAACATCTTCCTTAACCAAAACTAGAAGTTTAAATATCATCAGTCCAAATGGAGGATTTTACGATAAAAATGTTCAACGTCTATTAGCTCAATCTAGTTGTATGAAATATGAAAATTATGTTAGAGCTATCTATGGTATAAATTTACCTAATATCTAATATATTAAATAAAGTTATCTTCCAAATTTAATTAAAAAGTAAGGTCAAGATATGAAAAATCATATTGGTTATTTAGACTATGAAAATATCAAGAATATTCCTGAGTACTATGTAGCTTCGCATGAATATATTTTCTTTTTACATGATCAATGTGCAAAAATCTTAGTTGAATTTCAGAAAAATAATATTTCAGAAATAGGTTTAGATTATCTCCTAGAAAGATATCAAGAACATACTGGAGACACTTCTGTAGATATTATTGATGTGCTAGATTTTTATAAAAAACTTAACCTTGATGCACCTTATTTTCACTATCTAACTTCAAATTTATTGAGTGGTCTTATTAGTGATTTATTACATTTTATTTATGAATCACTAAAATGTTTTGAAAAAAGAAAATTTTCTGTAGCTTATAGTCTTTTGAGGAAACCTTTAAAGGAAAATTTAATATTTATTTGCTGGTTATTCAATAATTATGAGGACTTTATAGAGTTATTTGAAAAAGAAACTTATAAATCTCTCAACAACTTACGTGAAAATAAAATTAAACAAATTCTTAAAGAAAGTATTGATAAACTTCCATCATCTGAAATGTTTGACTTTGAACTTTTATACGATATGATTTTTTCTAAACAACTTGCTACTGGATTAGAAACACCTTGTCAAAGAGCTACCCATTTGATTACTTCTAAGGGAGAATTTCTTAAAACTAAAGAAAGATCAATAAATTCTATTTTTGATAATCCTTTTAATGATAGCCATTATGATTCTATGCATATATGTCTACCTTATATTATGTTGTTTACTACACATGTAATTCTTGAAGCTTTCAATAAGCTAATTAAATTAAATAATAATACATACCAGCACCTACTCTTAATATCGATAACAAGTTATGAAAATTTATATATTGATGGTAGACAAAGATTTTTAACAAGATCATTAACAAAACAATTTAAACCTTTATTAAATTGTATCCATTGTGAAAAATTAATAAGAATCAAAAAAGAAAATGCATTAAGAATGTTTATGCTTGATCACCTTATATGTAATAATTGTCATCAACTCTCTGAATTTCCATTTTATTGGTTAGTAGCACAAAATAAAATATTCATTAGCGAAAATAATTCTCAAGCTGAAAATATTTGGAAGAACACAATCCTTTCAAGAATTTTTAAAGAATAATAGTCTTATCGGAATAATATATTTTCTCTGAAATTATACTCTATTAATTAGAGGACATATTTTTTCATTTAACACTTGAATTATTTGGAATTTCCATTATAAATTGAATCTAAATTATCATAATTATATAGGAGCGACATAATCATGTTAGAAAACTTTACACATGTCCAATTATTACAATTGGCAAATTCTAGCCTAGGCTTTACAGTTGATGCTAATCGCTTTACACATATTCAGCTAATTCAGTTAGCAAATTCTGCTAATAGTAGTAAAGCCCAGATTACAATCTTGAATCATAGTAATCTCACCCACTCTCAACTAATTCAGTTAGGCAATGCTGGCGGTGGAAATATAACTTTAGCTTAGAAACTAGGAGAAAATAATAATGTCAAATCAAGCAAACAGTCTAGCTGTACGACACCTTATCAATATAGAAAAAAATATCAATCGCGGAACCGATTCTCATCGAGCTGTCCTTGCAGCTTTGGGTGAAGCTGGAGGTATTGAAGCTATACAACATTTAATTCAAGTGGAACAAACTATTAATCGTGGAACTGATTCTCATCGGGCTGTTTTAAATGCATTGGGGCGCGCTGGACGAATAGTTGAATAAATATAAAACATGATATAAGCCATATAAATTTATATGGCTTTCAATGTTTATAAATAACCTAATTGCTGAAATGGTTCTTTTCAATTACCCAAACCCCAATAAAAAATACTCAAGCAATCTCTTTCGTTCATCTGGTTTGTTTGGGTCTAAAAGCTGAACCATTGCCCCATCAATCACAAACAAAAACATGTGTGCATCCTGTTTTGAAGCATTTTCATTGCTTTTTAAAAGCAAATGATAAATTTCATTGATCAGCCAATTTCGATAATCAACTACGGTCTGATAAGCCTTGGGATGTGTTTTAGCAATTTCAAAAATCGCTTTAAACGGCAAATGGTAAAGCCCATCTAAGTCGGTGTGTAAGTAATAAATTTTGCGGAGTTGTTCAACTAGCGTTAAGTCTTTCTGGACATAGATGATTGAAAGTACCTTTTCTTTTAAACCATCTTTTTGAAAGGTTAGGCTCATTTCAATGAGACGTTCTTTTGAATGGAAGTAATTATAAAACGTAGCTTTAGGGATGTTTGCCGACTCGATAATTCGGTCTACTCCAACGTTATGAAAGCCGTATTTATTAAACAGAAATCTTGCAGAGTGAAGCACGCTTAAAGCACGAAATGGAAGATCTGAATGTGGCATAGTTTTACCGTTATAAAAAATTATTGTTGTATATAAATGAGATAAAAAAGGCATAGCAAAGCCATAAAGACTGTGCGCAGCACATCTCAAGTTTTAATTGTTGCTAAGTTTTAAGTATTAACGAGCTAAAGCCTGAAAAAAGCCTTACGGCGATCAAGCTGCGTTAAATGTTTTAAGCTGTGTTGTTATAGCTTTTGGCAATGGCTGCCAAGAAATGATGAATGTACAAAGCCAACTCCTTATATATGGAGTTCTGCCAGAGCCTAAGATTTATGGTGGCAGAACGAAAGGGGTTCGCAGACTGGCTTCAAGACCCAGCACACCCGAAGGTGTCCCCCTCCGTTCCGCCATAGAGGGGGCACGAGGGTATACACACTAAAAGAAGAATCTTTTAATGCTCTTGAAGAACGGTCTGCGACAACCGACTGGCAATGTAGGCCAGCCCGCAAATGGTAATCTTGAATATTTAAGGTGTCAATGTGAAATTGGCTAGAAAATATTTAAATAGTTATTATTTTTCATTTAATTACATAATTAAGAAAAATCTTAAGTATTATTTACAATTCACTTTTAGATCATTAAGTTAAAGTTTAAAATTTTAGAAACTTAAGGACTAGATTGGCTCATATCCACTAAGAATGAATAAATAAAAATGAGTGCTTACTCTTATTAACAGGTGTTTTTAAGAGTCATTATTCAGTATAAACTTGTTATTTAAGCGACCAATCTCACACATTAGGCCGTGTAATATACTTAAAGTGATAAGAGCAAAAAATGACTCAAAATGAAGTTGAACTAGCAAAGAAATTGTCAAAAGAATCTCATAAAGGTCAAAAGTATGGTTCTCATGATTACTTTGATTACCATATTAAAGGTGTGGTCAATTCATTAATTGAGCATCGATTTTCAGAAGTCTATATTATTACAGCCCTTCTCCACGATAGCGTTGAAGACACGCCTCTTACTCTAGACAAAATCGAAAGTTTATTCGGAAAAGAAGTCCGTGATGCCGTTGATGCATTAACTAAACGGGAAACTGAAACACGCGAAGAATATTTAATTCGTTGTAGTTTGAATCCGATCGCTCGAGTCGTAAAACTTCATGATGCAGCTTTTAATGCGCATAACTCACATAAAGACAATAATCACTCACGTGTAGATTATTATCTTCAAACCATGTTAATTGTTTCAACGGCGCAAGATAGGTTGGAATGAAAAGGTCGAATTAGCTAGGTTTATAAAATATAAGACGATCAATTTGATTTTGTAACGAAATCAAAATCACCCTAAAAAAGGACTCTTGCTCTAGCTAACATTCACCATTTTGCGCATATATTTGCTCAATCCTATTTAACTTTCCTAAGAAGTGAGCAAATTTTTGCTCCTTTATGATCTACGGCGAACCTATCTCAAAGCTAAATACGCCCAACTTCTAAGTATGGAACCAAGTTTTTATCAAAATGTGGTCTTGGGTCGCCCTCATAGCTAATAAAACCATGCATTCCTGTTAAACGCTCACCTTTATAAAACTGGTTTAACTGATAGCGCGGATCTTTATGTGAAAGCGTAAAGCTCACCACACCAACACCCTGCTGTTTTGACTTGTTATAGGCGTCTTCGAGCATTTTATGATGCAAAGCTAAATCTTGTGGATGGCACATAAGCGTATGTAACACATGGTACTTAATAGAGTCACCAAGTTTAGGCAAACGCATGCCATTAGTAATTGGTGTCAACAAGTTATAAACGGGTCTAAAAATTCCAATGACTGAACTGTAATGCAAAATTTTGGTTTGCTTAATACTGTGCTGATCCCATAAACCAAACATGCCCACCAGTTTTTCACCTTTAAAATAAAGTGAAAAGTCTGAGAGTTTTATGCCTGAAAAATACTGATGACCTTGGGCCAGTTCTTCAAAGTTATAGGCTGGAATAAAATTATAAAACTCTGCCATGTCGCTAATAAACTGATTCATTACGGCTACATGTTTGGCTTTGGCAACACAAGTCTGAATCTCTTGAATGTCACTCTGCTGAGAAGTCTGCTTTAAAAAAGCCGTGATTTTTCGTTTTGCCCCAGTGTCGGTCAGGCTTAATGTCTCGATGAGTCCTTCATCATAATAATCAGGCATTCCCGTTTTGCCCGTTTGAATGGCAGCACGCGCGGCATGGTTATCATCAAAAATAATCATTTGGCTATAGTTTGGTTCATGCATGGTCTGTTTTACATGTTTTGCTAAAACCTTAACCAGTGATTTGCCACGATAGTTGTGGTCTACCCGTAAATCACCAGCATATCGTAAGTTTTGAACGTTCCGATCGACATAACATGGGCGATGACCATTGCTATAACAAGCGACATGCTTCTGACTCTCGGTGTCTTCAATCACGACATGCAGTTTATGTCGATACACAATGTCAGACGCTTGAAAATAACTAGGTTCACGCTGAAAGCTGATTTGTATCCCTTTAGTGGTCATGGGTACGGCGATTAAGTCTCTTAGCGCCTGATCATCGGCCAGAGTCGCTTCACGAGTAATGAGGGTATTGTCAGCAAGTGGTGTATTTGTTTTCATTCATTATTCACCTGTTGTGCGGTCTGTACGGAAACCAAATTATTTAAACGCCCCATTTGGTCGAGTAACTGATAGACAAACACCACTTCGTCTTGATCATTCACTGTTTTTTGAGTTTGTACATCCAGTAGCTTCTGCTCAGTATTGAGCAAATCAAAAGTGGTTTTAGTGCCAACATCAAACTCTTTACGTGTGTAGACAAATGCAATCGATGCTGCCTCTATGGCATTTGCCAGTGCTTCTTTATTTTGTCGAATGGTTTGAAGTTGCGCATAGGTCGTGCGTGTACGCTTATTCAAATCTAGTTCAAGACTTCGAGTTTTTTGGTTAGCCAAGTCTATGTCGGCCTGCGCTTTTTTGACATTGGCCCGATTTAATCCATCGTCATAGAGCGGTACATTGAGCTGTACGCCTACCATATAGTTATTACTTTCGGAGCCAATATAGCTTGCTTCATCCTGTTTTCCGGCACGGCTAGTAAGCATGACCGTTGGCCAGAGTTCACGTTTGGTTAAAGCGTATTGTTTCTCTGCCGCCTGTTTTTCGTATTTGCTACGCATTAAAGCTGGATGGTTTTTGGTTTGAGCCAAAATTTCATCTAAGTTAGCGGGAATAGCGGGTAGTTGTTTGATTGCGACAAGGTTATCAGGTGTTACACCCGTTACTTGGTAAAACTGTGCTTCACTTACGGTCAAGTTAGATTGAGCCTGTGTAATATCGGCTTGACCTTGCGCGACTTGTGCCAAAACCTGAGCCAAGTCCGCACGGGTAATCATCCCCACGTCAAAACGGCGTTTCGATTCATATAAAGACCGTTGCAGATTTGCCATGGTCTTTTGTCTGAGTTCTAAAATCGCTTTCTTCTTTAATACGTCGGTATACACCATGACAGTATTTAAAATGGTTTCCGACCTCTGATCTGATAAGCCTTGGTTTTGTGCAGAGAGCTGGCTTTCGGCAACATCAATTCCTAAACGGTGTCGGCCAGAGGTATAAATCGGATAATCCGCCTGCAATTGCAAACTTCGCCCTTTACGGTTTCCTTCTGTTGGAAACAGGACTTGTGAAGGCGTATCTATTCTTTCATAGTCAAGTTGCCCGACTAAATTGACTTTGAGTCCATCACGCTGCTTCGCCTGCTCAAGCATTGCCGTTGACTGGTTTACGCTTAAACGGCTGACCTCAAGCTGGCTTTCATGTCTTAAGCTGGCTGACAAAGCCTCGTCTAAAGTCATGGCATGTGTATTCGACACAACCAACACGCCAAGATACAAGGCGTGTCGCAGTGTTAAAAACCGAGTATTAAATTGCTTCATCCCTTTCATAGTTGTTCCAAACTATTCAGGGTGACTTTTTTGAGTGGTTCAGGCTTGATATTGCCTTCGATAATGCCGTCAAACATCACCAGTTTCTTGTAAGCATTCCAACCATTATTCGCCTGACGAATCTGAGGCTGGTCGAGCTGTCCCAAGTTCCTCGCAAGTTCATAATGGAAGTTCTGACGCAAGATACTATCGATATATTCATTACTAATGCTGTGATGAATTTCGCCTTCAAACAGCACGCAATAAAATGGTTTAACGTGTTGCTCGGTATCAATTGCCAATAAAGAAATCGCTTTAGATTCAGTTTCATTTAACTGCGACAATAATTGCTGAGCGGTTTCAGGTGCGAGTTTCTCACCGACCAGATCTACACCAAAACGGCGGCCTTGGAACTCAAAACATGGGATTTGCTCTATAAAGCCAGTTACGCGTAAGCAATCATCCATACAGTAACGAAGTAAGCCATTACCAGAGGTAATGAGTGGGCTAACCACATCGCCTTGTTTCAGTTCCCACGACGGAATAATCTGACCTTGTTTGTCACCTTCCAAATATTCAAACTCATAGAAGTGACTTTGATACGCCAGTGGGTATTGGTCGTTATAAGGAATAGTGACTACACCTTCCGTCGCCCACAGACCTTTGCCTTCAAACTGAACACTGGGTAACTTCTGTTTTAATTTTTCGGCCCAAGCTTTTGAACCTGCTGTATCCCAACTCGACACTAGGCTTAACTTTGGCCATAGCTGTTTGAAGTCAATCTGTTCGCCGTTTGAACTGTCAATTAAGGCTTGAGCGCTTTCAGCACTATGCGGTGCATTTACTTCTCTTAATGAGCTTTGGCGATGTCCCCATAAACCAGTCTCTAAAACCTCAATAACTTCCTGTTGCATCGAATCTAAACGTTCAAGCAATTGCAATGCAAAGGTTGGGCTCCATACAGAAATCATGGCTAAGTTACGGTTTGCCACCAAATAGCAAATGGTTGCAAAGAGTGCATCGTCGGCATTGGCTGCAAAGGCAACATTACTTGGAACCGCTTGAGTAAACTTAGACAAAATACGCTTACCTACACCCAGTAGCGCACTATCATCATTTAGGTTTTTATCTTTTAAAACTTCACGCTGGCTTTCAGGGAGCCATGACACCGACCAATAATGTGTTCCCGAACGAAGCTGCGGACATTTACGGTATAGACTCGCCATCCACGGCGCAATCGCATGATCGAGCTCATCTAAAAACAGTTTCGTATATGGAATAAACTTAATTTGTTCACTCGACCCACTGGTCGGCTGGAAACGAACCAGTTTACTACTAGACAGTGAAAGTTTCTGATCGCGATAGCGCTGAATGTCTTCTCGCCACGCGCTATAACGTGTCGCAGGAAATGATTTTACAAACTGCTCATAGTTTTGAACTTTTTTATCTTTAGCAAACGTAGAGGTCTGTAAAATCGAATGCAGGATTTGACGTTGTGTTGCTTCTAACGCATTAAACCGTTTTTGGAAGTTACGGTCAGATGCATCACACCATTTTTTCAAAATAAGATGTGAACCCGTGGTCAGCCATTCATTAGATTTCATTGGATGGCCTCTCTACGTTTTGTTTTATGTGTTACACAAGCTTCAAATTTTCCCTTACTCGTGGGTTTGGTGATGAGCTTTACTGGGAAACGCGCAAGATCTTTCCAGCCTAATCGACCAATACACGGTAATTCCGTACCCGCACTCCATGTTGGATTCATTTGCTCAAAGAAATGAATATTTGGGTTCTTTTGTCTCATTTCGGCAGTAATCGGT
>Ga0163161_10000445_pt1 | contig 34489 bp, 24 predicted proteins | sample S45metaG_FD_129847 | JGI IMG/M metagenome (GOLD analysis project Ga0163161, IMG submission 129847) | Switchgrass rhizosphere microbial communities from Kellogg Biological Station, Michigan, USA - S4-5 metaG | ecosystem: Host-associated > Plants > Roots > Rhizosphere > Soil | place: USA... | reverse complement strand
GTAAATCGAAACTCTCATTGCATATATCGCCAGCGAAATAAGTTGATTTTTTTTCATAAATTTGGTTATTGTTCATTAAATGATTGGATTTATTGGACATAGAAATACCATGAATACATTTCTAATGTATTTAACTCGCCGGCAATGCCCCACATTGTCGGCTTTGTTTTTTAGAAAAATATTATGGAAAATGGTGCCGCGGTTATGGGCTGTTGGTATTGTAGTTTTTCTTCATCATATTATATTTGGTTAGTTTTTATTGGAGACCAAAATACTGGTTCCCTGGATGTAATATTTGCTTGATATGGATCCGCAGATGAGGTCTAGCTGCTCATATAGTCCTTTTTTGCTTAAATCTCCCGTGAAAGTATAATTAGAAATCTGCTCATTATCAGATCTTATTTCTATTCCATAAGCTTCAGATAAAGTGCTGAAAATATCCTTGATGCTTTCTTCCTTGAAATTATAGCTTAAACTTGTTGGCACATTATACGCCTCAGCTAAAGGAATGGGTTTGCTTACCAAAGTTTTCTTTAAATTGTGATCAGCAAAAATACCTTTCTGGTTTGGCGTAAGTAAAATAGGTTTGGCGAGTTTCTCTTCCGAGAAGGTAAAAAGCGCACTTTTCTCATTTTCCCGAACCTGAACTTTTCCTGTTCTTACCGCAACTTGGGCAGGAAGTTGATCTGTTGAAGATTTTACCCAAAAGCTGGTGCCCAAAACACGAACAACCAGTTTTTGATTATAAACATAGAAAGGCCGTTTAGGATTTTTACTCACCGAAAAAAATGCACTTCCCTTTAAATAAACCATTCTTTTATGAGCAGCAAAAACTTTTGGGTAAATAATATTGGCCTGTGGTTTAAGTGTTACCTTACTTTCGTCACTCAGCGTTATAATCATGCTACTATCGCTCTCATTTGTTTTGCTGATTAAATTCAGGCCTTCATTTTCATCGATAAAAGATTGTTGGGCATGATTGTAATTCGTTAAATATAATCCGCCGATAAGAAAAGCTACCAATATAGCCGCCGCAACGACGAACTTTGGCCAAAGCCTTTTAACTTTTAAAACTTGTGTTGGTTTGCGTTCGATACTATTGATGTTTAACCAGGTATTGGTCTGCATTTCATCGAGTGCAGTTGCAGATAGATCCTTAAAATCCCTGTTATTTAAATGATGATACCATTTATCTACCCAAAGCTTTTCGGCTTCGGTACAATTTCCGTTTTCATAACGGTTTAATAAATCGTAAAATGATTTCTGATTCATAAGAAAGAATATTTGGCTCTATATTATACAAGTAACGCAATGAACGCTAAACCCTAAAGGTGCAAGTGAAATAAAACGAGATAAAATGTAATTAACTGATATTCAGCTATAAAAAGATGTAAAAATTTTTAATATATTCTTTGATCCTTTTGATAGACCGGGTAATATGGTATTCTACAGCCTTTTCGGAGATGTTTAAGCCGGTGGAAATATCTTTGGTAGATTGGTGCTGGTAGCGGCTTAACCTAAAAACTTCCTGAGTTTTTTCGGGTAGAGAATTGATGCTTTCTTCTATAATGGAAGATAAATCCCGGAGATCGACTATGTTTGCAGTATCCTGATGATTTTCTGAATAAGTGAGCGTTTGGTATTCCATATATTTATTTTCCATCACCAGCGTCCGGATATGGTTGATCACACTTAATTTTAATGCACCAAATAAATAAGCTTGCAGATTATTGATCTGTACTTCCTTTCGTTTTTCCCAAAGGGAGATGAAGATATTCTGAACCAGCTCTTCGGCAATCACTTTATCGCCTGTTTTTTTATAGGCCGCAAATAGCAGTTCTTTACTATAGGTGAAATAAATGGTTTCGTAAGCCTGCTTATCGCCCTGTTTTAGGCGGCTAAGTAAATCAGAAGATTTTTCAGGCTCAGCGTGGGTCATTTGTTATTTGGTTAATGCGGGAACGTGTAGTAAATGTATAAAATTAATGTTGAAATGTTGAACCGTTTGAAAGTTGTAATGTTATGGAGTCTCTTGAGTTTGGGTTTACAGTTGGCCAGTTTTTACAATTAACCGATTAACCCTCTCTTAAATATAAATATTTTATCGCCTTTTATCTCATTTTTTTACCTTTGCTCAATCTCTAAAAAATTATGCAAGAAAAAATTGTTGTTTTAGGCTCTAACGGGCAAATTGGTACCGAGTTGGTAACCATGTTACGTAAAATATATGGTGATGATCATGTGGTTGCATGCGATATCCGCAGGCCAGATTACGACATCAAAAACTCTGCACCGTTTGAATTTGTGAATGTGCTGGATAAAGAAATGATCAATGGCATTTTCCATAAGTACAAACCCACACAGGTTTACCTTTTGGCGGCTTTATTATCGGCTACCGGTGAGCAAAACCCAAAACTGGCCTGGGATTTAAATATGAATGGTTTGCTGAATGTTTTGGATTTAGCCTTAGAATATAAAACCGCAAAAGTATATTGGCCAAGTTCTATCGCTGTATTTGGTCCGAATTCGCCAAAAGATAATACTTCACAATATTGTGTAATGGATCCGAATACCGTTTACGGAATCAGTAAACTGGCAGGAGAACGTTGGTGCGAATATTACAACCAAAAATACGGACTGGATGTACGTAGTATCCGTTATCCCGGATTAATCAGCTGGAAAGCTGCACCAGGTGGTGGAACAACAGATTATGCCATTCACATTTTTCACGATGCATTGAAGAAGGGCAGTTACCAGAGTTTTTTAAACGCAGATACGGAATTGCCAATGATGTATATGGACGATGCGATCCGCGGAACCATTGAGCTGATGGATGCTCCTGCCGATCAGATTTCAGTACGTAGCAGTTATAATTTTGGAGGCGTAAGTTTTACACCTGAGGTTTTGGCCGCAGAAATCAGAAAGCATATTCCAGATTTTACATTAACTTACGGCGCTAACGATCCCCGTCAGCAAATTGCAAACAGCTGGCCACGTTCTATCGACGATAACTACGCTACAAAGGATTGGGGCTGGAAGCCAGAGTTCGATTTATCGAAACTGACAATTGATATGTTAAATAATTTAAAAAAATAATATAACGGTAGAGGGTTTGAAGGCATAAGGTCTCATATCTCACATCTCAATACTACAAAATGGGAAGAGCATTCGAATTTAGAAAAGAGAGAAAATTTAAGCGTTGGGCCAAAATGGCGGTTCAGTTTACGCGTATTGGTAAAGATATCGTAATGGCGGTTAAGGAATCCGGACCTCATCCAGAAACCAACTCACGTTTACGTACGGCGATGCAAAATGCGAAGGCCGTAAATATGCCAAAAGATAGGGTGGAGGCGGCTATTAAGCGTGCATCTGATAAATCGATGGCCAACTATGAAGAAATTGTGTATGAAGGTTATGCACCTCATGGAGTTGCGGTTTTAATTGAAACAGCTACCGATAATACCAACCGTACCGTGGCAAACGTGCGTAGTTATTTTAACAAAACTGATGGTTCTTTGGGTAAAACCGGATCCTTAGACTTTGTTTTTAACCGTAAATCAATTTTCCGCTTTGCTGCTACCGAGGGTTTAGACCTGGAAGAATTGGAATTCGAATTAATTGACGCAGGTTTAGAAGAATTATATGTAGAGGCTGATGAAGAAGGAAATGATATCGTGGTGGCTCAAGGTGCTTTCGAAAACTTTGGTTCTTTACAAAAGGCTTTAGAGGAAAAAGGCATTGAGTTAAAAAGCTCAAAATTAGAGCGAATTGCTTTATCTCATCATGAGGTTACGGAAGAGCAGGCTGCCGACGTATTGAAATTGATCGATAAGTTAGAAGAAGATGATGATGTGCAGGCGGTTTATCACAATATGGCGGAGTAAGGGCATTGAATAAATTTACTTGGGCTTAAAGATTTTTCTTTAAGCCCTTTTTTTTGAACAGCAAAACCTATGCTTATCGGTTATAGCAGTCGCACCGTCATCTCAAGTCCTCGGTCTCGTTCCTCAAACTCCGGGCTTTTCATTTTGTTGGGCTAGCCTTAACGGGTTAACCTGGATAACTTAAACCTGACAAGTTTCCCCATCGTTATCCTGATCCGATAGTTATCGGATTTATTCCAGATAGATACTGAAAGAAGTTCAGTGTGACGGATCGTTATATTATTTCTTATGCGAAAACAACCAGCTCAATAATTCTGGTTCTGCAAATGCGCTGTCCCAGCTGTTGTGGCTGGCATTTGGATAAAGTGTAAACTTCACTTCATCGCCAACGGTTTTTAAACGTTCGGCAATAGCGATCGAAAATACGGGATCAACCACATCATCTTTTGCCCCATGAAAAATCCAAAGCGGTATTTTCTGGTATTTTTTAATGTTATTGGTGTTATCGCCCCCACAGATGGCAATGGCAGCTGCAATTTTACGATGTTCTCTTCTTAACAGTTCGTATGTGCCCATTCCGCCCATTGATAAACCACCCACATAAATCTGTTCTTTATTTACATAAGGCTTTTTAAAAAAATCTTTGAGCATTCCTTGTAGTGCATGCATAATTTTGGTTGGCTTACCACCTTCAACAAAACTGATTTTCCTTTTGCCATTGGCATCTTTATCGAATTTGGCATTTGCCCAAAAATCGTTAGGTGGACATTGAGGGAAAACTACTATGGCAGGAAAATTTTTACGTACATCTTTCTTCAGGAATAATTTTCCGCCATGTAACAATTGATTGCCGTTATCAATCCCCCTTTCGCCAACGCCATGCAGAAAGATGATAAGTGGGTATTTTTGGTCGGGATTAAAATTTTCGGGAAACAAAATCCTATAATAAATAGAATCCTTTCCTTTGATAAAGCTACCCTTGTCGTATTTTTTTAAGTCCTGAGCGTTTAAAAAGAGTACAGAAAAAAGAATGCAGATAGTTAGAATAATCTTTTTCATCCAACAAAAATAGAAAACCCTGGCTACTTTACAATAGCACAGGATTTATAACCAAACCTAATTATCTTTATTTCAGCGTAAAAGATGCTTCTTTTACATCGCGCGAATTTGTACCGATAAATACTTTAAAATCGCCAGGTTCTGCCGCGAATTTTAAATCGGAATTGTAAAACTTAAGGTCGTTTTCCGAAATGTTAAAGGTGATGGTTTTACTTTCTCCTGCCTTTAAACCCACTTTTTGGAAACCTTTTAATTCTTTAACCGGACGGGTAATGCTACCCACAAGATCCTGGATGTAGAGCTGAACCACCTCTTTGCCTTCATATTTACCTGTATTGCTTAAGCTAACCGATGCGGTGATCGATTTTCCTTTTGTTAAGGTATTTGAACTTAGCTTGATATCGCTATAGTTAAAGGTGGTATAGCTTAACCCGAAACCGAAAGGATATAAAGGATCGTTGCTTACGTCTAAATAATTAGAACGGAATTTTTCGAACCATTTACCGTCTGCCAGTGGCCGGCCGGTATTTTTATGTGCATAGTACAAAGGCACCTGACCCACATTTTGGGGGAAAGTTGCACTCAATTTGCCTGAAGGATTCACATCACCAAAAAGTACGTCGGCAATGGCGCTCCCTGCCTCGCTGCCTGGAAACCAGACATTTAAAATTGCCGGAATATTTTCTTGTTCCCAGTTTAATGCCAGCGGACGGCCTGTAAACAATACCAAAACCACAGGCTTGCCTGTTTTAGCCAATGCCTTTAACAGGTTTTTCTGGGTTTCAGGAATCTGGATATCGGTTACACTACTGCTTTCGCCGGTAAATTCAGAACCTTCGCCAATGGTAGCCACAATCACATCCGACTTTTTAGCAACCTCTAAAGCTTCTTTAATCATTTCAGCCTCAGTTCGCGGATCGCGTTTATAAGTAGGGTTGTGGATGTTTACATATCGGTGTTCCATTGTAGAATCGCCTAGGAAATTTGCTCCTCGGGCCGTTAATATTTTTGCATCATTACCCAGGGCACTTTTTAAACCCTGAAGTACCGTTACCGATTGATCAAAAAGGGCGGCAACACTCCATGTACCATACATGTTGGCGGTATTATCGGCCAATGGACCGATTAAACCAATGGTGCCAGATTTTTTTAGAGGCAGTAAATTATTGTTGTTTTTCAATAGAACAAAACTTTCTCCGGCAACTTCCCGTGCTACCTGGCGGTTAGCCGGACTAAAAACTTCTTTTTCTGCTCTTTCAGTATTGCAGAATTTATAAGGATCGGTAAACAAGCCCAATTTATATTTGGCCTGAAGCACCAGTCTACACGCCCTATCTATTTGGGCCAGGCCAACTTTTTTCTCTGCCAACGATTTTTTTAACGTACCTAAGAAGCCTTCACCAACCATGTCCATATCGATACCAGCATTTAAAGCCAGGGCAGAAACAGTTTGTAAATCGCCCATGCCATGTGCAATCATTTCAGGAATACCGGTATAATCTGTTACTACAAAACCTTTGAAACCCCATTGGTTGCGGAGAACATCGGTCATTAACCATTTGCTTCCGGTTGCAGGAATGCCATCTACCTCATTAAAAGAGGCCATGATACTGGCTGCACCGGCATCCACAGCTGCTTTGTAAGGTGGGAAATACTCGTTGTACATGCGTACCCTGCTCATATCCGTTGTATTGTAATCTCTACCCGCTTCGGCAGCACCGTAAAGTGCATAATGTTTCACGCAGGCTAAAATCTCATTATTGGCCTGAAGTTTTCCTTGATAACCTTTTACCATGGCAGCAGCGATCTGCGATCCCAAATAAGGATCTTCACCGCTTCCTTCCGAAATACGGCCCCAGCGTGGGTCTCTCGAAATATCAACCATCGGCGAAAATGTCCAGTTAATCCCACTTGCACTGGCCTCTATTGCCGCAATTCTTGCCGATTTTTGTACAGTATTCATATCCCAAATACAGCTAATGCCCAAAGGAATTGGAAAAACAGTATTATAACCGTGAATTACATCCATTCCGAAAAGTAAAGGAATTTTCATACGGCTATTTTCAACAGCAATCTTCTGAACTGCTTTAATTTTATCTACACCTTTTATGTTGAATAAACCGCCAACCTGCCCGTTTTTAATCTTTTTGGAAATGTCGCTGCTGTTGGCCTGTCCGGTGGTGATGTCACCAGAACTTGGGAGGTTCAACTGACCGATTTTTTCATCTACAGTCATTTTCGACATCAGGTTGCTGATGAACGTATTCATCTTTGCATCTGCCGCCGAAACAGGTTTTTTGGTCTGTGCTGATCCGTTCAGCACAAGCAGGGTTAAAAAAACAACCAGGATATTCGCTCTCTTCATTATTATGTGTGTTTACTCTTTACTAATTAAATCTATCTTATCGTTAAAAACGATTGGTTATTTACATGCCACCCGTTATAAACAAACGTGGGCTGTGTTTTATTAATCAACTTTCTTTACCTCTGTTTTTACAGAGACACCATTCTCATTTATCGCCTCAATGGCAAAGTAATAAGCTTTTTGGCTATCCATTGCTTTGAACCAATATTCATTAAAATCATGGATCATAATGCAGTTGTATAGCTTATCTGGTGCCGTTCCATAATAAAGGTTATAGGCAAAGGCATTATCTACAGGTTCCCATTTGATGTAGGCACTGCGTTTATCTTTTTCTGTCCTCAATACAATGAGGTTTTTAACTTTTGTAGGTTTTTCTCCATTGCCATTCCCGAAAACACGCAGACCGCTGATGGCAAATTTTCCGGTAGGCATATGGATGTTTACCATTTTGATAAACCTCGTTTTTACCGGCTTTTGGAGTTCGATGTAATCGTGTGGAACATCGGTTTTGTTCTGGCTTTTATCCACAAGTGTAGTCCACTTTTTACCATCGGTTGAAGACAGGATTTTATATTGATGAAAAATTCCTGTTTGTTTGCCAATAAATTCAGCATCCTGATCGGCATAATTGATCTGTATGGCATTAACCGTTGCAAGGCTCCCTAAATCGGTCTGGATCCATTCGCCATTGTTAGCTGTTTTTGCACTCCAATAGGTTTTAATGCTTTCGTCAACAGCGTTATTCGCATTAAAGCTTCCTAAAGTAGAGGAAACCGTAACTGGCTTTTTATAGTTGATAAGCATCCAACCTGGTCCGGCAGGGCCACCTTCTTTTCTTTCGGATGGTAAATAAAGTGGGTAATCGCCAAAAGCGGTGTTGGTCCACATCACGTCGTCTTTATCGAAACCAGTTGGCCAAATACCCATTCTACGTTCCCAGGTGTTTTTTACGCAGATGATGCTGGTAGAAATGTGCCAGTAATTTTTGCTATTGTCCTGAAAAGTTGCCCCATGACCGGCACCACGCGAAAATCCACCGCCTTTATAACTCAAAGGGTCTGATTGTGGGGTGGATGGACTATCGTAAAATAAAGGTTTGCTACCAACTACCACACCATCAGAATAGCCGCTAAATTCGGTTCCGGGAGCGCCATATTGAAAATAATATTTGCCATTGTGTTTGGTCATCCAGGCACCTTCGGCAAAAGGATCAAGGAAAGTATCATCCATGTATTCGCCAAAACGTTGCCAGCCATATCTCCAGCTCTGAAGCAAATACATTGGTGTGCGGGTTCCTTTTGGCTGAAAGGTTTTGCGGTCTAATTCTACACCATACATTGGGTAGTTGTTACTGCTTCCGTTGTACATGTAAAATTTGCCATCATCATCGGTAAAGAACGATGGATCCCAACCGCCGATTTCTAAAGAATCTACCAATGGAAACCATTTGTTCCCTTTGGGGTCGGTGCTGCCCCACAAGGTGAAGTTTTTCGTATAAGTGCTGCCAAAAACCACCATGGTATCGCCAACAATACCTACTCCGGGTGCGCAGAGTTCGTCTTTGGTTTTGTTCCAGGGGCGGAGAAACTTTCTTTCGTGGAATTTCCAGTTCAACATATCGGCACTATGCCAGTAACCCCACTGGTTGGTGCTGAAAAGATAAAAGTCTCCCTTATAATTAACGATTACCGGATCGGCAGTGGCACGGTGTTTTCCCCACTCGGTAAAAGATTCGAAGGGTGTATATCCATAATCCACATTAATTGGGTTGCAATAGGTTTTTTGTTTCTGTCCAAATACGGAAACCGAGCAAAACAAAAATAATATTGTAATTAACCTTCTCATTTTATTTTTTTAAAGCTGGATAGTCGAAACCTAATTTGTTTAATCCGCTCTGAACATCTTTATTTCCCATAAATAATTTCCACAGGAGCCCTGATCTATAATTTTCGATCATCACCACCATGGGCCCCTGATCGATTCCCAAATATCTTTTTGGATACCAGCTGTCCTGCTCTGAAAAGGCATCGTAAAAACCGTATTTGCCCCACACTTTATCACCCAGGTTTTCGTAAAGATGTCTGATGACCTTCATTGATTCTTTTGGGGTGTATGGGATAGATGAGATGGCAGCAGTAGGAGAGATTACCCCGTAATCTTCCTGAAGGCTGTGCGCGGCATAACCTTTTACGGAGTAGCTGGCTGTTAATCCCCAGTTATTTTCGCCATACCCTTTAAATTTCTTCGGATTGGCCACACAATAATCATGTATGGCCAAAGTTTGATTTACATTGTTTTCCCAATAATCAGCATAGCGGTCTTTTAAACCTTTTGGGTTTAAGCCTAAATAGGAATAATGCGCCCAAAATAAAGGACCTACAGAATTTTTTGCACCTTGATAATCTAATGGGATATGATGGCCATACAGATCGAAATTAGCTTTAATTGCACCTCCTCTGGCCCAACCCTCATGATAAACCTGGGCAGGGATGCTATGCGTAGGGGATGAGGCCGCCATGACATACATAATTAAACATTCGTTGTAGCCTTTAACAGGAAAGTTCATTTCCCAGTTGTACGTTGGCGACCAGTGCCAGTACAACACATTCTCTCCGTTGCGGAACCAGTTGAAATCGATGCCTTTCCAAAGCTCATCTGCTTTTTTTGCCAATGCTTTTTCTGGTTCGGTTCCATTTTTATAATATTCGTTGATGCAGATTAAAGCCTGTGCAACGAAAGAAGTCTCTACAAGATCGCCTCCATTATCTTTTCGCCCAAACGGACGTACTTTAGCGGTTTCACCATTTATCCAATGCGGCCATGCCCCATGAAAGCGATCGGCCCTGGTCAAAAAATCCAATATTTTATTTAAACGGTCATACCCATCATTTTTACTCACATAACCCCTGTCTATCCCGCTTAAAATAGCCATCAGGCCAAAGCCTGTAGCTCCGGTAGCTACTGTGTTCTTGTCATTTTCAGGATATACATTATCCACATGGAAACGTTCTCTGCCTGCTCCTGATGTTGGTTCGGCACCATCCCAAAAATATTGGAAGGTTTGCTTTTGAACCAGATCTAACAATTCGATATCGGAAAGATTTTTTTTGATCGATAGATCGGGATTGTAGGTTTGTTTTTCACGCTGTGCACACGATGACAATGCGAAAAGGATAAAGGAGGATAAAAGGAAGTTTCGGAATATCAATTTCATTGCTGCTCAGTAATTTTAAAGATTAGGGCTGGTAAACCCAAGATTTTTCATGCCTGCTTTAACTTCTGGAGCCGACATAAATAAATTCCAGATTAATTTGCTTCTATAATTTTCGATCATGACTACAATTGGCCCTTGATCTATTGCCAGATTAGAGGAGGCAAACCATTGGTCTTTTAGAGAGAAGGCATCGTAAAAACCATATTCCCCCCAGGTTTTATTGCCCAGCTTATAATAAAAATATTTTAGCGCCTGCATTGATTCAGTTGGGGTATAAGGAAAAGATGATAAGGCCGCTGTTGGTGCAATTACCCCCACATCATTACCTGGAGCGCTGGCGGTGTATCCGTTTGGAATATCGCTTGCGGTTAAGCCCCAGCAGTTTTCGCTATAACCATAGTTGCTAAGTGGATTGGCTTTACAATAATTATAATTTATTAGTGTATGGGCTTTGGTTTGTGTTTCGTAATTGGCATAGCTGTCATTTAACCCTGTTGGATTAATACCTAAGAAGGAATAATGTGAAAAGAATAACGGACCACCGTTGGCTACACCTAAAGGGAGCTGAAGGCCATAATAAGTATTGCCATTTTTCATCCCTCCATTTTGAGCCCAGCCATTATCATAAACGGTTTTTGGGATGGATGAAGTAGGCGAAGCTGCGGCCATTACATAAGTGATTAAACATTCATTCCAGCCTTTAATCGGTAAGTTCATATCCCAGTTGTAATTTGGACTCCAATGCCAGTACAGGGTATTGCTATTATCTTTTCTGTACCAACTCCACTCTACGCCATTGTAAATTGCATTAATGTCAGCTCTTAATGCCGTTTCTGCAGCATCAGTTCCGTTAAAATATTGACGGGCTGTGATCAAACCTGCCATCAAAAATGAAGTTTCTACCAGATCGCCGCCATTATCTTTTGCGCTAAAAGGAATTACTTTTCCAGTATTTCCATCAAGCCAATGCGGGTAAGCACCATGAAAACGATCAGCATTTTTTAAGAAAGATACCATTTTTTGTATCCTAGCCAATCCATCAGACCTGCTGATAAAATTACGGCTAATGCCAGTTACCAGTGCCATAATTCCAAATCCTGAGCCGCCTGAGGTTACCGTATTGCCTGATGTATTTCTTTCTCTCGCCAGACCGCTTGTAGGGTGTCCAAAATCCCAGAAATATCTAAATGTTTGTTTTTGAACTAAAGTTAATAGATCGTCGTCGCTGATGCGGGCAAATTTGTCGGTATCATCAACAGCCGTGATCAGATTTACAGTGACGGCCGACAGTAGCTTATTCCCGGTTTTCGATAACAGGCCGGTATTAATATTTAAAATATATTTTGTAATAGGTTGCAGCGCCGAGGGCGTAATTACAACTGTATTATCGTTATTTTCTAATTTGGAAGTGAATGCAGCTGAATTTCCAGAAGCATCATTAAGGGTAACATTCCCACTTACTGAAGTGGCACTAACTGGTGCTGAAAATGTGATTTTAATAATTGGGCTATTATTTAAACCATAATAGGTAAAGCCATTATAAGTATCGTTTACCTTTAAATCACTAAAAGAAAATGAACTTGGTGTAACTGGCGGATCAATGGGCGTAGGTGTATCGCTTTTTTTGCATGCAAAAAAAACAATTGATAAGATTAAAATATAAAAATATTTACTGTTCATAGTAGGGTAGTTGAAAAGGGCTGCCGTTTGGCAGCCCTTTTTATGGTGCCTGTTAGGTTCTGGAGATTTACTTACCTCTACCTTCTAGTTTAGATAATGAACCAATTTCAACATCAGTAAGCGCCTTGTTGAAAATTTTAACCTCATCTATTTGACCGGTTAGATAACTTGCCCAATCCTGTTTGCCGGTAGAAGTTGTTAAACTAGGTGTTGTTTGGAATTGGACGGTGCCAAAAACCATTTTGGAGGCATCTTGAAATGTTAATTGACCTAAGTTTGCCACTACCTTTTCTCCGATTTTAGAGCCATTAAAATATACTTTATAAGTTGAAGTGGTAGCGTCATATGAATAGGCTATTTGATTCCACTTATTCCATGGGTCAACAAGCTTTAAAAAATTGTCGCCACCATTATTTACCACACCTGTATAACTACGGGCCACCAGTCTGCCTGTTGAAGCATCTCCATTATTTTCCATAAACAGCGTCAGGTTTCCCCAAAAGTCGGATGATTTTGCAACATCAACTAGTCCAACAATTCCTTTATCATTGAGGGGCATGTTAAACCAGCAAGTCAGTGTAAAACTTTTTAAATTTTGCACTGCGGCCGGAGTGTTTGACGTTACGTAGCCGTTTAATGCGCCTTGCAGCGATTTGCCTTTAACACCGGTACCGAAACTGGTTCCGGTATTGGTGCCGGCCGTATTCGATACGCTATCGATTAAACTGCCATCAAATGCCCAATGCGCTACCAGGCTTGAAGTAGCAATTTGTTTAGAACTGGTATAGCCATTGATATTTAAGGGGGGGGCATAAGTTGTTGGATCAAAGTCTTTTTGGCACGATGATAACACCAAGGTCATAACCGTCAATAATAAAAAATATTTTGTTTTCATTTTCGTAAAAATTAGCGGTTAGTAACCTGGATTTTGAGTTAAAGTTCCTGCACTTTTATCAATTTCATTTGCGGGTATTGCCCAAACTTCGTTTTTGCCTGCTTTCCAGCCTTTAGGGCCAAATATAGCTGTTCCACGACCCTGACGGATCACATCAAAATACCGGTCAGACTCCATAGCTAGTTCTACTTGTCTTTCTTTCCAAATTGCCTGGCGCAAAGCATCTTTATCAGAAGTAGTTACATCCGGTAAAATACCGGCAACTCCTCCACGTGCACGGGCACGTACACGGTTCAATGATGTTTTAGCTAAAGTTGGATTTCCTTGCTCGTTTGCAGCTTCTGCATTCATTAGCAATACATCCGCAAATCTTATTACCCTAACATTTTGTTGTGAGCCTTCTGTATAGCCGCTTACAATTAAACTAAATGGTACATATGATTTTTGATTATACATTGGATTATCTCCGGTAGGGCTAATGGCATCACCTTGTGGCGTAGTTTCTCCTCTAAAAATTATTGTCGCATCTTTACGGGGATCACCAGTTTCATAAGCTGCCGCTAAAGCTGAAGTAGGTACATTAAAACCCCAGCCGGCAACACTTCCCCGTACCCCTTGTACCTGGCTATATTGAGAGTTAGAAGCATCTTTATTATTCAGTAAAAGTTCGCATTGTATTTCAAACACGGATTCGATATTATTCTCGTGGTTAGTTCGAAATCCTTCCTGATAATCAGGATATAAATCGTAACCCAATGTAATTACCGTATTCGTAAAGGAAAGTACCTGATCCCATTTTTGCTGATACATTGCAACTTTTGCATGTAGCGCAAGTGCTGCACCTTTTGTTGCTCTACCCAGATCGGCAGCTGGATAGGTTTGAGGCAGAACTGCAGCAGCTTCATCCAGGTCCTTTTCGATAGCAGCCCATACCTGAGCTTTAGGCGTTCTTGGGATATTAAATTCTGCCGGTGTTTTTGGTACGTTTAAGCGTAAAGGTACATCGCCAAAAGCACGAACTAATCTAAAATAAGAATACGCCCTGATAAATTTGGCCTCCGCTAAATAACGGGCTTTTAAGCTGGCATCCATATTTATTCCCGGAACGTTATCAAGCACCTGGTTACAAAGATTGATATTTTGGTACTGTGCTTCCCAAAATCCGCCCATTTGCCCTTCTGTTGACGTTACTGTAAAATTATCGTAGGCATTTAAATAGTCAGAATCATTTGCTGCACTACCTTTTTCTGCTTCGTCTGAACCCATACTTTCGAGTGCCAAAGCAGGGAAAGCCGTATTTCCCCAGGTCCGAAGCTGTGCATACATAGAATTAACCGCTTTTGCAGCATCACTGGCATCTTTCCAGAAAACCACAGCAGGTTGCTGTGCTTGCGGATCAACATCTAAAAAACTTTTTTTACAAGCAGGTATTATTAAAAGTGAGGAACAGATTGCTACTATCCCGAACTTTTGTATATATGTATTATTATAATTTATTTTCATCGCTATTTGATATTAAAAAGTAACATTAACACCTAATCTGTAAACTGCTGATAATGGATACACACTTGCATCGATACCAGCGTTTGTTGGCGTACCACCGATTTCCGGAGTAAAACCTTTATATCCAAATAAGGTTACAGGATTTTGTGCATCAACAAAAACTCTTACTTTTTTCATTGTCCACTTATTCATTAAGGTTGACGGTAAAGAATAACCCAATTGGATATTTCTGATACGGATATATGATCCATCTTCAACATAGAAAGAGTTTGGCGCTGAGTTAAAAGTTGAACCAACTGCTGCTGAAGGATAAGTGTTTGATGTACCTGCTCCATGCCACCTGTTATCGTAAAAGTCTTTACTGAAATTTTCATTTCCAAAACGCGATCCAATATTGGCATTGTAAACATCAACGCCGGCAACACCTTGTATATCAACTGTTAAATCGAGGTTTTTGTAGCCAAGGGTAGCGCTTAAACCATAATTGTATTTAGGATTAGGATTACCTAATACAATTCTGTCTTTACCATCAATCACACCATCGTTGTTTTGATCGATGTATTTAAAGTCGCCAGGTTTTGCTGTTTTCTGAGCTGATGCGGCAACTTCTGCAGGAGTTTGAAATATTCCATCTACTTTATAGCCAAAAAATTCTCCTATTGCACCACCTTGTATAGTGCGTGTTGCTAAGCCACCGTTAGAAAGACCTGCACCACCTGCATAAATAGGATTTAAGCCGGTAACAACTGATAAAACTTTATTGTTATTTAAGCCAACATTACCGCTAATAGAATATGAAAAACCGCTTTTAGTCTGATCTCTCCAGGTAGCCATAAACTCAAAGCCGCGATTTTGTAAATCAGCCTGGTTGCCAATTTGCTTGCCAGAAGATGTACCAATTGAAGATAAAATAGGGATTTCAAAAATGGCCTGTTCTGTTTTTTTATTGTAAAAACCAGTTTCTATATTTAATCTGTTATTTAAGAAACTTGCTTCCAAGCCAACATCCGTGCCCGTAGTACGTTCCCAATTTAGGAAAGAGGGTACCAGTGAGCTCACATTTGCACCCGTGTAAGCAACACCATTAAACACAACTACATAGGCCCCATCTTGTTTTACAACAAGTGTTGTTGGGTTTACAGGAACGCCGGCATTACCCACTTTTCCCCATGATCCTTTAAGTTTTAAGCTATTGAAGATTTTTTGATCTTTCATAAAATCCTCATTAGAAATTACCCAACCAGCACCTACTGATGGGAAATAACCCCAAAGATCGCCTCCGCCATAAAATTGCGATGCAGCATCAGCACGTATGGTTGCATTTAAAAGATACCGGTCTTTGAATGCATAATTTGCCCTGCCAAAATAAGACGAATAGGTCGTTAAACTACCACCATCAATTACTGACCTATCGGCCGCATTACCAAGGGCTAAATATAAATCACCCTCGCTTGAATAAGGAACATTAAGCGCTGATGAATTAATATAGTAATTTTTTCTACGCTGAGCAGTTTGACCTGCCAAAATAGTTAAGTTATGATCACCGAAAGTGTTTTTATAGGTTAAGGTGTTTTCTAAAATCCAGTTTCTATCCTCAGTTCTTTTAATTTCTAATAAACTCTTATCGTTTCTTTGTCCTTGAGTTGCTTTATAAACAGGATTGTAGGCACGAACTTCGGCCTGGCCAAAATCTCCACCTATACTTGTTTTAAAAGTAAAATGCTTAGCAAAATTTAACTCTGCATAAAAATTACCATTGAAACGATAATTCTTAGATTTTTGATTAAAATAATCTAAGGTTACCTGAGGGTTAAAATTATTTCCCCCACCTAAGCTAAAATCATTCGCATCACCATAGGTGCCATCAGCATAATAAACAGGAACTACTGGTCCGGCTGCATATAACTGACGGAAAATAGAACCGTTAACATCATCAGAGTTAGATGCTGTTGCCGAAATGGTATAACCAATTTTTAAAGGCTTTAGTACCTGGATGTCGTTAGAAAACTTAGCGGTATAACGTTTATAGTTTTGTGTTTTAACGATTCCATCTTCACCGGTATAACCTAAAGAAAAGTTGTAAGTATTTTTTTCATTGCCACCATTGATAGATACCTGATGATTGGTTTGTAATGCATTTCTAAATGCCTGGTTGTACCAGTTAGTACCCTCACCAAAACTAGACGGGTTGGCGAAAAGGTTGGGCGCGCCATTAATTGCAGATAGCTCATTTATTATGGTGGCATACTCTGTTGCGTTAGCCATGGCCAATTGATTGGTAACTACGCGATAGCCAATAGACCCGTTGTAATTGATTACCGGATCACCTGATTTACCTTTTTTGGTTGTGATTAACACAACACCATTTGCCGCACGGATACCATAGATAGATTGAGAAGAAGCATCTTTCAGGATACTTAAATTTTCAATGTCACTTGGATTTAGAAAGCTAACTTCATCATACCAAACACCGTCTACCACATACAATACACCCGTATTGCCGTAAATAGATCCGGTACCGCGAATGGTGATTGTTGGAGAGGAGCCTGGCGCACCGTTGTTGGTAATATTAACACCCGCAACTTTTCCCTGCAATGCACTTACCGCATTTGTAGAGGCTTGTTTTGCAATGTCTTCACCTTTAACTGTAGCTACTGATCCTGTAACATCAATTTTCCGTTGCGTACCATAACCTACAACTACAACCTGCTCTAATTGTTGTGTTGATGATGCTAATGATACATTAATGGTAGTTTGATTGTTTACAGCTTGCTCAAATGGTGTATAACCTACAAAGTTGAATACCAGTGTAGCGTTGGCCGGCGCGCTAAGGGAGTAGTTGCCGTTTACATCTGTTTGCGTACCAGTTTGTGTGCCTTTAATTAAAATAGATACGCCTGGTAGGGGTGTTTTATCACCTCCATCAATTACCTTACCTTTTACGGTAATGTTTTGCGCTAATGCTACGTTAATTGTTAGCAAACAAAATGCAGCGAGAACAGAAAGTCTTGTAAAGATTCTTTTCATGCTTTATTATAAATTTAGTTTAATTGTTAGTTAAATGTGAGGTTGTTTTTGCTGATGTGCAAGTGTTTTTACCTCAACATTAATACATCATTAAGGCTTGTGGAGTATCTCAAGCATTTAAACCAGGTGTGATTTTAGCCCAAAAACGCAGTATTTAGGATTTTAACATCATATTAACATATACACAAGTGTACAAAGCACACTAAGTGTTTTGTGGGGTTCAGAAAGTGGTGATGAGAGGTAATGATGTAGTGCCTATTTTGTAAGGTAACAGAAAAAAGCCTCATGAACTGTTTTTTATGCAAACGTTCCCGAAACTATTTTAGACGATTTTTCTGCCAAAAATTGATTTTAGATCCAGTTAAAGCTCCATCAAAAACTCAGTCAAGTTTTTATCATGCGGCACTTCGAGTTTTTTGCGTAAGCGGTAGCGCCGTATCTCTACCCCCCTTAAACTAATATTAAGTAACGACGACATTTCTTTACTGCTCATGTTCATCCTCAGGTAGGCGCAGAGTTTTAAATCATTTGGAACAAGATCAGGATGTTGTGCTTTTAGTTTTTTAAAGAAGCTCTCGTGTGCCTCATTAAAACTGTTCTCGAATAAATGCCAGTCGCGTTCATCATTCATTCCATCATTGATTACTTTCTGGATTTTTCGCGTTTGATCATCAGAGAGTTTTTTGCCGTTTTCATCCTTTAGTTTGGTAATCTCGTCACTCAATTTTTGAAGCAGCTCATTTTTGTAAACCAAAGTCATGGCAGAATTGGCCAGTTCCCGGTTTTTCGAAGCCAATTCTGCTTGTAATTTCTCAGTTTGGAGTTTTATAATCTGTTTTTCGTTGATCTCAGTTTCCTGCTTTAATTTAGCCTCCTGTTCAGCTTGTAAGCGGTCGCTGATTTTTTTACTGTCTCTCCGCAGCTTTCTTTCATAAATTTTCTTGCCCAGAATCAGTACCACTACAAATAGGATAGCGTAAAGAATAATGGCCCAGCTGCTTAAATACCATGGCCTTAAAATTGTAAATGCATAAACGGTTTCCCCGCTTATAGAACTGTCATCTGTTTTTGCCCGCACTTTAAAAATATAGTTTCCAGCACTTAAATTGGTAAAATCCTTTTGTGTGGCATAAGTCCAGTCAGACCAGGCTTTTGAATAACCCTCTAAATAAAACTGGTACTTAACCTTCGCCTGTCGGTAATAGGGAAGGGCATAAGAAATGCGGATATTATTACGGCTGTTCTGTATCTCTGTTGCTTCCTCACCATTTCCAGCTTCGCTGATAAGCGAAAACTTATCGGTAATATCTTCCACACGCCTGATCAAAACAGCAGGCAGTTTTTGCTTCAGTGCATTAAGCTGTGCAGTTGGGTTATAAATCACAAAACCATCATCAACACTAATCAGGTAAATGGAACTACTGATTTGACTGATGTTCTCATAATATTGAACCATTCTGCCGTCTAAAATGCTGAATTGGTTCGAATCTATTTCTACCTTACCAGGTTCGCTAAAATTAACCAGGGCGGTTTTTCCGTGGTTAATAAACCAATACTTTTTGCCACCGGCGTTGATGATTTTATTGGAGGATTGGAATGAGCCAAGTTCTTTATTAAGTGCCGCATACTTGGTAAATTTGTCGCTCAATTCGTCGTAAGTATAAAAACCCGCATCAGATGAGAAAACAATCTTATTCTCTAAATTGAAGATATTAATGTTGTAATTACCAGGCAAACCATTCTTTTCGTCGAAATATTTAGTGTTGGTTACGCTGGTATAATTCGGGCTTAGGCTCAGTTTAAATAAACCTTTATAAGCGTGTGCTACCCAGATATCTCCCTTGTTGTCCTGTTCGACATATCTTGATGGCGCATCGAAACCTGCAATTTTGCTGGCAAATTTTAATCCCGAACCCGGAGATTCTGTATATAGGGATAGTCCGGTATATGTGCCCTGAACCAGGTAATTTGGATTAGAATTTAGTTTTTTGATCGTCCAGCCACCGGCAGATCGTGATAACCATTCGATTTGATCTCCGCTTACCTTAAAAGTACCACTGTTGTGTCCACAGATTAATTCATTGTCTATAATGGTCAGTTCCCAAACCTGGCCCTGCGAATTTGGGATCAGTTTAAAATTAAAGGGTAAAAGGTTATCCGGCGACCATTCACTATAAAATAGTCCCTGGTTTGTACCCAGATAAATTTTATGGTTAAAGATGATGCTGGAGTAAACGGTGCCAAACTGGCCTGTTTTATCGAAATAGAAATATAGAGGCGAATTAAGCTCTATACGGTCGATCCCATTATCCAGTCCAGTCCATAGGTTTTGCTCATTATCGGCATATAAACTTAAAACGGTGTTGTTTTGCAAACCGCTCGATTTATTGATCCGTTGTACAACCCTTCCATTTTCGTCGATAATGATCAAGCCATTGAGGATAGTACCATACGCGAAATACTTACCCAATAAACTCACCCCATTATTAAGTTGATAGGTTTTTAGGTAGCTGTTTGCAGGTGTGTTTAAAGGCCTGAAATCTTTTCCATCATAAATAAATAAACCATTTTTACTGGTCCCAATAATCAGGCCGTTGGTTTTATAGGGAAGGATAGAGAGGATACCCTCTTTGCCCAGTTTTTCACTATTTGGAATATAAACCAATTTATTGTTGATCAGTTCGAACAGGCCTTTCTCCAATACTTCGATCAGGTATCTGTTATTTACTTTATGCAAAAACAGAAAAGAAGATGGTGATTTTACGACCTCGATTTTATTGTTTTTGTAGATAAAGATCTTGGAAAAGGATTGAAAGATTACCCGATCCTGGTCTACATAGATTTTCCAAACCTCATCGTTAATTTTGATGCCTTTTGGTAAAAGATTGGTGAGTGAGCTATAGCTTAATTTGTTAGTTTTAACAGACCAAAAGCCAAATTCGCCAAAACTTCCGGTGTAAATTCTTCCATTATTATCTGTAGCTACTGACCGCACAATTTGCCTGTTGGGCATCTGGTATTTCTGCCAATAGCGCCCGTCGAAAGTTAAAAGCCCTTCGGCATTACCGAAATACATTACGCCATTTTTATCTTTTGCAATGCTCCAGTTCTGGTTTCCTGATGAATAAACAGATTTAGGGTAATTTTCTATAAAGGGTACACCTATGCTTTTAATTTCTGATGCACAGGTGCTTATGGCAAAGCATGATAACAGGATGAGGAACCGGAAGTAGTTTAGCATAAAATGGTAATTGGGTAAACCCATTATTACACAAAGTAAACGAAAAATTGTTTAAAACGGGCGGATGGGGAGTGTTGGTTAAGGAATGATGCGTAAAAAACATTGTAATCTCAATAACTTCTACAATACCATCATTTCGAGAGAAGTGCAACACAATCGGGAAATCTACCTCAAGATAGATTTCTCCGCTCCGCTATGCTCCGGTGGAAGATGACGATCAATTCTGTTTTGTCAGTTGGAACATAAAATCTTCCGGAAAACAGTCTATATACAGGTCATTTCGGCCATTCGTCATGCTGAATTTATTTCAGCATCTTTCATGCAAGATAGATCTTGAAATTAATTCAGCATGAAGGCCAGCATTGAGATGAGCGCTAAAAAATAATTTATTTATCCTTTAACCGCCACCAGTTGCGGAACCTTTACATAATATCCTGTTCCATCATAAGGACGTTTGCGTGGATTAGTGGTGCACGCTGTTGAGCAGCAGCCCTGTAGCTGATCGCCACACTCATCACATTGGGTAATGTGCTCATTACATTCTGGGTTGGCGCAGTTGATCATTTTAGGTGTGGTTTTACCACAGTTATAACAAACTGAAACAATGGTTGGGTTTACCTCATTTACATCAACAGCAATACGGTTGTCGAAAACATAACATTTGCCTTCAAAATCTTTGCCACCAGCTTCTTTTCCGTATTTGATAATGCCACCATGTAATTGGTAAACATCGTTAAAGCCATGGTGTAAAAGCAAAGCAGAAGCTTTTTCGCACTTAATCCCACCCGTGCAATAGGTTAGTATTTTTTTGTCTTTATATTGAGCTAGCTGGTTAATCTGTTCAGGAAAATCACGGAAATTCTCGATATCAAGAGTTACTGCGTTTTTGAATTTACCAAGATTGTGCTCATAATTAGAACGTACGTCGAGAATAATCACATCTTCATCGTCTTTCATTTTCATGAAATCTACAGGTTCCAGATGTTTGCCTGTTTTTTCGTTCGGATTAATAATCGAAGTATCCCTTAAACCAGAATGCACAATTTCCGATTTATAACGGCAGTGCATTTTCAGGAATGAAGGCTCCTCAACATCATCAATTTTAAATTCAGTTTTTGCAAATCTTTCATCTGCATGTACCGCATGCATGTAAGCTTCGCAAGCCTCAACGGTTCCGGAAACGGTTCCATTTAAACCCTCATCGGCAACAATAATACGGCCAACTAAGTCTAATGATTTACAAAATTTAAGGTGATCTGCAGCAAATTGTTCTGCCTCTGCTATGTAACTATAGCAATAGTAAAGTAGTGTTTGATATTTTTTCATAACGCTGTTGATACCGTTGCAAACGGCGTTTAAAGCGGGGCAAAGATACGGGAATTATGTAAGATGTAAAAATGGAAAATGTTAGATAGATAATGTATTCACCTCCATCTAACATCTTCCATCCTAGAAACCGTACGATATCCTAAATCCCTGTGTTAATTTACGTCCACCGTCGTAAGCAAAGCCATAACTGGCCCTCAGGACCAAGCGTTGCAGTCCAAAATAAAATTCCTTATAATTTCTTTTTTCAGGAGAAGACAGGTAGCCGCCGCCAATAAATTCTTCGAGCTTGGCCTTGCGTAGCAAAGGTACCTTATTCATGAAAAAGCCTGCAAAGTTATGTTCTAAATGCGCTTCAAAATATTGTTGGTTGGTGCTGAACTGATAAAAATCTAAATACTGAAACTTCCTTAGGTTAGGAGGGAAAATAGTCGAAATGTTACCCGCGAAATGTTTAAAATCAGGGTAGTACATTTTATCGTTATTTAGGAATTTGCCTACACCCGCCAAAAATGAAGTATAACCCCATAATCCTAATCCGATCCTGTCCTGAGAAACCTCAAGTTTTACAAAATCATAATCAACATCACTGTTTAACACACCATTAAATCCTTTTTTATACAATAGAGTCATTTTCGGGAATTTTGACTCAGTGTAAAACTTACCGTCGGGACGGGTAATGTATTTCTGTCCAATCGTATAAGTTAAACTTGCAGTTGCACTGAATGAATTATAGGTTGGAAAAAGTGGCGTTTCTACCGTCGGCGTAAATGGATTGTTTGAAGTAAATTCTCTATCCTTTGCATCAATAAACTTAAATGTAGAGTTATTGGTTAAATTTTTGTTCCTGCTGTAATCTACACTCACACTGCCCTGCAACCCCGTTGCCAGTTCGCGGCTGGTATTGATATTGATGAAACTTTTCTCATAAAACTTGGGAAAGTTTTTTTCATAAAACAATGAGTTGATGCTATTGCCCAAGGTTGTCATTGAGCCGAGGTTGTTCAAATCGAAAATGCCATTTCCAAATGAGGCACCTATACTGGCCCTTTTGAGTGGATTGTAATAGTAACTTCCGGTTAAGCTTCCGGTAAGTTTTTGGTTGGCAAAACCATACCTCAATTCAGGCCGGATAGAATATGACCTTCTGTTCTCGAAATCCCTTCTATAAGTAACCCCATATTTAATGGCAAACCCTTCTACCGTATTGTAAAATATCGCTCTAAGCACAGGATCGAAAGACCAATATTCCTTATCGTAGCGATCGTTAACACTATATCCTCTAAGGAGCAATTTGCCGATCCCGAACTTATTATTGTCTTTTTCTAACGAATCGAGGTATTTTTTCGATTCTTTTAGTTTAGCAATGCTATCCTTTTTAACGTAATTAAGTCTTTCATCACCTGTTAAAGGAATCGGTCTGTTGTTTTTCCAATAAACAGAGTCTTTCTTGTTCACCATTTCGGTTACTTTCAAAATTTCGCCGTTGAAAAAGTTTTTAGGAAACTTTGGATCAAGATTATAATTGTTATAGATACCCACATAATAGCCTGCAATTTTAAAGCCTAATACGTTGCCCGCAAACTGAAAATTAATCGCAGTAGGCATGTAAATATCCTTAACCTTAGTAAACTGTTGGCTGATGTTTAGTGTATCAATAAAATTGATTCCTGATTTTTTGGTCAGGTATACATCAGTATTGTAAATTCTCCAGCTGTCATCAATAATATAGATAATCCCCCGAAATACCGGGTCGTTTTCACGGCGTGGGATAACCTCTATTTTATGGATCGTTTCACCATTTTCCTTGCTTTCGCCAAGTAATTTGTATTTGTAATAGAAAAGTGCGTTATCTGCAATTGGAGAAATAAAACCCCTGGCACTTAATGTATTTTCGAGCAGGTAATTGTCGTAAAAGTTAATAATCAGATCAGATGCCTTATTAAAACTAAAGGCATTGTTTCTGCCGGCAACTTTTGAGGAGATCATTTCTTCATGTACATCATTTGGCCTTCTAAAATTGAACTTGCTCTGTGATTCTGATAAATAAATAATGCCTTTCCGGTTGGTATCAAGCTCTAATATTTTTTGGATGTCTTGGCCAAAGAACTTTTTAGGGGCCCCTCTTAAACGCTGAACACCTTTGATATACACATCGCAACTGAATGCTTTAACCTCATTCAAATGTGTTTGTCTCTGCTTAATGGCCTTACGGATGATGGCATAAGCAGGATCTTCGGCATTAGCCCTGATATTTACGTTTTCTAAAGTATAACTTTCGGAGGTTAACGTTACATTAAGTGATACATCATCAGTAAGGTTAATAATATGTTCTTGTTGTTTGTACCCCACCGCCCTAAAACTTAGCGTGTGTTCTCCGGTTTTTAGCTTTATTGAATACTTTCCATCAACATTTGCAGATGTTCCGTTCGTGGTGTTTTTTAAGTAAACTGATGCAAAAGGAATAGGCTGTCCGCTACTGTCTTTAACAGTGCCGGTAATGGTAAATTGTTGAGCTAAAACAAAATTGGTGAGGCCACAAAAAAATAGGAGCGCGCAGATTCTTATCATAAATTAGATTAGTAAGCTATAAATATCGAATAACTTTTAAGACTATACATATAGGTATGTGTTAAAGTTTGTTAAGTTGAAAAAAAAATAATTATGGCCCTGCATTTTTTTAAAATAATTGAACATCATCAGGATTATCCGATCTATCAAACGTTTGTTTGCGAAATATTTGATAAAATTGCCTTTTTAGGTCGGAAAAGACTTTTTTTTATAACTTTGGGCGTAAAATAAACTATATAAAAAGGCCATGTATAAAACATTACAACCTGTTCTTCAAAAAGAACTTGAAGAAATCGAAAACGCTGGATTATTTAAACGCGAAAGGATTATTATTACACCACAGGGTGCCGACATTAAAGTAAGCGGCGGTGCTGAGGTAGTTAATTTTTGTGCAAATAATTATCTAGGGCTCTCTTCTCACCCAAAAGTGATTGAAGCCGCTAAAAAAGCGATCGATGATCATGGTTATGGCATGTCTTCAGTGCGTTTTATCTGCGGAACACAAGATGTGCACAAAGAACTGGAAGGGAAGATCTCTGAATTTTTAGGCACAGAAGATACCATTTTGTATGCTGCCGCATTTGATGCCAATGGCGGTGTGTTCGAACCTTTGTTTAATGCAGAAGATGCCATCATTTCTGATGAATTAAACCATGCATCAATTATCGATGGGGTGCGCTTATGTAAAGCACAACGTTTCCGTTATAAAAATGCAGATATGGAAGATCTGGAAAAACAATTGATCGCAGCTAAAGATTGCAGACATCGGATTATTGTAACTGACGGTGCTTTTTCTATGGATGGATCGGTTGCTCCACTGGATAAAATTGCCGACCTGGCCGATAAATACGAGGCGTTGATTATGATTGATGAATCGCACTGTACCGGTTTTATCGGTAAAAATGGCCGCGGAACACATGAACATTTTAATGTTATGGATCGTATAGATATCATTACCGGTACTTTAGGAAAGGCTTTAGGTGGGGCATCTGGTGGCTTTACTTCAGGAAAAAAAGAAATTATCGACATGTTGCGTCAGCGCTCACGTCCATATTTATTTTCTAATACATTGGCGCCGGCAATTGCAGGTGCATCTATTGCGGTATTGGATATGTTAAGCGAAACCACTTCGTTAAGAGATAAACTGGAGAACAATACCAAGTATTTCCGCGATAGAATGACTGCTGCCGGTTTCGATATCAAGCCTGGTTTTCACCCGATCGTTCCGGTAATGTTATACGATGCCAAAATTGCACAACAATTTGCCGCTAAAATGCTGGAAGAGGGCATTTATGTAATTGGCTTCTTTTATCCGGTTGTACCACAGGGTAAAGCAAGGATCCGTGTACAGTTGTCAGCTGGCCATGAGCAGCATCACTTAGATAAAGCGATTGCGGCATTTACCAAAGTAGGAAAAGAATTAGGGGTGATTTAAAACGTATAGATCTTTAGTAAACAACAAAAGCCGCTTTATGCGGCTTTTGTTGTTTACGGGTTCATTTTCTTTTATAATGATATTGTAAACAGATTATTTGAACCCGGCAACTGTAAAATTATTAGATAATTTGCTGTATATTTGAAGCCATGTTACAGGACAAAATAACACAATACACCGATAAGATTAATGCTTTCGTAACTGAAAAAGCAGATGAATTAGAGCAATTCCGGATTAAATATTTAGGAAGCAAAGGGATAATCAAAGAGATTTTCGACGAATTCAAATCTGTTTCCGTTGAAGAAAAACGATCATTGGGCAAGGTTTTAAACGAGTTTAAGCAACTTGCTGAATCAAAATACCTTACCTTAAAAGAATCTACAGAAAGTTCTGAAACGAAAACTGAAGGCTCGCAACTGGATTTAACACTGCCCGGTGAAGGTTTTGAGATTGGTTCGCGCCATCCATTAGCCTTGGTTCGCAGAGAAATTGTAGAGATTTTTGCCAAACTTGGTTTTACAGTAGCAGAAGGTCCTGAAATTGAAGACGATTGGCACAACTTCTCTGCGCTAAATTTCCCCGAAGAACACCCTGCAAGAGATATGCAAGATACTTTTTTTATTAAAAAAGGTGGAGAGAAGGGCGATATCGCTTTGCGTACGCATACTTCTTCGGTTCAGGTGCGCATGATGGAGCAAGGTCAGCCACCGTTTAGGGCCATTATGCCTGGGCGTGTTTACCGCAATGAAGCCATTTCGGCAAGGGCACATTGTTTTTTTCATCAGGTAGAAGGTTTGTATGTTGATGAAAATGTTTCGTTTGCAGATTTGAAGCAAACCTTATTTTATTTCGTTCAGGAATTATATGGAGAAGGTACCAAAGTACGTTTCCGTCCCTCATATTTCCCTTTTACTGAACCGTCTGCAGAGATGGATATCTCTTGTACAATCTGTAAGGGCGCAGGTTGTCAGTTTTGTAAATACAGTGGCTGGGTAGAGATTTTGGGCTGCGGTATGGTAGATCCCAATGTGTTGGAAAACTGTGGTATCGATTCGAAAAAATACAGCGGTTTTGCCTTTGGAATGGGTATAGAGCGTATTACCAACCTCAAATATGAGATTAAAGATCTGCGTTTATTCTCTGAAAACGATGCACGTTTCTTGAAGCAATTTAAATCTGCTTTAATTTAATGATGAAGTATTTATACAGTATATTATTTGTTCTGATACTGACCACAGGTTGTGGTAAAGATGGAGGCTATATTCCAGACGTGCCGGTAAATTATAATGTTACCATAACCGAGTTTAGCTTGAAAGCAGTAAATAATGTGCTGGTGGTATCGGATAATGGAATAGGTGGATTGTTGATCGTGAAGACGCCGCTTGGTACTTATGTAGCATTTGATCGTTGCAGTACCGTTAATCCGGAAAAAATTTGCAAAGTAGCACCTGATGAAAGTGGCGTAACGGCAACCGACCCATGCTCGGGCGCAAAATTTTCACTATTGGATGGTAGTCCGCAAAAAGCACCTGCCGAAAAAAGCTTAAAAGCATACAATATTTCGTTGCAAGGCAACACACTATTACACGTAAGCAATTAAAATGGAAGCTGAAAAAATAAAAGAAACAGTAAAAAAGGCTGCCAAAGAACTATTTAGGAAATATGGTTATCATAAAACCAGTGTAAACGAAATTGCTAAAAAGGCGCGTATAGCCAAAGCAACCATTTACAAATATTTCGAAAGTAAAGAGCAGGTTTTGGATAGCATCCTCATGGATTATCTCGACCAAAACCTTCACGAAATCCTCCATAATAAACTAAGCTATGCCTCAGAAGAGGAGCATTTAAAGGCCTTGGTGATGAAAACCAGCCGTTTATCTTTTACAGCCTGTAATGAATTTATCGGTTGGGATTTTGTCCGTGAAAATGCAAACTCTCAGGAGTTTTTAAAACATTTGTCAGATCAGCTTGAAGCATTACTGTTGGCAGCTTATTTACAACTGGATAATTTTAAAAACAATCCGGCAAGAAGAGAAGGTTTGGCCTTTTTGTTGAAGGCCAGTAAAAGTATCGTATTTTCGTTCGCATTTACCTCGGTAAGTGACTCGGACGTGCGTAAAAACTTTGTTGGCTTTCAAAAAGAGATATTGCCTTTTTTAGTGAAAGCGGCACTTTAAAGATCAATATGAATTGACCACAGATTACATAAATTTCTATCTGTGTAATCTGTGACTAAAACCTGTAATAGCTGATTTATTGATTGTAATAATCTTTGATCTTGAACTTTTGTACGGTTCTTTTCATTTTACCGTCCACCAGTTTTTGCGTAATTACGGTAACATTATCTGCAATGCTCGAATCTTCAATTACCGATGAATCTTCGTAAAGTACATTTTTAGTGCCATATTTATAATTGATGGTTTTATCAAAACAGCATCCATCTTTTTGGTGAATGGCAATCTGCTTCGTTTTTTTGTCAATATCGAACATGCCAAGGTTTTCGCTTGCCAGTTTGGTGAGTTCGCTATTTAACAGAAACGTATTATCCTTTGATGCCAAATAAACATTGTAAGATGGGCTGGAATAAGCACCCTTGCTGCCATTTCTGATGGCAATATCTTCAAATCCATCAAAATTAAAATCGCCAAAAATCAATGGGGTTTGGTATTTTCCAAGCTCAAGCCAGCCAAGTTTCGCATCCTGCTTTTCTGTTAAGCCAAAATCCAGATCTTCAGAATGGAAAGTATCTATTTCTCTGTCTGATACCTTATCATAAATAATAACAGTGGCCTTTCCACTACAGGCATTATCTTCGCATTTATCTACAAAAATTTTAGCTTTGTATTGGTTGGAGCTGTTATTGGCAAGGAATTTAAACTGTGCTTTCGAAGTGTTGGTTATCAATAAAATAACGCAAAAAATGATCAAACTTTTCATCAATTGATTTTTGGTAAAATTACATCAATATCACGCCGCAAAAAGTTAAAAAAGGTTAACGTTTTCTTTTACGCGTTTTAATATAGCTTTGAACAGCCGATTTTGTGGTAAGCCAGTCTCTTCCTTCTTTGTAAGCATCTATCTTGCCCTGCCTGGCAAGCAAACTCACATACTCCTGGCCATATGGAACATCGGGCTCAGAAACGATATGAGATATGGGTTCGTAATCTCCATAGGTATTTCCTGGCAGTGCATTGATATAGATGTTTAACGAGCGTTCTACGGCCTGTAGCATTAATAAACAAAGTTTGTGATAATTGCCCTTGTTGGCCTGATTAAGTGCCTCATAGTATTTCTTTCTATCATTTTTGAGGATAATAGCTGGGGGAAAGCCATTCCGCATCAGCAATAAATTCATCGCAAGCCTCACTGTACGGCCATTACCATCAAAAAAGGGATGGATCCAGACCAATTTATGGTGGAATATAGTGGACAGTAAAATATCATTTAGACCGAGTGGGTTATTATTTACAAAGCCAATTAATTCGTCCAATAAATCAGGAACTTTGTTGGCATTGGGTGGCGTAAAATTCGCCCCAACAATACGAACACCACCGTTCCTTAAACGGCCCGCATAATCATCTTCAATACTCCTGAGTACCAAACCATGTAATGATAGCACATCAATGCTTCTCAGTGTATAGTTTTTGTTTACTAAGGTATAGAGGTAATCGATGGCTTTTTCATGGTTATATGCTTCAAAGTGTTCCCGCAACGATTTGCCTTTAACGGTCATACCCTCCTGTAGAACCATCTGGGTTTCTTTCAGGCTTAGGGTATTTCCTTCTATACTATTGGAATTGTAAGTCCATTCCAAGGTGAGGTCTTCTTTGATACGGTGTAGCGCACTACTGGGCAGAGGCCTTGATGTTTCTAGCCTGGCCTTTTTTTCGTACAACCTTTCTATTTGTGCTTGTAGCTCCTCTAAATTACTTAAATCGAATGCCCACATATCCAAATATATCAATTATCGGTTGTATTAGAAAATAAACTTATCCGATATTAAAAATTTTCGCAAAAAAAAATGATAACAGGGTAGGTTATCATTTAAAAATTTCTTTTTTTATTCGGTTATTCCCATTTAAACACTTTTACTGCTACAGCATAAATGCCAATGCCCCAGAGCAACAGGATCATGATCTGGAATTTAACATCCCACAAACCTAATCCTTCAAAAGCTACTTTACGCATGGCGTCATTTAAATAAGTAAGAGGTAGCGCTCTGCTGATGGGTTGTAACCAGTTTGGAAAAGCCTCTATAGAAAAAAATGTTCCCGATAATAAAAACTGTGGTAAAGTAACAATATTTGAGATAGGGGGTACCATGCTTTCACTTTTAGCAATGCCCGAAATAATAAAGCCAAAACCCATAAACACAATCACACCAAGTGTAGCCAGTATGAGCATATTGACGACGGTGAGCACACCATGTACGAGCGTAAAGCCGAAAAAGAAATGGCCGATCAGAATAATAAACAACGCACCAATTAAAGCAAAGCCTATACGGGCAATACCTTCGCCGATTACGATGCTCGAGCGTTTTACAGGAGTAGCAAAAAAACGTTTAATTACCAGCGTTTGCCGCAAACTTAAAAATACGAATGCTGTTCCAAAAACACCGGTGCTCAACAATGAGAAGCCCAATTGTCCTGGAAGGATAAAATCGATCGTTTTATATTCGCGACCAGTAATGGTGCTTTCTTTTATCTCTGCAACTGTTGGTTTTAAGGTTTTGTCATAAAAGATATTGTTTAACACCGATTTTAAAATTCCGCCTTTATCTCTTGATGCGGAAGTATATACCACATTAACCGAATAAGCAGCAGCATTTACTTTCCTATGCACATCGATCATCGCATCAACATTACCTTTTTCTAACAGTTTGTCAAAGTCGGCTTTCGATTTATCTTTAACCAGTCGGATCATCCCTGTTTTTTCTAACATACCCATAACCGGATTGTTTATATCCGAGCCTGGCGTAACACCAACATCGATACGTGTTCCTCCGCCACCTAAAAAGCCGAAGACCAAAATAAATATCAAAGGAAAAGCAAGGGTAAATACTACTGCCGATGGGCTTCGCATAATCGATCGGAAACTGGCTTTGGCAAGGGCAAGAGTTGCGGTGGTGTTACTGTAGCCCCCCAACCCCCTAAAGGAGACTTTTTCCTTTCTAGTCTGAGTATCGTTTTGCATATTGCTATTATCTTATTGGTTCTTTAAAATCTATAATATTAAAAATGGTTGTTTTTGGAATTTAGTCAAGATAAAAGGGAAATATTAGTCCGTTTTTGCAATTGCTATTTCCATATCGCCTGTAATCCCTTCAGGGGGCTAGGGGGTGAATTACTCTCGCCACTCCTGGCCTGTTAGATGAATGAAAACATCTTCCAGATTGGCCTTTTTTACTTCTTTTTTACGCTCAAAACCACTGCTTACCAGTTTATCAATCAAGTTGTCTGGCGTGTCTAAGGCGATAATCTGTCCACGCTCTACAAAGGCCACACGGTCGCAAAGTTGTTCTGCTTCGTCCATATAATGCGTAGTAATTACAACTGTTGTTCCTGCATCGCGGATTTCGGTAATTAAATCCCAAAGATTTCTTCTGGCCTGTGGATCTAAGCCTGTTGTAGGCTCATCAAGGAAAATAATCTTAGGTTGATTGATCAGTGTGGTAGCGATAGAGAAACGTTGTTTCTGGCCTCCGGAAAGGGCTTTGTATTTCGCCTTTGCCTTATCCTGAAGATTTACTTTCTCCAGCATTTCCATAGGTTTGATGCTGGCGCCATATAAACCGGCAAAAAGTTCGATCAGTTCGATCAGGTTTAGGTTAGGATAATAACCAGCGGCCTGTAATTGTACGCCGATAATCTGTTTAATTTCCTGTGGCTGTTTGTCTACCGAAAAACCATCCACGATAATTTCACCCGAAGTTTTATCTCTTAAAGTTTCGATAATTTCGAGTGTAGTGGTTTTCCCTGCGCCATTCGGCCCGAGCAAACCAAAAATTTCGTGTTCGTATACTTCAAAACTAAGGCCTTGAACGGCCACAAAATCATCATACTTTTTTACCAGGTTTTTTACGCTGATAATGGCTTTTTTTGTCTCCATATTGCGAATGTAAGCAGCTTTAAATGAATAGAGAATGAATTTGTAGATGGATAACCGAAAATGTCGGTAAAATGATGTTTATAGTAGGTAGAATCATTAGTTGTTGTTTTTTCGGATTAAAATAATAACATCCCGATCTACCGAATCTATTTTATAACTGTTTTTGGCTTTGTTGAAAGCACCATCAAAAATAATTTGATCTTTTAAAAAACTGAATGTTCCTTTTGTATTGATGCTGTCGCTAGGAATTACATATGATTCTCTGTAAATACGATCATATTCCATGCGGTGTTTCCAGGGGTTTTGATACTCGCGTACTTTTTTACCGGTATAGGTGCCGTTGGTTTTAAGCGATAAAGAATAGGTAGTTTTTAGATCATAAGATTCAGCACTCCATGTACTGTCGGGTTTCCTTGTTGCATTAAATTTGTAGATTAATCCATATTGTACTTTTTCTACAAAATCCCTGTTGTTGGTTACTGAGTTTTGAAGTCTAAAATTGGCATTCGTTCCATATAAAGTATCCAGATTTTTATTGGCTGCAAATGTCCACTTCGTATAGATGTAATTTTCAGGTTTAATTATTTCATTTATTCTTTTTAGGTAGATCGTGTCAATACTTGAAGCAGCTCCTTTTCCCTGTCCGCCACCAAATGTACTGTGTCCTTCGATAGTATAACTTAAAAAGCCTTCCTTTTTTATATCTTCAGAAATGTGCAAGGGGGGAGCTTCCATCATGAAGATTTCAGGTATGAAAAACTTGTTGTACCGGATTTCTTTTAGATAAAATTTTCCATCTGCATCGGTAAGGGTTTCGCCTACTTTACAGCCAACAATTGGTTTGTTCTGATAATCTAGAATAGTGCCGGTGATAGCTGGTCTGGATAACCTGGAAATACATGAGCCTAAGAAACATGTCGAAAGAGCAAGAAATGTAATCAGTAGGTTTTTGAACATGCTCTAATTTAAATAAAAAAACACTGCTAATATTTATTGGCAGTGTTTTAATGCTTTAACAGATTGACCGATATTTACCAGCTTAATTCACCTTTCATTACCTCAACAAAATCGTCGAATAAGTAACGCGAATCGTGCGGGCCTGGGGAAGACTCAGGGTGATATTGAACTGAGAATGCTTTTTTGCCTTTAACACGGATGCCTTCGATAGATTTATCGTTTAGGTTAATGTGTGTGATCTCCACCTGATCTGAATTTCTAACCTCATCAGGCACTACACCAAAACCGTGGTTTTGTGAAGTTACCTCGCAGTGGTTTTTAATGATGTTTTTTACGGGATGGTTTAAACCACGGTGGCCATTAAACATTTTCATGGTGCCGATACCGTTGGCCTCTGCCAATAATTGGTGACCTAAACAAATACCAAACAATGGTTTGTCAACAGCTAAAATGTCTTTAATGGTTTCCACTGCATAAGGCATCACTGATGGATCGCCGGGGCCGTTAGAAATGAAATAACCATCCGGACCGAATTTTTCCATTTCGGCAAAAGTAGTTTTAGCGGGGAAAACCTGAACATAAATATCACGGTTTTCAAAACTGCGCAAAATGTTTTTCTTAATGCCTAAATCTAAAGCGGCAACTTTTAAACTTGCTTCAGGGTTGCCATAAAAATAAGGTTCGGTTGTACTTACTTTTGAAGAAAGTTCCAGCCCTTCCATTGAAGGTACTTCGGCTAATTTTTGTTTTAATTCGTCTAAATTGGTGATCTCAGAAGAAATAATTGCGTTCATAGCTCCTTTATCTCTGATGTGGCGAACCAATGCACGGGTATCGATATCAGAAATGGCAACTAAATTGTCGTTCTGGAAATAATCCTGAATAGATTCTGTAGCTTCTTTACGGCTATAAACGATGTTGTAATTTTTACAAACTAAACCAGCAATTTTAATCGAACCTGATTCGATTTCATCTTTATGGATACCGTAGTTACCAATATGTGCATTGGTGGTAACCATTATCTGTCCAAAATAACTTGGGTCAGTAAAAATTTCCTGGTAACCTGTCATCCCGGTATTAAAACAAATTTCGCCAGTAGTGGTGCCAATTTTTCCGGCCGCTTTGCCGTAAAAAACTGTGCCATCGGCCAGTAATAAAATCGCAGGTAACTTGGTGTAGTTAGTCATGGTAATTACAATATGGATTTTGATTAAAAAAAGAGTT